>Ga0116226_10000662_pt1 | contig 29400 bp, 17 predicted proteins | sample S1TSphfallax_FD_89692 | JGI IMG/M metagenome (GOLD analysis project Ga0116226, IMG submission 89692) | Host-associated microbial communities from peat moss isolated from Minnesota, USA - S1T2_Fa - Sphagnum fallax MG | ecosystem: Host-associated > Plants > Peat moss > Unclassified | place: USA...
AGCACCTCTTTTTTTGGTCTTGTTAACTGTTTCGAGGCTGCAGCACTGAGGCTTGCATTTCGAAAAATTTTAGATAAAAATCGACACTGGATGTACTGTTAGCCATTTTTTTAACTTTCCAAACACCCTCTAAGGTTGTGATCAGTGCTCCGTTGAAGCCAGACTGATCGTTTGCTATTCCACGTCGTAAACACCAGCGAAACTCATGAGGGTCATTGGATGTGAAAGTGTCAAAAAGAATGTTGCAAAAAAGCTTTGGAGTGTGTCAAGGTGGATTTTCACTGTCTAAATTTTTCGTTTTTGTTATAAACAAGGGTCTGTCTATCAATGTATTCCAAAAGGGGGCAAAGGGAAAGTTTTACTGCCGTTGCAAAATTTTATATTCGTTCATCCGGATAAAAATTATTGAAAAAAGCGACGAAAGCACAGTTGTCGTTGCGCGACTATAAAGGGACTTATGTTTGACTCGTCATATTTAAGCATTACTGTAGGATCGTTTCTTTTTTTCCTATTTTCGACAGTATTTTTTCTAGCAAAATTGTATTGCCGATGCCCTTCAAACAAAGTTCTAGTTGTTTATGGACGCGTAGCAGGTCGTAAAACGGTCCAATGCTATCATGGGGGAGGAACATTTATATGGCCATTGATCCAAGGGTTTGCCTTCTTAGACTTAACACCACGCACTATTCATATCCCATTAAAGGGAGCACTTTCGCATCAAAATATACGCGTGAATGTCCCAAGTACCTTTACAGTCGCGGTGGGGATTACTCCCGATGTCATGAACAACGCAGCGGTTAGGATGCTCGACTTGGGGCACAAAGAAATTGAATCTATGGCAATAGAGATTATTATTGGGCAGCTTCGTCTAACAGTCGCTTCTTTACGGATTGAAGAAATCAATCAAGATAGAGAACGCTTCTTAGATTCTATTAAGAAAAATATTGAGCCTGAACTTCATAAAATTGGTCTAACCTTAGTGAACGTCAACATTACAGATATAACTGACGAATCGAATTATATTGAAAGTATTGGGATGAAAGCCTCTTCGATGGCTGTGAACCAAGCTAAAGTCGATGTGGCAGAGCAAGAAAAGCAAGGCGATATCGGAAAATCCTTAGCAGAAAGAGATCGTAGGGTATCTGTCGCCTCTTATAATGCAGAGGCAATCAAAGGAGAAAATGACTCCAAAGCTCAAATGGCTTTGACAAATGCTGTATTGGCAGAGAAGGAAGCGGAAGCGGCGCAGCGGAGCGAAGTCGCGAAGCAAAATGCCGAAGCGATGATTCAAAAAGCTCGTGCCTTGGCACAGACTCAATTTTTAGAGGCTGAGCAAATTGTTCCTCAAGAAATTAATAAGCGGAAAATGCAAATTGAAGCTGAGGCTGAAGCTCAAAGCAAGGTCATTATAGCTCGCGGCGAAGCGGAAGCGTTCTTATCAATCCGACAAGCAGAGGCGGAAGGTATCCAAAAGTTGCTAGACGCTAAAGCGAGAGGCTATAAACAGCTCGTTGAAGCTTGCCAAGAAGATGCTAACAGCGCAGCAACAATGCTTTTGATAGAAAAGCTTGAAGAGATTGTAAAATTGCAAGTAGAGGCGATCAAAAACATCAAGATTGACAAGATTACAGTGTGGGACAGTGGGAGCTCAGATGGAAAAGGGTCCTCGACATCCCACTTCATCAGCCAATTGACGAAAGCGCTGCCAGCTCTCCATGATATTGCTTCTTTAGCGGGTTTAGAGCTTCCTCAATATCTTGGAAAAGTCAGCCAGGACCCTTTAAGCGCCTCCCTAAAGGGAGGGGCTTATGCAAATAAGCCCGACGTTGACCCCCCTAAGCCCTAAGTTTAACTGAGGGCCATGGCAGATCGTCATCTTAGCACGTCGGCAGCATAGCGCTGCAATCCCCTTTTTATGATCTCGACCATTTCCACTTTTGAAGGACACACAAAGGTGGGAAGGGCAAAATCTTCACTATCCACTTCCAACAATCCGAGCTCGGTAGCCAAATCATAATCATCGGCTAAGATAGCTTTAACAAGATGCATCGTGGGGATGTTCAGGGGCATGACCTGATCCAGGAGCGAACTGTCAATGAATGGGCGGTGCTCTCCCCGTAGACTCGTGGTAAAATCATACTCTTCATCGGAATGACTGACATGCCCTGATAAATAAGCGCGACTCAAGCTGTATTTCCATCGTCCCAGTCGGAAAAAATGGAGGAACTCCCGGTCAACCTTCTCTGGAAGGGCACAAAACACCGTGTCTTCATAACCCACTACATCCTCCGCTTCCACTGCATGTCCCGTTAAAGGATCGCCTGAAATTAGGCGAATGGGCCCCTCACAGACTCTTCCTGCTGCTAGCGAAGAGATCGGCCACCCTTCTCGGATCTTGAAATATCCCCTTTGCCGTTCTAAAATTCCCGAGCCCGCGATGCTCACGATGCGGGGGACAAAATAGTCTCCATATAGAAGAAAATGGCCGATCCTGACGACTGCATGGGCAGTGACTGTCCAAATGACATCCTCTGCAGAACGAATGGGATCAATTTGTGCGATGTGCAAAGAAACATTGGCTATCGGATGAGGACCCTCCGCAGTGTGTTTTTGAACGTTTTTAGCGTCTAAAAACGCTTTGCAGGTTGATCCCTGGCGATAGACAAGATGGACAGTTCCTTGCGTTAATTTGGTCAGAGCGGCTAATCCAACGTGAAATTCCTTCTCATATTTCTCGACTTGCCATTCAGCGGGAGGTCTGAACGGAGCGGATTCTATTCCCTTCACGAAGATACTGCGCGGCAATTTGCCTGGGTTCGCTAATACATTGAAGGGGCGTTGACGAATATGGGTGAAAAGGCCACCAGATTTCAGATGTTCAATGAGTTCTTGGGAGGAAATGTGGTGGGGGTCAAGGGGGGGAAGCCGCTGGATATCCTCCTCCTCTCCCACTTCAATGATGATGCTGAGCAAACGTCGTTTCAAACCCCGCCGAATTTCTCGAACGACCCCTCCGGCAGGGGAGACAAATAAGCGGCCAGGACACCCTTTATCTTCCAGAAGGGGTTGACCCCGTTTCACTCGATCATCCAGGCGAACGAGGAGTTTGAATGTCAATTCCTCAAAGGGAGTCAAATCTAATGCGATCTGCTGGGGATGGGGAGGGAATGACCCCTCCTCGCTTCTAGGGAGCAAAATGCTAGGAATTCCTTTGGGCTTTCCGTTTAGGGGAATATCGAGCCCTTTGGTGATTTTAATATGGACCATATGCAACGACTCCTTCCTAGAAATGGCAACGGCTGAAAAGCCAAAAATTAATCCAAATGAGTGTTTTAAGCAAGCATTGTGGCATCACTGCATGATCAGATTATCCGAAATGGGTAGGCAAAAAACCAACGATCGATTAAATAAAAATCTTGCTTAAACCTTCGACGAAAGACAACCTGTTTTTTGCAGGCTGTAAGGAAATCAGTGCAAGATCAGCAGGGTAGAACACAAACACTTTAACAAGGAGGGGCATGTTCTCCTGGGGAGCCATCCGCAGGATTGAGTGCCTTGAGTTTTATGCATATAATGTTTCGATCCGTTATCCTGTTTTTTGTTTTGCTATTCAAATACTCATTTGTGGAAGCGCAGATCACTTGGGGGACTGCAGAACTTATTTCAGGAACTATAGAAAACGACCCAGGAAGTTCGCAAGTGGGAATAGACAACAAGGGGAATATTGTCGCGGTATGGACCCAGCGTCAAAGCGGTTATTACGTTGTTCAAGGAGCCGTTCATTTGAATTCTTCTTCCTCTTGGACTATTTCTACTCTTTCCTCTCCCTCTGATCATGCCTGTGCGCCTCAACTATCAATCAATGCATCAGGGATGGCAGTCGCCGTTTGGTCAGAATCTGACATTGTTAAAGCAGCGATGATTAAAACTGAGTCCCCAACCCCGACGTGGTCTTCGGCAACGTCGCTTTCAACTTCGAACGCAATAGATCCTCAGATCGGGTTAGACGGGAGTGGAAATGCTTTAGTCATTTGGCAGAACACAGCTAACCCAACGACGACTAGCATTCAGGGAAACTCCTTTGTGAATGGCAGCTGGTCTGGCGTATTCTCTATTTCACAGGGGCCAGGATCCGCTATCACCCCTAGAATAGCTGTTAATGAAGCAGGGATGGGGGTGGCTGTTTGGCGAGAGTGCGTCACGATGAACGATATCACCATAGGAATCATTAAAGCAGCGATATATTCGAACCCAAGTTGGGGTTCGCCCATCTCTCTTTCACAGGGAAACTCTTCTCTTCCCCAGGGAAGCTCTTCTCTTCCCCAGGTTGCCATTGATGCCTCTGGAAACGCTATTGCGATTTGGCGTCTTTCACAGGATGGCAACTTTACAATTCAGGCCTCAGGTTTTAACGGTCAAGAGTGGTCCCCTCCAATCCCCCTCCCCTCCTCTGGAACAGGTGCTGATGAAAGCATAATCCCTAATGATCTGAACATCACGATTGATCCAGAGAGCGGTTTCGCTCTGGCTTGTTGGTCGATCAAGACAGATTCTTTTACCTCAGTGATCCAAACCTCTCAATCCTCAACCAGCGATCCAACAAACTGGTCAATGGGAGTCAATCTTGGAGAAGGATTTTCTGTGACCCCTGACGCAGCGACCTTTGGTAGCGAAGCAGAGGTCATCTGGTCACAATCGAATTGTACGAATGGTTTCTCGATCGAAACGGCATTTCTAACCGGGAATCAAGCAAAGACTCTTTTCGGACCTTCGATGCTTGCTGATGAGCCGAAAATTGCGATTAATTCCGCAGGCACTGCCGTTGCGGTTTGGAGAGGTGTTGGGCGAGATCCTGACGGAGTCATCGGGATTTGGGCAATCACGGGAACGGGAAAAAAACAGTTGCTAATGACCCCTTGCATTACTCCAAATATCGGTTCGCCTGCAGGAGGAACTCTCATCAAGATCACTCTCAGAGAAGGGGGTTCAAACACCGTGACTGATGTCTATTTTGGCTCTCAGAAGGCAACCTCCTTTAAGATCATGTCTGATACAGAAATTGTCGCCTGTGCTCCTCAGGCAGAAGCACCAGTAACGGGAAGGGTGAAGGTGAACGTTTTGGTGAAGACAGAGACAGGGTCGAGCTCTATAAAAGATCTTTGTAACGAATTTACTTATGTGGAGGTGACTCCAGCACCTCCAGCATCAATCTGTGGGAAACAAATTAGAAATCGCTTTTCTACCCAGGCCGATCTCGTAAACCTGGTGAAATGGTCTGCAAGCCCCACTGAAGGGGTGACCTCCTATGATCTGTACCGCAATGGGAAGCTGGTTGCGACGATTCCGGTTGAAAAGAAGAGAGTCTTCAAGGATAAGAATCGAAAGAAAGGGAGGAAATATGTCTATTCTGTGACCGCTCGCGTTGGAAGCAACGAGAGCGAACCCAGGAGAGTGACGATTCCATATAGAAAAGGGGAGTCTTGTCAAAGCTCCAAAAAAAAATGTCCAGCAAACCCATACTTAATCGCCCTTAGACTTACTAGAGGAGAGAAATGATGTATTTTAGCTTTAGATCTGTTCAATGGGCTTGTCAAGCCCTTTGTGTTCTGCTTCCTTGCTTAGCTTTTCAATCCGAGGCCGAAATCTTTGCTCACGAACTGAGATTAAAAGAGTTCGGTGCTATTCCTAACATGATTCCCACGTTACAGAAGGATGTGACCATGGGAATTGAACCTTTTAAGGTTCTCAGAACGAATGATTATCAGAACTTACAACTGAACTATGGAAATTCTTATAAGATTAATCGAACGATGATGAGGATGGGAGCGTTTCAGAATTCTCAGTCTACATACTTTTATGCAAATGTTCCACCAGGCCCCGCGTTGACCTTTCCTATTTATGTTTTCAGCGATCAGGCATGCTCACCCGAAAATTCACCCATTCGACCAAATCCAGCTGCATTTATAGCCACAGATCCAAATAACAATCGTATTGCCTTTAGTGCTAAAGAACTCGAACAAACTATTCTTCCTCCTGATCCGACTCCTCCTATCGCTCCTAATGACAATAGCATTGCGGCTGCAATACTCTCTAAGACTGGACAGGCAATGAGTTTAACCTATACAGTTGGGTCTTCTCCGAACGGTTCAATTATCGACTACAATGTCATTGGAAGCGCTTTTCATGACATGCAATACACGAACTTTACTCCAATGATTTCTTCGAACTGTCAGATCGTTGAAGTGACTGTTTTTACTGAAAATGGTCCAGAGACCGAATCTACATCCCCTTCAGTTCCAAAGAATGTTACTCTTAATCGAGGGAACAAGTTAAAAGTGACTTTTGCTTTTAACCAGCATGATTTTACTTCTACTCAAACTTGGCTCTTTTATTTCCAAGACGCTGATGGAAGTGATTCTACGAAACCACCTCGCTTTGACGTCAAAATAGGCACAAATCCCTCTTTGATGACTGCTCAAGAAACCTTTTCAGGCTTTATTCGGGCAGCAATTATTCAAACTGATCCCGTTCCATTTTTTCTCCCCGTAGCTGGACAGGCACATGAAATTTTTCCTTGGGCTGCTTCTATTGGCATTCAAACGATTGCCCCTTCTCCCGCCGCTTTATTTGCGTTATGGCCGGTGGATTTTGTAAAAAAGGCGACCCAAAAAATAGAATATAATTTTCAAAACTTTCTGCCTAATTCTCGCCCTACCGGTTCTGATTGCGATCCTGAATGCAAGAACTCAGCATGTTACAATGTTCTTCCTTGGTGTCTTTGGCTATCTGTGTTTCTCCCTATTTTAGCACGAGAGGATTTTTCTACAGCGAATAGTTATCTTTCACAGCTTGTGGCTAATGCCTCTTCCACCTTTGATTTTGGAACGAATCCCTTTCTTACTTATGTCTACATGAATCTTGCTCGTGTTTTTGCGAGCGATATTTCATGCTATCAATCCAGTCAACGTCCCTTTCCCAATAATAACATTTCTGCTACTTCGGATACCGTAGAAACGGTCTATGATGCCCATCGCAGCGCCATTCCCACGAATGCAGAGATTAGCTTTCAGGATGGGTATTCATATTCATGGGCTTACAAAGTGGTTCGTTCCTCATCATCGACACAAAATCCCCTCATTCTCTTTCCTCGCTATAAGACCCTTCAGTCACCCTATTCTCCTCTACCAAATTACTTGGTCAATGACCCTGTCAAGGGACTTCTTTATGGAGTAGAAGGTATACAAAACCAGAACGAGAATTTTGTCGTGACCTTTCAAGAACCTCCTCTTCCAAAATTTCTAGACGAGGCGTTTTTTCCGCCTGATCTGTGGCAACGGATGAATAATGACAGTATCGTTGAAGCAGAGAAATACATGTATGAGTATTTAAATGATCCCGGGTCACTTGCGGCGATCAAAAACCTCTCTTATTTTTGTGACCCTCTTTGCACAGCTTCCGACACTACGAATTGTTGCATCAACTATCCTCCGACTGTTTATGAGAATGGAAAAGTTTTGTACATGGCTGCCTCAACAATTCGTTATGCGACAGCCTTTATGACATTTTTGAGTATTGATACAGTCAAAATTAGAAACAAGACACAGCCTTTCATTGATGCAATTAAAAACGTCATGCAAGACTGGTTATTTAAGATGCAGAGTCATCCCCCTGCTAACAAAGGTTACTTTATTGGAGACACTACAGTTGGAGGGATTTGCGGTTCTCCTAAGGGCATGGTTGAAAACGGAGATATCTTCTTCCAGTATGGAAACGCCTTTTACAACGATCATCATTTCCAATATGGATATTGGCTAGGGGCAGCGGCTGCTGTTATTGAATGGGACAATCAATACAGCACTGAAACGACTCCTGAGACGACTCCTTGGATTGCACAGCGCTTTACAAGTGCTGGTGATCAAAAATTATATCAGATGAAAGACTTCATCGATCTTCTTTGGCGCGATACGGTTAATCCAGATCCGGATGATCCCCAGTTTCCTTACCATAGACATGGGAACCCATGGGAAGGACATAGTACGGCAAATGGATTGCCACCTTCATTTATTAATGGAGGTCGAAATCAAGAAAGCTTAGCTGAAGATTTTAATTGTTGGCTTGGAGTGCTTTTTTATGCTCGGGCGATCCAGCAGACAAACACGTCTTTTAGTGGAGCTTTCTCTGACACACAGTTGAAGGGATTTGATACTCTGGAAAATTTTTGTTCCACCCATCTATCAATGACAGCAACGGCCGGAAATCTCTATTACAATACTCCGTATTGGCCCTATGCGAATAGGGGTTTTAACTTCAATGCCGTTGTCGGGAATCAATACGATAATGTTGCCGACGGTCGCACTTTCTTTGATCCAGGGGCACCTCCCTGTCGTGTTTGTAACTAAAGCAAGGGACTACCTTGTCATTTAAATATGCTCAATGTTGGTGAGAAACCGATCAGATGCCTCCAAGTAAAAAAGGGGGCATCTTCACCGATCTGAATTGTTATACCTCTCTGGAGCGCGAGTAAAAGCGTGAATTGAAATACACTTCCAGTTCATTGACAATCGCAATCGGCAAGCTGTCATCCTCTTCTTTTGCTGTCATATCCAGCAACTCGATGTCTTTGGATAATGCGGTTAAAAGATCGCTTTTGATTTGCACAGGATCTAGACCTCCCTCCAGGCGATGTTCGCACTCATCCAAGAAAGCTAGGAGCTGTTGGAAAGCGCATGCTTGAAGTCTTCGTTCGAAATCGTTGAGAAACGGGGGAGAAAATCCCATTTTCTCTGATTGATACTGGAGCCCAATGGCTTGAAAAGGCTTTCCCAATAACAGTCCCTGGTGAAAGAAATAAGAATGATCAGGATGGATCGGATCAAGACCTTGAATCGATTGTTGACGATGCTCTTCAAGTCTCAAAGAAGCCGCTTGAAACCTCTCTTGTGGCAATCCCAATCGCAAGGGAGTTGATGCAGCGCCTAACCATTCTTCTTCTAACGCTTTCATCGGGCGTGTGATAAATAGATCCAATACATGTTCTTGTCTCTCGGAGAGAAAATGAAAGGGAGAAGAGGCATGGGCCAACTGCTCATCAAAGGTAGAATATTCTTGCATGGAAGAGTGTTCTCCTTGTAAGGCTTCTTGAAGCTGCCGCTGAAGCTGGCGGTGTAAAGGGAGAAAAAGATCTCTATTTTGATCGAAAACCTGCTGCTTGATTTTATCGCGCTTGCGCATTTTCTGAATGAATGCCTGATCGAACAGGAGCTGGTAAGCCAATCGCTTTTTTCTCTGATTCACTTGGTGAAAAAGAGGCGTTTGATCTGTACGAAGGGGTGAGGCATCGACCCATTTGTCTCCTAGGCTCCATCCTGTATATTGGGAAGGGTAAGGGTAGCCAGAGTGTGTTAGTTGAAAGCTCAGTTCAACGTTATTTTTCTCTAAAAGGGGCATTGTCATCAATGAGGAAGAAGAACGCTTGAAATGACCTGTGACCACGGCAATAGACCATGCATCCACTTTAATCAGTTGGTGCATGTGAATTTGATCTTCGGTGCTGTTTTCGTCAATTTCTACCGTTGCCTGTTGGACAAGCGGAACAATTTCTGCCACTGGGGTGTGCAAATGCGTTTGTATGATCAGAATGGTTTTCATGCGAAATGTATCTAGCATGAATTGCATGTCTTTTTTATAGGTTGAACAAATGGGTGGACCTGCTGTTTTCGGAAGGTCTGTGCGCCAGGTCTGGCTTAATTCCTTGAGCATTTTTTGAGCGGAATGAGCTCCAGGATGAGAATCATACTTGATCGTGAAGGCGTAGGGCAATTCAATGGGCTGTCCCTTGATTTCTTCATCTAACAACAGCCGTTGACGTTCGTAGTTATACACATCGGACTTCATTGTTGAGGAGGCGCTTTCTTGCGCAACAACGGCGTTATACCGCCCAATGGTGGATAAGGCAGATTCGGCCAGTTTGCGTTGGGCTTCATCTCCTTCCTTAAACTTTTCAATTAAAGGGGAGTGGCTTTGAATGATATCTCGTGCCTGAAGAATCGCTTTTTTGAGCTCCCTTAACCTTTTTTCCTGTGTTTTTCGAACTAAATCAGAGAAAAGGGGGGCAATGTAGCAGCGTGCAAGACCCATAACCCTTTCTAAACGAGATTGTTTTGCAGCAATCAAACGCCCATCTTCCCCCACCTCAAGGCATGACGCGCCAGGCTGGGTAAAGACATTTAGCGCTTCGATTGCCGTTTGTAAAATCACTTTCGGATCTTGAGAGGCGTATTTTCGCATATCAGACATATTAATTTAATGAGGTTAAAAGATAAAGTTGCAGACCCATTATATCAAATAAGTATAAATATGTGATTAAGATTTTTCTTCTTCCGGAATCTTTGTTACACCAGAAAACCGCTGGATCTTGAGTCCAGCGGATGAATGAGAAGTTCAACATATGCATTAAAATCACATGCCGCTCGATGAACGCGAGTGGTCCGTCTCACATGGTCAAAGGAATCCCATGCGAATCCGACTGACTCTCGAACAGATCTTGCAAGGTTTAAAAATACACACATTGCCACTCCTATCGCCACTGTTCAATGTCTATTCCGAGAGTTCGGGACTGAGTCGGCCTCCCGAGGGATACCCATTCCATAACATCTCCTCTCGTCTTCTCTTCACTTTGCACACAAATAGGTCGCCTAGTCCTCCTTCTGTGATTTTAGAGTCATTGACTGAGCCTAATTCAGTCAGGTTGGCTTGAGGGCGTAAGGCAAATTCGATGGCCGCAATCTCGTTTTCTGAACAGTTCGTCAGGTTTGCCACAGTCCGTTTTTTTAATTTTTTCCCTTCGCTATATCACTTTCGAATCAAAATTGTTTAATAGATTTTGCCTGAAGCTCCTTTGAATTTTGATCTTACGATATGCCTATCTACACTGATAGCATATATTTAAATGGATAAAAATATCTAAAATAAAAAAATGAAGAATATTTTAATGACGACAAAATTGGACAAGAAAAAAAATAAAAATTTTGAGAATCAATCACTTATAAATTCATCTATGCCGATCTGCTGGAACTTCCGCGAGAAAGATTTCTCTTTTGTAGAATCAGCATTTAAAAGAATGAAGAGCGATTTAGACATACGACCTGTTTATGTGCGAAGTGAAGAGTAGACAAGAGGACATGTTTTGGTCGTGATGTTAGCTTATATGATCACTAAAGAACTAGAGAAAGGGTGGAAAAAACTCTCCCTAACGGTAGAAGAAGGTTTGCGTCGTTTATCGACCCTTTGTCTATGAGAAGTGGCAATGGCCCAAGGGAAAGGATTTTAACAAATTCCAAAGCCAAGGGAAATATAGTCACGACAAAAAACAGGCTGAATCTAAAATTAAAAAATTAAAGACCATAAGTTAGTGGAACTTCCGTTTTAATTGAAAAAATCTCTGTCACGACGCAACGGAAAGAGAGCGAGAGGTCGGCTGAAGCGAAAGCTTCCGCGTCTAACGGCTCGCAAGAGGGGTCACGTCCTGCGAGCCCTCAGCCCGGGGGCTTTGGCTCAGCGAAAATGCCACTCTTTTTGCGTCAGGTGAGTGGATAATATAGGGTGTGCAAAAGATGATGTCCCTGATCTTCCCCATTCTTCATTTTTGGTTGTGCCATCCCGCGCTTCTTTATGGAACGACCTTCTTCCTCGGTGTACTTTTTCACGTCGAGGGCTCTGTTTCGCTGATCTTTCCCTCTCTTTCCTTGTGGCTCCCTTTTATATTGGCCGCTCTGTTAGGAAATAGGGCTTTTTTGAAGCCTTGGGCATTAAGTTGTTTTATCTTCTTTACTGCTTGGATCTATACTGCCGCTTTCTATTCCTTTCCTTCTCTGCCTCCTGCAGGAATAACAGGAAAGGCTCACTTGAGAATTAAAAATGTGAGTTTGCAATCGACTCCCTTTGGAGAGCGTTGGTGCTATCGATGCGAGCTGAAACAGTTTTTTTCTGAACAGACTTCGCAATCTCTTGTCTCTTCACTTCCCTGCCTGGTGATTTTTCCGAATAACCAAGTAGAAAAAGAATCGCGCCCTCTTGCCACTCAAGAGTATTGGGTCACAGGGAAACTCATGCAAACAACGCAGAGTTCTTATGTTTTAAAAGTCCCTTCCAAAAATCTTTGGATTCCTATCGCTCCCTCCAAAGGGTGGGTGGAAGAACGGTATCGATGGAAAACAGAGGTCTCTAGATGGATTGAATCTCAATTTTTTCACCCTGCTAGCGGTTCATTTCTCGCTGGTTTAGTGACAGGAGAATTTGATGATTTTTGGATGCGTCAGCAATTAATGCGCTTTGGATTGCAACACCTTCTCGCCATTTCCGGATTTCATTTTGCCATGATTGCTGGTTTTTTAAGCGTTACGCTCCGCCTTTTCTTGCCCCATACAATCCGCACCATCACTCTTTTGGTCTGTTTAGCGGCCTATTGTTTCTTCTTAGGCCCCCAAGCCTCCATTTTGCGCGCTTGGGTCATGTCCTCCCTCACCTTAGTGGGCTCTCTTCTCAGAAAGGAAACCTCTCCCTTAAATTCTCTTGGCTTCGCTTTATTGGTTTTGCTCGGATACAACCCCCTTCTTAGCCAGGAACTTGGATTTCAACTCAGCTTTGCCACGACGACCGCCATTTTGCTTTTTTATTCGCCTGCTCAAGCTTGGATGCAACAACTTTTTCCCAAGAGGAATTTAAGTCAAGTCCTACAGATGACGACATGGAACCAATATGGGTATTGCCTATTAACCTTTTTGAGGGAAGGATGCGCCCTCACGCTAGCGGTCAGTCTTTTTGCTTTTCCTTTGACCCTTTTCTTCTTTGGACGCTTTCCCTGGATGAGCCTTCTCTATAATCTGTTTTTCCCTTTTTTAACCTCAGGGGCTCTTTACCTTTTTCTTATCGGTGCATTGCTTTTTTGGGTCCCTTTATTGGGCAAAGCGATTTGTTCTTTTAATGATGCCTACACCTTCTTCCTCCTCCAACTCACTTATCAAATGCCCTCTGAAATAGAGACTTATTTAACAATTGACTCATTTTCTTCTTTGTGGCTAACGTTGTATTTTTGCTGTGCGCTGTTGGGAGGAATCTTTTGGAAAGAACGTTCTGTCGGCATAGTCTAAATTTGAGTCACAATTAGGTCATGAGCGAGAGGGCTACATTTGATTTGTGACAAGCCCATCGGCTGTAAGAGGGGCCTCTCTTCCAAACTTTAGAGCCAATGGCCTCCGGCTATTGAGGAGATTGTCTGTCGCAGCTGTGACCTAAATGTGACCCAAGTTTAACCCTGCCAGGATTTCCATTTGACTAAAAAGGAGTCTTTGACTGAAAATGACACGTGTATCTATTCCACTTCAAGAATTGGATTTGGACAACGCGAAAGCTCCCACGATTCAACGATACAAAACGCCCCCACATGACAAATCTAAGGGCGTTTTTTATCTTTGAAGCCCAGGTCTTTGGTTAAGCCGACATTTAACTCTTGAAGTGGAATGGGTGTATGATCTTCTCTCATGGCGGTCGTAGCTCAGTTGGTTAGAGCGTTGGATTGTGGATCCAAATGTCGCGGGTTCGAGCCCCGTCGATCGCCCATTCTTGATATGTATCCCTTTCACTTCAAGAATTGGATTTGGATCAAGCGAAGGCTACGGCGATTCAACGATAAGGACGACAGGAAATCCCTCCATATTTTAGTATGGGCGATTTTTTTCCTTAAAGCCGGGGGCTTTAGAGACTAGATTCAATTCTTGGAGTGAAATGGGTATCACCTATGGGACGCCCCAAACATTCAAAAAAACAGACGCCATCTCAGCGACAACGTATTCCATGGACCCCCTCAGAGGGGCGTGGATTCCTGACCTTTACCTTTGCTGTTGTCCTCTTCCTCAGCTTGATCAGTTTTGCCTTGACGCCCCACTCAAAAAACCTCTTGGGCTTGATGGGTCATTCTTTTGGATGGAGCTTACATGCCCTCATAGGGCTCAGCAGCTATACTCTCGTCCTCTATACTGGATGGATCGGATGGCGTCTTCTCTTTCGTAAATCGCTTCACTTTTTGTGGCTTAAGCACCTTTATCTTGGAATGGGAGTCATTTCCCTCTCCATGTTGCTAAGCGTGATCGAAAGTGAAGCCCCCTCTTTTGCACAAAACATCGGCGAAACGTTATACCCTGGTCTATGGAAGAATAGCAGGCGCTATCACTTGGGAGGCGCCCCTTTTTATTACGTGTATCGCGATTTGCCTCGTTTTAACCTGCATCATCTATTTAATACAATGGGAGTGACTCTGATTTTTTCAAGTACGTTGATGGGGAGTATCTTGTTTTTATTCAAGATTCATCTCATCTCTCTCTGCCAACGTCTCCTGTATTCGATAAAACAAGGGATTGAATGGCAACGTCATTTGGCAGGGCAGTTACGCTTGCTTCCCCGACATAATTCCAAAAATCAAGAAGGAAAGGAGAAAAAGGAGAGCAAAGAAGCGTTTTCAAAAAGCGATTTCATGCGCTTTGTGAAACTGCGCATTCCCATCCCCTCAACTCAAGAGAGCCAAGCCAAGCTCTTATCTGTCATTTCTCCAGATCTCTTGGGAATTCAACCAGAGAAAAATCCCAAAGAACGCCCTTGTATTTCCCGTAAAGAAGAAAGCGATGCCAAAGCGGAAAATGCCTTGTTCACTTCCCCTATTAGAAAGCGTGATAGATCCACCCCCCTTCCCCTCATAGAAGATGAGGGAGGCCGTTTCAAAAAATCGAATGAATCGGCATCAAAGGAAACGAGTGGGAAGGGAAAGAAGAGAGAGGCCCCATGGGTCGCGCAAAGCCTGACCAACGGCGATTTTAAAGATTATGCGCTGCCTCTCCCCTCTCTTTTAAGCCATGCTAAAAAAGTCGATCCATCCTCCATCAAAAAAGATCTGAAACGACAGGCGGAAGTTTTAGAAGAAACACTTCTCAGTTTCGGCATAGAGGCAAAGGTGGGACAAATTAATTGTGGCCCCACCATTACCTCCTTCGAGGTGCATCCTGCAATTGGAGTTAAAGTCCAAAGAATTAAAGCATTAGATAATGATATTGCCCTCAATATGGAAGCTAAATCCATTCGCATTATTGCTCCTATCCCAGGCAAGGCGGCCGTTGGGATCGAAGTGCCCAACGCTCAACCACAAGAGGTGAGTTTTAAAGAGATGTTGGTTGCTTATCAGCAGGGGACTCAAAAATTTCATATCCCCGTTCTCCTTGGACAGGCAGTGAATGGCGATTATGTGATGAATGATTTGACCAAGATGCCCCATTGCATCATTGCTGGTGCAACAGGCTCAGGAAAATCGGTCTGTATCCATACGATCATCATGTCGATTCTTCTCAATGCCAAACCTGATCAAGTCAAATTGATCATGGTAGATCCTAAAAAAGTGGAGCTAACCCCTTATTCATTTCTTCCGCATATGCTCGCCCCCGTCACTACAGAGTCGCAAGGAGCTGCTGCGGCCCTCAATTGGATGGTCAAGGAGATGGAAAACCGCTATGAAATCCTTAAACTCGTCGGAGTGCGCCATATTGATGGATTTAATAAAAGAAATGTGCATGCACAAGAAGAAGCTGCATTGGAGCGGGAAATTCCCCTCTCCATGCCCTATATTGTGGGGATTATTGATGAGCTGGCAGATCTCATGATGGTCGCAAGCCAAGATATTGAAACACCCATTGCCCGCATTGCTCAGATGGCCCGCGCGGTAGGCATTCATTTAATTTTGGCTACACAGCGCCCCTCTCGTGAGGTCATTACAGGTCTTATCAAAGCGAATTTTCCTACCCGCATTTCGTTTAAAGTTGCAAGCCGCGTCAACAGTCAAATTATCCTTGATGAGACGGGAGCGGAATCGCTCTTAGGAAATGGCGATATGCTGTTTATGCCCCCTGGCTCCTCTCATTTGGTGCGCGCCCAGGGAGCGTTCATTCGCGATGAAGATATTCAATCGGTTATCCGCGAGATCTGTCAACAGGCCTCTCCCAATTATATCATTCAATCTTTTGACCACTTTCAAGAATTAGAAGGAGGGGCAGAATCTCTAGAAAATGAAACCGCATTTGATGGCTTATATGAACAAGCCAAAGAGCTCGTCCTGAATACAGGCATGGCTTCAACCACTTCCTTACAGTGCAAATTGAAAATTGGCTACCCCCGTGCGGCTAGGTTGATGAACGCATTGGAAAGAAAAGGGGTGGTAGGGCCTGCGGATGGGAGTAAGCCGCGGAAGATTTTTATTCCTAAGGAAAAGGAAAAGGAAGAGGAGGGAGCAGAAGAACGGGAGCGTTCAAATTTGAGTCACAGTTAGTTCACACGCTAGAAGGCTAGCTTGTCGCAATTGTCACCTAAGTCTTACCCAAGTTTGAACCATAACAGAAGAATCGTTGGAAAAAGATCGCGATGATATCTTCATTCCCCTTCAAAAAGTGGAATCGGTAGAGGTGAAAAGTTTGATAACCACCTAACAGTCTATGAGATGCAATGAAGATGTATTTTTCTATGGCCGATTATTATCTCTCTATGATACCCTTCTCGGTGAACCTAATATCCTATATCTGTAGGAAAGGAGATTGTATGAAAAAATTGATTTCTGGGGTCTTATTTTCCACCCTAACGAGCACATTAATGGCTTTTACAAGTCACGAAAATGCATACGTTACTGGGACTGTTATTGAAATGGAGGGTGAAAGTTATCAAGTGGCACCTCTTTCAGAGATGACTCAAGATCAGGCGGAAAATTTTTTCGCTGGAAACACACCATTTATCGTTCTCAAGTGCGAGCAGGGTTCTAACTTCCCCTTTAATTTTTCTTTAACAGGTGAGTTTCTCTCTGTCAATAGTGGCGAAGCCCCACAGACCATTCAGACCATTCAGATTCTAAAAACCTGCTATGTTAAATGCTTGAAAAAGACTGCTTTCTTTAGCGGTGAAACGACAGGATATACCTTACTATTCAGTACTAATCTGCAAGATTGGAAGAATTTTGACGAATTTTTCACGGCAACAGTAGGGGTCTTTATCCAGGCAAAGGATGAAGCAAAGCTCGTCCAATTTAATTTAGAGTTAAATCAGAGAAACTAAAATAGCGTCTTTCTGCAAGGAAGGGGCCGTAGGCCCCTCTTGCACACACTAGGCAGCTTTAGTTATCTTATGTTCAAGTTCCTTTAATTCACATAAAAAAATCCAGCTCTCCCAACACAAAGAAGATCTGGATTCTTCTGTTCAATACGAATCTAACGCACGGGAGACATCCCCTTTTCCCCTCCTCCACTTAGGGGGATTTGATCAGTCGTTAACTTAAGAAACTGTTTATTTAAGGATCGAGCCGCGATGATCCAAGCGGCAATAATGACCATGAGGATGGCTCCAATATAGGGAGTAATCGTTGCTAATGTTCCCATTGTTAGAAGACCTAGTTGAATGATCGCGCCCCCTGATTTTCCGAAACGAGCTCCTACAACGTCAACAGCTGCTTTTCCTTTAACTTTAGATTCGTCATCCAATGGAATGTAAGCCATTTCTTTTGTTGGGTCAAATAAGGAATACTTTGCTGACTTGCTCATAATATTCTGAGCTGCACCAAAGAAGACAGCCAGGAATAATGGCGTGGTCCCAAGAGAAGCGATGAAGCCAGCCATATGATCTCTAAAGATGACAAAACCAAAAAAGCCGATGCCTGTGATGAGAAGAACAACAGGGGTAATCAAAGCAGCAAATCCCCATCCCTTGAGACGAATGACGTTTCCTCCCACGAACAACATCATCAGAATCGTCACAATTCCTGTAATAGTGGAGAAGTAACCCATAAATGTGCTATAATCGTTGTAATTGGGATATTGTAGTTTGACCTGACTCTTCCAGGTCACTTCGACTAAGTTAATTGAAATTCCATAAGCAATGACGAGGGTTGCCAAACAGAGAAGATACTTTGATGTAAAAATAAACTTGAAGCTTTCGCCCAAAGCCATTTTTGTTTTCTTTTTTTTACCCGGAGATCTCTCTTGATCAGCATCGTAAAAACGCTTATCTGTTAGGACGTGACGATTAATCCACCAATAAGCGCCCATCACACCCAATCCCGCGATGACGACCATTCCCATTAAATAATTTAGAGAAATCTGCCATGCATCGACATGAGGAGGGAGGTGTTCGCGAATATTGGAAAAATAAACAATCGCGGGTCCAGAGACGAGCAAGGCAATATTGGCCCCAACGCCAAATAAGCTGTAAAAACGTTTTGCCTCGGTCACGCGAGTGATTTGGTTTGCAAATCCCCAAAATAGCAGTGAGAGGACCACACTTCCCCACAGCTCAGCTAAAATGTAAAAAATCGAATACATCCAATTGTGATAAACCGCCGCTAAAGCACTCCATCCCCCTGGTAAATAAGCACGGAATGCCTCAGCCGATTGAGTGGGGAGTAAAGCCTCTCTTGCGGGATACATGACAAAGGCAAATAAACCGAAGAAAATCACAAACGGAAGAAGGGTGACATAAAACAAATTTTCACGGCTTAAAATATTGCTCAATTTAGCGTAGATAATCATGAATAAAATGGCTGCGGGAACAACCCCAAAAGATTTTAAAAAAGGAATGGCTTCAGCGCCTGCAGCTGTGACAATCAGCGTATCCTTTGTATCTCTTAAAATTGTATAGTTAAATGAAATGCAGAAGAACATAAAGAACATTGGAAGAAGTTTTTTAAGCTCGTAAGTGTGTACGGGCCACAAAAAAGACCTCCATTTACCAAATTCGTGTTTGGCGTCTTGCGACATATAAAACCTCAAACTAGTTGATCGAGGGGAGCGGAAAACTCGAAAAAAGGCCCTTCCTCTGCGGTTTTCAACCCCCTCTATTGTTTACGCGATATTTCTCTTTTTCGATGAAAAAACAAGAATCTAGATTGTTAGACTAGATTCGCTAAAAAAGCAAGGAGAAAGTGGGCATGATTTAAACCAGGTCATCCATACGCTTTTCCTTTTTGCCATACCTCCCGCAATCGAGAACTAGAAATGTCAACGCATTGACTGAAGTTATAGTCCGTTATCGGCATATCCTTAAGATTTTCAAGCCCATCATCAGTAAGCTTATAACAACCGCTAAAGTTAATATTTGTTAATCGCATTCCCTTAAGATGTGCAAGCGCGTCATTGCTAAGTCTCTTACAATTAGCAAAGTTAACATGGGTTAGCGGCATTCCCCTAAGAGGCACAAGCGCATCATCTGTAAGTCTATGGCAATCACTGAAGTCAACATGTGTGAGCGACATTCCAATAAGATGTCCAAGTGCATGGTTGCTAATCCTGTGGCAAGAACTAAACTTTACACTTTTCAGTCCCATTCCAACAAAATGTGCAAACCCATCATCGGTGATCTGGTCACAAAAGCTAAAATCAACACTTTCTAATGGCATCCCCTTAAGATGCGCGAGCGCTTCATTAGTAAGGTTTTTGCAATTCGCGAAGCAAATCTTTGTCAATGGCATTCCCTTAAGATGCGCAAGCGCATCATGGGTCAGGCCAGTGCACGCTTTAAACCACACTTCTTTCAATGGCATCCCCTTAAGATGCGCAAGCCCAACCTCGGTGAACCTATCACAGCCACCGAAGGAAACGGATCTCAATGGCATCCCTGTAAGATGTGCAAGGCCATCATCGGTCAGCTTTTTGCAATGACAAAATCTAATATCCATCAATGGCATTCCTTTAAGATGCCTAAGCCCGTCATCGGTCAGATTTTTGCAACCGGTGAAGTCAACCACTCTCAATGGCATTCCCGTAAGATGCCTAAGCGCATCATCGTCAAGCTTATTGCAACCCCTAAAACTGACATGTGTGAGGAGCATTTTCTTTAGATGGATCAGTGCACCACTGGTAAGGAGGTCGCAATTCTCAAAGTCCACACACTTTAACGGCATATCTTTAAGATGCACGAGAGCATCATCTGTCAGCATCCTGCAACCCTTGAATACGGCACTCACTAGAGGCATTCCCTCAAGAGGCATTAAGGCATCATGGGTAAGCTTCTTACAACCGTTTAATTCAATACGTTCTAGCGATAGCCCTTTAAGATAAGTAAGCGCCTTGTTAGTGATCGCAGGAGAAGAAATGAATAGAATCTTGAGATTGGGGGTACAATCCATCAAACACTCAAAGTCCTCATCTTCAATTCGAAGATCCCCTATATTGAGGCATTGTAACTGATCTCCATGTTTTTCTACAAAACGGATCAGTTTTTCAAGATTATTCAACCCTAAACTGTTTAGTGATACACTAGGATGATCATTAATCCAATCTGGGTTTAACTTTGAGTCTAGCAGCTGGCTTGCCTCTTTACGCTTAAAGCTATGAGAGAAAATAGGGTAAAAAGCGCCACATAAAGCCAAACCACTCAAAACGAGGAGTGCAATAACTGTGATCCTTTTCCACAAATGAGTAGGTAGAATCAAAGAAGAGGAACAAAAAGAGGAATCCTTAAAAACTGTAGATAAGGTAACCGAAGAAGTAAACATGAGCCTCCTATGGAGAAATGGATGCGAGCAAAATTTTGTCATAAGGAACGTTACATTTGAACACCGAGCGCAACTGACAACGAGAAATGTTCTTACATCTAAAGTTAAAGCCTACTTATCCACATTCAATGATTGAAGTGAAATTCGTATAAATGCTTACAGTCAAGTGAAATCATCGCTGCAGTTCAGAGACTCTCTCATTCATCGCGTGTCTCTTTAGCCCAAATGTCGCTCTTGAGTTTGAACATCGAGTGTAATTTATAACTAGAAACGTACTTACATTTACTGAAGTTAAAGCCTACGACCGGCATCCCCCTAAGATGTTCAAGCCCATCATCGGTCAGGTGATAACAACCGCTGAAGCTAATATTTGTTAGTGGCATGCCCTTAAGATGTGCAAGCGCATTATTGCTAAGCTTCTTGCAACCACTAAAATCAACTTTTTTTAGCTGTATTCCTTTAAGATGTGCAAGCGCACCATCCGTAAGTCTATAGCAACCACTAAAGTCCACATGTGTAAGCGGCATTCCTTTAAGATGCACAAGCGCATCATCAGTCAGGCTAGGGCAATCACTAAACTTAACGCTTCTCAGTCGCATTCCTTCAAAGTGTGCAAACCCATCATCGGTTATCTGGTCACAAGAGCTAAAATCAATACTTTCTAATGGCATGCCCTTAAGAGACGCGAGCCCTTCATGAGTAAGGTTTTTGCAATTCGCGAAGCAAATGTCTCTCAATGGCATGCCTTTAAGATGCGTAAGCCCATCATGGGTCAGTCCAGTGCATCCTTCAAACCACACTTCTTCCAATGGCATTCCCTTAAGATGTGCGAGCCCAGCATCGGTCAACCTATGACAACCACCGAAGGCAACGGTTGTCAATGGGAGCCCTATAAGATGTTCAAGGCCATCATCGGTCAGGTTTTTGCAATGACAAAAGTTAATATGTAACAATGGCATGCCTTTAAGATGCCTAAGCGCGTCATTGGTAAGCTTTTCGCAACCAGCAAAGCCAACCACTCTCAATGGCATTCCGGCAAGATGCACAAGCGCGTCATCGGTAAGTTCATGGCAACCTATAAAGTTGACAACCGTTAATGACATTTTCTGAAGATGCATCAGCGCACGATTAGTAAGCTTCTCGCAATTCTCGAAGCTCACACAGGTTAATGGCATATCCTTAAGAAGCACAAGAGCATCGTCAGTAAGCTTATTGCAACCATCGAATATGACAGACTTTAGAGGCATCCCCTCAAGATGCATCAATGCCTCATTGGTCAGCTCCTTACAATTGTTTAATCCAATGTATTCCAGTAATGGTAGCCTTTTAAGAAAAGTCAGCGCCTCGTCAGTGATCAAAGAAGAAGAAACGAATAGAGCCTTGAGATTGCGGGTATAACCCACCAACCACTCAAGTTGATGATCATTGACTGGAAGATTCTCTATATTAACACATTCTAATTCATCTCCGTATTTTTCAATAAATTCAATAAGTTTTTCAAAATTATCTAACCCTAAACTTGTTAGTGATACAAGAGGATGCTCATTGATCCAATCTGGGTTTAATCTCGAGTCTAACTCCTTCTTTACCGGAGGAGGCAACTTTTTGATTTCATTAAATTTTTCAATGAACCATACGACTGAGCCTATTGTCATTAGCCCCGAAAACAAAACAATAACACTCATAGACCCCAATAGAAAACATGATTCAAAATTTAAGGGTCTAGTCTTGGAAAAAATCTCTTTACTTACCCTAATAATTTTCATGGTCAAGCCCCCTCCTATTACGGAAAAGACTGTGGTGAACGCACAGCTTCTAAAGCCGATGCTGCGTGCTGTTTTTAAGCAATGGCTTAATAAATTCATTAAATCTCCATTTGTAAAGTGCGCTATGTAGAGTGGACACAACTATTTGATAATCAATAAAAACGAAAGAACTGCTTGAGCCAAATCAGAAGGGCGTTTTGATCTTAAAGTTTCCTGTGGCTTGCCCGGCGACGCGTCCCCGAGAGTGGCCTTGTTTTTTTCCTGACCCAACAACCGCGTTTTTGCTTCCTGGTGCGTCTTAAAAAACCAAAACGATTCGCTAAGCACTGCTGACGCGATCCTCTGCCTGTTGCTGTCCTCTCTAGTCTAGAGGTTTCCTTGGGAAGGATCAGCCTTGTCTCCAATTTTCCAGGATCTTTTAAAAAGAGGTAGAGACTCAGCTTTCCCTTTTTTTGATGGCAGCTTTGGGAGCAGATCACGAGACGGCTCACGCGAACCGTTCCTCCCAAACTTTTGGGGAGAATAGGATCGATTTCACGTCGGACATCCCTCGCTCTACAATAGGCGCTTTTCCATTTTTCGAGGAGATATTCTCTCACGTCGTCACCGAAAAGAGTTTCCTGTTGATAAGCGATACCGGTTATTTCCCGATTTTCCATGCGTTGCCTCTCAAAACGGACAGTCTCGACAAGAGGTCACCGGAGCGAGGGGGGCAGCGCTCCGGAAGGGGGTCTCCGATTCGCAAAACGGGCAGGGCGGTCTCCCGTTTGGCGAGATCTTCTCCCCCTGCGCACCGCCTTCTCTGATCTAGCGATTTTTTGATTGCCTCTCCCCTGCGCTTTAAATGAGCATTCCAGACAACCTGGCGATGCTGTTCCCCACTCGCCACAAGAGCCATCCGGGTGATTTTGCTTCCTGCATCGATTTGAAGGGAGAGATCAAATTCTCCCTCACGCTCTAGTCAAATCAGCGTGAAAGGCGCTTGTTGAAACACAGTTGCCTGACCCTTCACAAGCCACGGCCTCGCACGGCCAGGATGGCAGGGGATGAGAGGTTGTTTATTCTTGTCTAACACAAAGACTCGCCTCTCTCATTTCCTTTGCAGCGACCCGCACTTGACTTAGCCCAGTCAGGGTCTCCTCGTCCATGTGATGGAGTAGTTTGTATACAAGCGGGACGGGCTTAACCCTTAGACCCTTTTAACCGTTTCGCGTCCAGAGTGGGGCTGGAGAAGCCTATGGATTCGCTCCTCACGGAGCCCTGAGTTAAACTTAGGGCCTAGATGGGTCAACGTCGGGATTGTTTGTACAAGCTCCTCTCTTTAGGGGGGGGTCGTTGAAAGTTGTCTTTATGAGGTTGATTGAATACATCAGGAAAAGACCAGTATGGGAGAAGCCTAAATAGAATTCAACAACTTACCGACCCATTTTGATACAAAGACATCCCATGAATGAAGGGATCTCTGATAGGAGGGCGCTTTCTATGATCGAGGCCTGGGGCTTTGGATAAAGCGAAAGCTTCCGCCATTCAATGATAGAAAATGCCCCTATATTGCAATTATGAGGGCGTTTTTTATCATTGAAGCCGGGGGCTTTGGCTAAGCGCAAATTCAACTCTTGAAGTGGAATCGGTATAAATCATAAAGTGACCCAATAAGAGGGGCAGCGGACAATAGCTAAAGGCTGTAGGTAAAATTGCTTTAGCCCTCTCGCTTATGACCTAATTGTGACTCAAATTTGAAAGAGGCCCACAAAGGTTCCCTTTTGTGAATAAAATGGAGCAAATACTCGATGCATTTCTACGCCTATGGCCAAGAGGAATTCCTCTGGATGTTCCCAGAAAAGGACAATCAACTCAAGGAAAGCATTATTAAAGAATTTAAAATTCACCCTGCGATGGCTCAAATTCTCGTTTCTAGAGGCTTTCACTCCCTTGGGCAAATCCATGACTATTTATATGCAAAACTTCCCGAATTGCACGACCCTTTTTTGATGGCGGAGATGCCTCAAGCCGTTGAGCGGACATGTCAAGCGATTCGCGAAAAGGAGAACATTCTTATTTATGGCGATAATGATGTTGACGGCATGACGGGAACGACTCTTTTGACCGAATTTTTACAAGATGTAGGAGCTCGTGTTTTTTTTTACCTTTCCCATCGAGGCACTTCACGTCAAAGCCTGATTGTTGAGGCTCTTGAATACGCCCTAATGAATCAATGTCGACTTTTGATTACAGTGGATTGTGGGATTACTGCGGCCACTGAGATTGCGAAAGTCGCTGCTCAACACGTGGATGTGATCATTACCGATCACCATGAACCCACCGACAAAATTCCTGATTGTATTGCAACGCTAAATCCAAAGTTAAGGAACAATCCTTATCCTAATCGAGATTTGACAGGAGTAGGGGTCGCCTTCAAGCTGGCTCATGGAATCACCCATCAATTAACAGTGCAAGGAAAAGTTTCTTCCAAAAAAATAGATCTTAAACGTTATCTTGACCTCGTTGCTCTGGGAACAATTTCGGATATGGGATCATTAGTGGATATGGAAAACCGAATTTTAGTGCGGTATGGTTTGCGCCAGCTCCGCAAGGGAAGGCGGATGGGATTGTCCAAGCTCTTTGCCCTATGCGATGTTGATCTCAATGATTTGACAACCTTTGTTATTGCCTCTAAAATCGCCCCGCGATTGAATAGCCTTGGTCGCATCGATGACCCAGGGAAAGGAGTCCAGATGCTTTTGGTCAACAATGCCGATAGGGCAGAAAAACTCGCTTTTGAACTCGATTTGAATAATATTGAACGTCAGAAAATTGAGCGGACGATGTCCTTAGACATTGATTCAGCAATTCAAGAACACCCTGAAATTTTGGCGAATAAAGCCATTGTCTTGGTTTCCCCTCATGGGCATCCAGGAGTGATTCCGATTCTATCGACTCGGATTTCGAAGCAATGTAGCCGCCCTACGGTGATACTTGCCATTAATGAAGGAATCGGGAAAGGCTCTGCCCGCTCTATTCGAGCGTTTCCCCTCCTCCCGACGCTAAAAGAATGTTCCGATATTTTGCTCAATTTTGGAGGACATGACTTTGCTGCAGGCTTCACCATCAAAGAAGAGCATGTCGAAGAATTTAAAAAACGCTTCATAGAGGCTGCAAATAAGCAGTTGAAAGAGTCCGATGTGATGACCAAACTCCAGCTCGATGCAGAGGTTAAATTTAGCGACCTGACTTTTGACTTCATGGAATCTATTCGTTTACTGGAGCCCTACGGCAATGAAAATCCGCAACCTGTCTTATACTGCGATGCATGGCAAACATGGCCACCAAAGGTGATTGGAAGGACTCATCTCAAACTATACTTAGAGCAGGGGGATCGCATCCTTGAAGGAGTCGCATTGGGAAAAGCAGCGCATAGCGTTGAATTACGTAAAAAAAACCTGAAGCTAAGGGTGGCGTTTACTCCTCAAATGAATCAATCTAGCATTCAGCTACTGATTCGCGACTTTAAGATTTTAGAAGAAGAATCCTCGCTTGCATCGGAGCTATGAACGTAAACTCCCTATCCCCTTTAGGGATAGGGTCATTTTTTTGAGGTGGAAGGGGGATAAAAACCTAGCTTGCTCGGCAGCGGCGTGTTTTCTTCGAAATATGCTTTTTTTGATAGTCTTTCATATCGTCCGCATGAATCACCCAGGCAGCTCCTTTTCGGTGTGCCTTTAATAAACCAATGCGCGTGGCATAATAGATCTGTTGGGCAGGAACGCTCAACATTCCCGCGACTTGGCTCACAGAGAAGTATCCCTTATGATTATCAAATAATAATTCTCCATTAAAAACAGACTTGGAGCGAGAATACTTCTGACGACGATACTCCTCTAAATCTTCCACATTAATTGTCCAACGAGTCGTTTCTTTGACGGCCTTTAATTTATTTAACTTGATGGCGACATAAATAGCCTGTCTGGTCACATGATTTAATTTAGCAGCTTCCGTGATAGAAACGAGCTTTCTCTTTTCAGATTTATCCTGAGACATTATTTTCACCTCCACATATTGTCCTTGCTGTGACAAAATGTTTTTCGTTAATAAAGTTTTAATTTTTACCTCAAAAGAAGTACAGGTTCTACGAAGAATACAATTTTAATCCACACCATTTTTGAGTCGTCCAACCTCTCAAGATTGATTTGTTGGACGACTAGGAGCAAGGCGTGCAAACTTCAACCGAATGTCAGAGCCAAGTGCGCCCCATCGCATGAATTTTTACAGTTTTACCAAAGCCCCTATGATTGAAAGTCTAGGGCCATGTTGGCCCTTACTAGGTCTCTCATCGGAGACTTTGGGCCAGCTGAAACTCTAAAAACCAACGTTATAGAGTGCTAAACCAGCGATTATATAAAAATATGTTTTAGTATGCAAGGATAATTTTAATTTTATTAAAAAAAAGAACGCGGAAATGTTCCCCTTTTCAGATAAATGAAGTTAGGTTATAATGGAGGATCGCTTTATACCTCTTCGACTTCAAGAATGCGATTCAAATAAAGCGAAAGCTTCTGCTATTTGACGACAAGAAAAGCCGCCAATGATATAACCATTCTACTTCAAGAATGAGATTTGGACAAACCGCTCTCGCGATTCAATGATAAAAAACGCCCCCATATAAATGAAGTTAGGTTATAATGGAGGATCGCTTTATACCTCTTCGACTTTAAGAATGCGATGCAAATAAAGCGAAAGCTTCTGCGATTTGACGACAAGAAAAGCCGCCAATGATATAACCATTCTACTTCAAGAATGGGATTTGGACAAACCGCTCCCGCGATTCAATGATAAAAAACGCCCCTATATTAAAGCGCTAGGGTTAAACAAGCGCAAGCTACCCATAATTAATAGGAGTCGTATTCATGTACAGGTACTTAACGTTTTTACTTTGTCTATTGGTTTTCACATGCGGGGCAAAAAGCCCTGATATTCGTTCAGAAGATGTGACGCTGATGACAAAAGAAATGATGAAAGCTCACGCGTCTCATAAGAGCTTAACTCTTATGCTAGTCGAAAGAGCTCTGAAGAACTACCTTGAAAATCTTGATGTCAATAAAACGTATTTTATCGAGTCTGATATTGAACAATGGACTCATCCTTCCGATGCCCTACTTCAGCAAGTGATAGAGGATTATCATCGGCACGATTTCACAACATTTGAAAAGATCCAAGAGGCTTTTGTTAAAGCCATTGAACGGCGTCGGTTGCTTGAAAAGACAATCGATTATCAGACTCTTCTCTCTCATGTGACCTCAGAAGATCTTAGAGAGATGCCTTGGGCGCAATCTGAAGAAGAGCTGGTCAACCGCCTAAAGCAAATCCGCTCCTTGCAGCTTGAAACGGCGGGGAAGCTCAATGAAGAGATGCGGGAAAAGTCGATGCAACGCATTGCAAAGCGGCAAGCGAAATATGAAGAAGAAATGATATCTTCTGATTCTGAAGAGAGGACCCGTTTAATTTTATCACAGGTTTTTAAGGCAATAGCCTCATCGTTTGATGCCCACACAGCTTATTTTACTCCTGGGGAAGCAGCGCAGTTTATGATTCATGTTCAACAACGTCTTTATGGAATCGGAGCTCAATTGCGGGACGATATCAATGGTTTTAGCGTGGTAAAAATCGTAGAAGGGGGACCCGTCGCTCTTGCAAAACAATTAAGAGTCAAGGATCGCATTGTCGCAGTGAATGGAGAGCCTGTCGTAGGAATGAGCATTGGAGACGCTGTTGATCTTATTCGAGGAGAAGCAAATACTCCGGTGATGTTGACCGTCATTCGAGAAACAAAGGGGTCTGATGGAACTCAAAAGGAAGAAAAGCTCGATCTTTCCATTTTAAGAGGGGAGGTTATTCTCAAAGAGACGCGCTTTAAGAGCGCTTATGAACCCTACGGAGAGGGAGTGATTGGTTACCTCAAGCTGTACTCCTTCTATCAAGATCATGAGAACTCATCGGCATCGGACCTCGAACGAGAAATCAATCGACTCAAAGAACAGCATCAACTGAAAGGTCTAATTTTGGATTTACGCTATAATTCGGGTGGCCTTCTTTCTCAAGCTGTCGCCGTCACCGGTCTTTTTATTCAAAAAGGGATTGTCGTTTCGATTAAAGATGAAAATGGACGCATTCAGCATTTGCGCGATTTGCAAGGAATCATGGCCTGGGATGGGCCTTTAATTATCCTAGTCAATCGCATGAGCGCTTCAGCCTCCGAAATTGTTGCTCAAACTTTGCAAGATTATGGTCGAGCTCTCATTGTCGGAGATGAGCAGACCTTTGGAAAGGGATCCTATCAAACTTTTACTCTAGGCACAGCTGAACCAGATCAAGTCAATCCTCAAGGGGAATATAAAGTTACGCGTGGACGCTACTACACCGTCTCAGGTAAAACACCGCAACTTCTCGGGGTCTCATCTGATATCGTGGTCGCAGGCTCTTTATCAGAGTCTGACATTGGGGAACGGTTCGCAAAATATCCGTTGGAAAATGATTCGATTAAACCAAACTTTAATGATGATTTGTCCGATATTCCCTTTTTGCAGAGAGAAAAAATTCGGAAACTCTACAAGCTTGGCTTACAGAAAAAGCTCGATACCTACCTGCCTTATCTTGAGAAAATCAAAGACAATTCGAAGAAACGCTTGGAAAAGAATCGCAACTACCAAAATATGATAAAAGAGATCAGAAAAAAAGAGAATAATTTAGAAGAAATGGAAGATTTTGGTCAAAATGATTTGCAGTTGGAAGAGGCCTATAGCATCATGAAAGACCTGATCTTGATGATAGAGGAAAATAACCTCTTGATCTTCACAAAAAAAGCTTAGCGATTATCAGTGTGTAAAAATAGTTAAAATGGGAAGTCAGACGGATACAAGGCGTTTACAAGGAATGTTGGAGCGGTACTGAAACATTTCACGGGGATGGGAAGGAATGGGAGAGTGTCAGCTAAGAAGTGGGCAAAGTCAAACAAGACATATGTCTCTTGTCATCTTCGCGCATAGTCTCTTAGTTTCGATATTGAAAAAAAAC
>Ga0116226_10000663_pt1 | contig 29397 bp, 23 predicted proteins | sample S1TSphfallax_FD_89692 | JGI IMG/M metagenome (GOLD analysis project Ga0116226, IMG submission 89692) | Host-associated microbial communities from peat moss isolated from Minnesota, USA - S1T2_Fa - Sphagnum fallax MG | ecosystem: Host-associated > Plants > Peat moss > Unclassified | place: USA...
ACGCCACCGTCAACGATGGCGTCAATACCACCATCACGCTGCGTTAAGCATGTCTCGTCATCGCTAGAGGAACGTCATGAAGATAGGATTTGTCGGACTCGGGAATATGGGCGGACCGATGGTGCATAACCTGCTGAAGGCAGGCCATGCGCTCAGCGTCTACGATTTGAATGCGGCGGCCGTAGCCACCGCAGTGGCCGCTGGGGCGACGCAGGCCAGCTCGCTGCGCGAACTGGTCGCCGGGCGTGATGTGATCATCACGATGCTGCCGGCATCGGCCCATGTTCGTGCCGTGTATCTCGGCGCCGATGGGGTGCTGGCGCACGTGGCCCCGGGCGTGACCTTGATCGATTCCAGTACGATCGATCCCGACACCGTCAAACAGGTCGCGGCAGCGGCAGCCCAGCATGGCAATGCACTCGTCGACGCCCCGGTGTCGGGCGGTACAGGCGGCGCCCAGGCGGGTACCTTGACCTTTATGGTCGGCGCCAGCGCAGCCGTATTCGAACAGGTCAAACCCGTGCTGGCCGGCATGGGCAAGAATATCGTCCATTGCGGCGACACGGGTACCGGTCAGGTTGCCAAGATCTGCAACAACCTGCTCTTGGGCATTTCGATGATAGGTGTGGCAGAAGCCATGTCGCTGGGCGCTGCCCTGGGGATAGAGCCCAAGGTCTTGGCCGGCATCATCAATACGTCGACCGGACGCTGCTGGAGCTCAGACAGCTACAACCCGTTTCCGGGTATCGTCGAGACGGCACCCGCATCACGCGGTTACAGCGGCGGATTCGGCACCGACTTGATGTTGAAGGATCTGGGGCTGGCCACCGAAGCGGCCAAGCAGGTCAAGCAGCCTGTGTTGCTGGGCGCACTGGCTCAGCAACTGTATCAGTTGCTGAGTCAGCACGGCAGTGGAGGACTCGATTTCTCCGCCATCATCGGCTTGTACCGCAAGCAAGCCGACTGACACGCGGCAGCTGACCTGCGCTCGCGCCTGGCGCCGCTGACGCGCCGGGCGCGTCTCAGACCTTGAATACCGCTACCGTGCGCGACAACTCGGTCGACTCTTCGCTCAGGCGGAACGCCGCTTCTTCAGTCTGGTTCACGAGCAACGCGTTTTCCTGCATCACCGCGCCGATCTGCGATACAGCCAAATTGACCTGCTCGATGCCGATCGACTGTTCTTTCGAAGCCAGCGTGATTTCGCTGATCACAGACGACATGCGTTGTGCCTCATCGACCACGGCATGGATCGTGTCCGCTGCCGCATCGGCCAGCGTATAACCCTGCTTGATCTGGTCTACCGAAGCGTGCACCAGGACCGAGATTTCCTTGGCGGCGTCGCCGCTGCGCTGAGCCAATGCCCGCACTTCGGAGGCCACTACCGCAAAGCCACGACCTTGTTCGCCGGCGCGGGCAGCTTCCACCGAGGCATTAAGCGCCAGGATATTGGTCTGGAACGCAATGCTCTCGATCACCGACACGATATCGAAAATTTTCTGTGACGATTGGTTCAGTGTGGCCATGGTCTGCACCACACGCTGCACCGCATCGCCGCCTTCCGTGGCGTGTTGAGCGCTGGTCTGCGCGATATCGCGCGCGGCCATGGCATTCGTTGCGTTCTGCTGCACCGTCGACGTGATCTGCTCCATGCTGGCGGCCGTTTCCTCCAGACTGCTCGCCTGGCTGGCAATGCGTTGTGCGATATCCGCCGTATCCGCCGCGATTGATGTGGTGTCGTCATCCATCATGCCGACGGCGGCCCGCACCTGGGTCACGATCGCAGCCAATCCGCTGCCTATGCCGTAGATGGCCGTCAGCAGCTCGCCGATTTCGTCGTTACGATCGACCTGTTCGCGCTGCGTCAGATCGCCCGCCGCAAGTTGTTTAGCGACATCCACCGCGTGACGCAGAGGGCGCGATACGATGCGATGCACCAGCACGAAATTGCCCAGTGCCAACAACAGCACCAGCACCAGTCCCAGGACGCTGTATTCGATTTGCGCAGTGCGTACCGCGGCCGTCAATTCGTCCTGCACCACGTTGCCGCCGATAATCCAATGCCAGTCGGGTTGATAGGCGAACGACACCAGATGCGTTTGCGAGTCGCCCGCAAAACGCGCCAGCAGACGGCCGCTTTGCATGTCCAAGACACGTTGAAACACCGCCACGCCGTCATGGTCGCGCAAGGTCAGTGCCGACTGGCCTTGATCCGTCGGGTGGACCAGATATTGGCCGGGTTTGCCGTTCGGATCGGCGTCGAGCACGAAGAAATAGCCGTCTTGGGCGATTTTCTTGTCGCGGATTTTTTGTTTGATGCCGTCGATTTCGGCACTGACGTCGACCCCGACGAACAAGGCACCGATTACCTGTCCGTTTGCATCGCGGATGGGCTTGTATTGCGTAATGTATTGCTTGCCGAACAAGGTGGCCAGACCGCTGAAGGTCTGGCCATCCAGCAGGCGTCGGTAGGCAGGGTGTTGGTGGTCCAACTGCGAGGCCAGCGCACGGTCGCCGTTTTGTTTCTTCAGCGAAGTCGTGACGCGGATAAATTCGTCGCCATTACGCTGGAACACGGTCGCGACCGCGCCGGTCTGCGCCGTGAATTGATCGGGAATGCGGAAGTCGAGGTCGAGTGCGGCACCGCCGTTGGTCAGCGTCGGCAGCGTATAGGTGCCGACCTTGACCTGGTGCACAGTGTCAATCGCATAGCTGCTGTTGAACGAGGTGTCGAGCAGACCCATAAAGCGGCCTACCTCGGCGACCAGGCCCGCGTTGTAGGTCGAGATCATATCAACCAGCGCGTGATTCTGTTCGTCGATGCGGGCCTCGGCCTGTTCGCCCAGCGCGTCGGCTGCGGAACGTGTCAAGGCGAGCACGAACAGCAAAAAGACTGCGGCAATCAAAATAAAAGCGAATAAGGATAAGCGCATGCCTACCGCACGCGTACGTAGCACAGTCATGATGTCGGATCACAAAGCGATTAGGCGATTCGGCTCACTTGGGCAGGAGCACGGCATCGCATGGATGCAACGGCGGGTTCGACAGGCCGTCAGGCAGATAACAGATCGGAGTTCGCGTTGCATATGGCAGGCGGCTAGTGGACCAAGGGTTAACCACTACCGCCACGGTCGTCATCATACCTTGCAATGATAACCATTGCTACGGCTATTGATTTATAAGGAAAAGATTTCCACCTAAGCGCGTTGCGACCCTTTTTCCCTGTTTAAATGTCACGAGAAAGGGCGATCATGCTCATCTTAATATGCAAAATATTGCCTATTAAGCGCCGTGATCATCGGTCGCCAGCAAGATCGGCATCCTGACGGCGAAAAAAAAGCACCGCAGCGCGGTGCTTGATCCGAGGTGCCGGCTTTTAGCCGAAGTAATTCAGGCCGAGCGCGCCTTTCACCGCGCTCAGTGTGGCGGCAGCGGTATTGCGGGCGCGTTCGGTGCCTTGTTTCAGGATCGCCAGCACTTCGCCGCGATCGGCCTCGAACTCGCGACGGCGCTCACGGATCGGCGCGATCAGCGCCTGCAGGCGTTCGTCCAGCACGCGCTTGACTACGCTATCGCCGAGGCCGCCACGTTGATAGTGCGCTTTCAGTTCATCGACCTTGGCACGATCCGGCTCAAACGCATCGAGGAAGGAAAATACGACATTGCCCTCCACCTTGCCCGGATCCTGCACGCGCAGATGGTCGGGATCGGTGTACATACGCTTGACGGCCTGGCTGATTTCGTCGGGTGTGGCGCTCAGCGCGATGGCATTGCCCATCGATTTGCTCATTTTGGCTTTGCCGTCGGTGCCGGGCAGGCGGCCGACCGCCGAAATCATGGCGGAACATTCGACCAGCACTTCCGCGTCGACGGTGGCGTTGAAGCGGCGCACCAATTCGTTGGTCTGCTCGATCATCGGAATCTGGTCTTCGCCGACCGGCACGATGCTGGCGCGGAAGGCCGTGATATCGGCTGCCTGGCTGACCGGATAGGTCAAAAAGCCTGCCGGTATATCGCGCTCGAAACCGCGCAGGCGGATTTCTTCCTTGATGGTGGGATTGCGTTCCAGACGCGAAACGGTGACCAGATTCATCAGGAATTGGGTCAGCTCGCACAACTCGGCGACCTGCGACTGGATAAAGATGGTCGATTTGGCCGGATCGATGCCGACCGCCAGATAGTCGAGCGCGACTTCGATCACGTTCTCGCTGACTTTGACATGACGCCCGACGTTATCGGTCATTGCCTGCGCATCCGCCAGCAACAGGTATTGGTCGGCTTCTTCCTGCAATTTGACGCGCGACTGCAAGGAGCCGACGTAGTGTCCCAGATGCAGAGGGCCGGTGGTACGGTCGCCGGTCAGGACGATGGGCTTTTTCGAGGCGGTGGACATGCTGACTCCGGTATTGATCGCGATGCTCCCGGCTGAACCAGCGCATCTGAGAATATTCGCCCCGTTGGGGTGAGCCTGAGTCCGGTCAGGGCGCACAAGGCGCGGGCCCGCCGACCGCTAAGCCCACCGAATTGGCCGGCACGAACCGGCGCGGGGCGCCCAAGGTTAGCAAATCCAGCCCGGAGTCGCAAGACAGGCGTGCCCGAACAGATTACCCCTATCCTTGCGCATCGTCGAGCCGGCCAGATTAACTGGGCTTAGCGCGTGGTCTCCCACTGCTGCAAATAGTCGGGCAAGGCGGGTTGGTCCCCATCCGGCACGGGAGCGAGGCCCTGCAGCGCGAGCGGCAGGACACCCGCCCAGACGGGCCGTTGCATATCGCCAGCATCATCCTTGGGGCCACCCGTGCGGATTTTGCAGACGGATTCGTCCAGTGCCAGGCGCAGCAGGGTTGTCGCTGCCATTTCATGGCGATCGCCTGGCCGCACTTCCTTGGACCTGCCGCGCGCGATACGCTCGACGAAATGATCGAAGGCCTGCGCCTTGATTGTCCCTTCCACCACTTCGAATACGCCGTAAATCACCGCACTGCGATAGTTCATCGAATGATGAAAGGCCGAGCGCGCCAACACCAGGCCATCCAGATGCGTCACGGTCGCGCATACCTGCGCACCCTGCAGCGCCAGCTTGATCAGGCGACTGCCATTGGAGCCGTGAATATACAGATGCGCATCCTGACGCCAGCATGCCATAGGGATGCAATGCGTGCCGCGCTCATCGCTGAAGGCCAGATGACAGACATAGGCTTCGTCGAGGATGGCGTGCAGGGTAGTGCGATCGTAATCAGCGCGGTCGGCGACGCGGCGAACTTGGGTTCTGGCGGTCGGCGGCGTGGCGGTATCGGTCATGGCGTTCTCTAGGTCAAGGTGTAGGGAAGCGTTAAGATACGTTTTTTGTGGTTCTATGATTAGACCCAAAGTTATACGATTTCATAGAGCCACCATATCAAGCGATTCAATCGAGGCCGTTCATGGATTACAGCTTGCTGGTCGATACCTTCCGGCGTGCCCGCGCCGACGGGAAACTGCCCCAACAGCGGCTGTTGTATGAGTGCCTGCGGGCCGCCATTCTGGATGGGACACTGGCGCCCAAGGCCAGGTTGCCGGCCAGTCGTGCCTTGGCGGACGAACTGCGGATGGCGCGCAACTCCGTGTTGTATGCCTATGAGCGTTTGGCAGATGAAGGCTTTGTGCGCGCCACGCGCCACGGCACCCAGGTGGCGGCAGTCGATCTGGCGCCGGTGCAGCGCGTTGCCGCGCCGAGCGCACGCGCCATCACCTTGTCCCGCCGCGTGAGCGGTCTGCAACGCGAGCGCGGGCTGGCCGACGAGAACGCCGCATTCGTCTCGGGTGTGCCGGCGCTCGATCATTTCCCGCTCGCCCAATGGCGCGGCTGCGTCGAGCGCGGATGGCGCACCGCCGAGGCGCGCGATCTGGGTTATGGCAATGCCGAAGGCTATCCTGGTTTGCGGCGCGCCATCGCGGAATATCTGAGGGTATCGCGGGGTGTACGCTGCACGCTCGAACAGGTCTTTATCACCGACGGCACTCAAATCAGCCTGGACCTGTGCGCGCGCTTGCTGGCCGATCCAGACGATTATGCCTGGTTGGAGAACCCCGGTTACAACGGTGCACGCGCTGCCTTTCGCGCCGCTGGTTTGCGCGTGGTGCCGGTGCCGGTCGATGCCGACGGTTGCGCTGCGCCGCCGTCGTTGTGGCACGAACGCCCCCCTAAGCTGGTCTACATCACACCTTCGCATCAGTACCCGCTCGGCTCGATCCTCAGTCTTGAGCGCCGTTTGCAACTGATCGAAGATGCCCAGGCTGCCGGGGCCTGGATCATCGAAGACGACTACGATAGCGAGTTTCGCCGCGACGGCCCGCCCTTGTCTGCCGTACAGGGATTGACGCGTGACGCACCGGTGATCTATCTCGGCACCTTCAGTAAAACCCTTTTTCCCGCGCTGCGCCTGGGCTATATGGCGGTGCCAGCCGAATTGGCCGGACCGGTGACAGCGGCCTTGGGTGAGATCGCGCGCCGTGGGCGGCGCGTCGAGCAGATCGCCCTGGCCGAATTTATCGAGAGTGGCGCGTTTGCCTTGCACTTGCGCCGCATGCGGCGTCTCTATGCGCAACGGCGCGATGCTTTGCTGGACGCTTTGTACCACCACACGCGTGATCTTCTGACAGTCTCGGGCGGCGCGGGCGGCATGCATCTATCGGCAAGGCTGGATATGCCGCTGTCCGATCGCGCGGTGAGTCAGGCTGCGCTGCAGTACGGTATGGTGCTGCAGCCCATCAGCGGCTATTGCGCACTACCGGATGAAGAAACCGCGGCCGATGGGGTCGCGCCGAATGCGGGCTTCAATGGTTTTGTGTTGGGCTATGCGGGCGTGCCGGCGGCGCGGATGGATGAGCATGTGCGTACGCTCGCGCGTGTTATCCATTCTCAGGCAAAGACCGACGGAAAATCCCCTGTCGGCGGGATGGACGACGGTCGATCATGACCGCTCGGCTGGATTCAGGGTAAAGGTGTCTGCGCCACGAACGGATCGTTGCGCAGACGCCATTCGAGAAAGTCGGCTACCGGCATCGGTTTGGCGGCATACCAACCCTGTATATAGTCGCAACCCAGTGCGCTGAGCAAGGCCCATTCGCCTGCCGTTTCGGCGCCTTCGGCCACCACGCTCAGACCCAGGCGGTGAGCCAGCGAAATGATCGATTCGAGCAGGGTGATGCCGTCGCTGCCAGGTTCGATGCCCTTGACGAAAGCGCGATCGATCTTGAGTTCGGACACCGGCATTTTTTGCAGATAGGCGAGCGATGAATGGCCGGTGCCAAAGTCGTCGATCGACAGCGTGAAACCTGCTGCGTGCAGATCATGCAAGACACCCAGCATGATGGCGGGATCGTCCATCACGCCGCTTTCGGTGACCTCAAGCCGGATCAATGCCGGATTGGCGCCGGTTTCGATGGCCAGACCCGACGCGCGCTCGACGAAGGAAGGATCGCGCAGATCGTGGGTCGACAGATTGACCGAGATCTGCAAGGGCGTTGCGTTGGCGTGCAAACGTGCCGCCAGTCGCATGGCTTCGCGCAGCATCCAGTGGGTGAGCTGGCTGATGCCGCCGATCTGCTCGGCAAAAGGGATGAAATCGGCTGGCGGCACCAGGCCACGGGTCGGATGTTGCCAACGCACCAGGGCTTCGGCACTGGTCACGCGACCGTCGGCGGTGCGCACCTTGGGTTGCAGGTACAGCCGTAATTCGTCGCTTTCCACTGCCTGGCGCAAGGCAGACAGCAAATCAAGGTCGGCGCGCCGTCCCGATTCGTGCTCGATGGTGTATTCGGTCCATTCGACTCGCTGATGGCGGCTTGCGTGCAGCGCGATCTCGGCGTTGCGAATCAGGCTGGACATGGTGTCGCCATGCATGGGCGCGCGCGCCACGCCGATCGCGAGATCGACGTCGATCCGTTGATCGTCGACGTGCAGGGGTTCATCGAAGCTGGCCATGATCTGTCCGTAGAGCGCTTCGTCCTGGCCCGCAAACGGCCAGAGCAGACAGAAGCGATCCGCGTGCAGACGTCCGACCTGGGCCCCCGGAATCGCCGCCAGACGCTGGCCGGTGTGGATCAATACCGCGTCGCCGATATCCTGCCCCAGCAAGCCGTTGATGGCGCGAAAGCGCTTCACGTTGAGGAGCAGTACCAACGGCTGCACACCACGCGCCAACATGGCGTCGCCATCCAGTCGCAGCCGCTCGCGATTGGCCAGGCCGGTCAGCGGATCGGTATAGGCGCGCTCGCGTTCGGCTTCAAGTTGCTGCAGCTTGGCTTGATCGCGTTCACGCTCGGCCTTGGCCAATTCAGCATGGACCTGAGCCGTTTGCACCCGGGCCCGGGCCGCGCTGCTGTGCAATTGATCGTAGGCGAGCCTGTGTTTGGACAGGCTGGTATAGGCGGCTTCCCAGTTGCCCAGCGCCGCATGGGTTTTGGCCAGACCGGAAAAGATCCGCACCGCATCCTTGGGGCTGGGCGTCGGTGATTGTTCCAACAGCTCGGCGGCGTGCTCGAGGCTGGCCAGCGATTTGGGCAAATTGCCGCGACCATATTCGATGTCGCCGATGGTCCAGCCTATCTTGAGCAGTAATGCGATATCGGCGGCGATGGCTGCGCCGCGCTGCGCGCTTTCGATCGCCGCCTCCGCCTTGGCCCACTGGCTGGACATGGCGTAGGCCTGTGCCGCCATCGCCATGAAAGACGGTACCGCCGCCACCATCAAACTGATATCGCGCGCTGCATCGGCAGCGTTGTCGTGCTGCAGCAGCGACTCGATCAGCGCCAGCGCGCGCTCATGAGCGCCGACGGCCAGCAGGCTGGTGGCCAAGTTGTTGATGACGGCATGCAGTAAAGGCTTGACGTCGTATTCGGTGACCAGGACATAAGCCTGTTCGAGATAGCCGATGGCGTCGTCGTCGTTGCCGCATTCATGCTGCGCATCGCCGATATTCGACAGGATCATCGCCTCGCAATCGTAAAAGCCATGTTCCCGTGCGATGGCCAGCGCCTGAAAATAATGGCGCAACGAGGTGTCGAAACGACCGATCAGCGTAGAGTCGGAGCCCAGGGCATTGTGAAACAGCAGCAGGTCGAACGGTTCGCCGTATTGTTCGAGGTCGTCCAGCATCACGATGCGTTGCGCATAGCCGCTGTCCCCGGCGCCGCGGCGGATGCCGACGATGGTCAGGCAGAAATTGACGCGCACGAGGCCCAGCCTGTCGTGGTACTGGGCAAACAAAGTGCCCAACTCGCGCAGTTTGGCTTCGGCCTGGTTGAAGTCGCTGCCGCGGCGCGCATCGTAGACCGCTTGTGCCAGTTCGGCATGGGCCGCGCCGAGACGGTCGCCGCGTGCCAGCGCCAGTTGCCGCGCCTGATTGCCCAGGGCAAGGGATTCCAGTGGGGTGAGAATCTGGGCATGCCAAGCGCGGTCTATCAGCGACTGCAGTTCGCTATCTGCGCGGGCAGTATTCACAAGAATCGACGGGCTAGACATACGGTAGTGCAAATATGTTTGGGCGGCGCGGCCGCAGGCAATGCACGGGACTCAACCCTATTATCACCGATTGTGCCACCGGCCAGACATCTTGTGGCGCCCGCTCGTTGTACCGGCCTGACGGCAGGCGCAGCTAGGCCAGCAACTCACGCAATGTTTGGGCAACTGCTTCCTCGTCATTATGGCCGATGCGGGTCGCATCCGGCAGCAATTCAAAAAGACGTGGGTGGGCGTTGGCCATCACATGCGGCCGCCCCGCCAGGGTCAACATTTCGACGTCGTTCAGATTGTCGCCGAATGCCAGCACCCGGGGCGCGGGGATATCCAGCCGGTCCATCAGGAGTTGCAAAGCCATGCCCTTGGATACGCCCACGGCCATGATTTCCAGGCAGTGGGAGTCGGTATAGGTCAAGGCGGCGACACGGGTTTCGTAGCGCGCATGGATTTGCGCCTCGATCCGGGCCAGCACCGCCGGCTCGCCGAACAACAGGATTTTCTCGACGTTCTCGCCGTGGTAATTGGCCAGCGGCGCGAGTCGATACGAGAACTCGGAATCCGGGTGGTGCCACAAATGATCAGCCAGCGGGCGATCGACCAGCCACTCGGTCGGCGTGAAGATCTGGATCATGACATCGAAGGTGGCGGCCAGCGCCAGGATTTCCCGCGCGGTCGACGCGCCCATATTCTGTTGATAGATGGCCTGGTCCGCCATGTCATGCACGCGCGCGCCGTTGGATGACACAATAAAGGCATTCACGCCCAGTTTGCGGCGTATGCCGCGCACATCGATGAAATGTCGGCCGGTGGCCAGCGCAATCGTATGCCCGCGCGCTTCCAAGGCTTGAAAGGTGTCGATGGTCAACGCGGCGAAACTCTTGCGCTCGTTCAACAGGGTGCCGTCGAGATCGGTGACGATGAGGTGTTGCATAGGGCGTAGGCGGTATCTTGAAGGTGGGGGCGGGGCACTCGATTGCGACATGTCTTGCGCTGCGACGCGCACGGGTCGCGGCACGGTCGACCGCGCTGTGCGCGTCAAGATCGCCGTGCCGTCGGGTAAGCGGACTCAGTCAAGCGGCGTCAGTTAAGCGTCAATAGACGCCCAGATAGTGGCGCTTACCGATATCGAGGCCGTTGTGGCGCAGGATCGCGTAGGTGGTGGTCACATGGAAGAAGAACTGAGGCAGGCCGAAGTGCAGCAGATACGACAGTCCCGTCAGCTTCTTCTCATTCGGCGTGCCGGGGCGCAACACGATTTCCCTATCCTCGTTGCCATCGATCTGGGCCGGCGTGAAGGTCTCGACAAAAGCCAATGTTTCTGCCACCAGCGCCTGGAGATCGGCGAAGCTGGTTTCGGTATCCGGATGCTTGGGCAGTTCGGTGCCGGACAAGCGTGCAGGAATGGCGCGCGCAAAATCGCCTATCAACTGGACTTGACGCACCAGCGGGAACATATCGGGATACAGGCGCGCTTGCAGCAAGGTTTGCGGATCGATATTGTTGGCCACCGCATGGTCTTCCGCTTTGCGCAAAATTTCGGCGATGCTGCCCAACATTTGCTTGAGCACGGGCACGGACGCGGCGTACAGCGAAATCGTCATGATGGTTCCTGAAGTGGGTGGAATCGGATCGGTGGCGCTACGGCTTGATTATAGTCAGGCTTGGGGCCAGGTGTACCAGACGCCGGTGGTATCGTACGCGGCCAAGTATGCACACGTCGTATGAACGCTCAGTATGAACGCCTGAAAAAGCATCTGGCCCCGAGTATAGGACGACACCTTGGCCGACAAGGACTTTCCCATTTTACGTCTATCGATGCTGCAGTGCGGTGATCGCCTGACGCGTCCGGCGCCAGTGGTTTGCACCGGTGCGCGCTCAGGCCTTGCTCGGGCTCGCGAGTGTCAGGTAAATTGTGCCTGAGGCCAAACCGTATCGCGCCGGATACGGTGGTCGTTCGAGAGGGCGGATCATGGATGCCTTTGCTGACGAGTCGATCGACATCGTACTCAAACCTGCCAGCGCAGCCGACTTCGAGGCCTTGGCCGCGCTGCGCATCGAAGCCATGCGCGAAAGCCTGGAGCGGATCGGCCGTTTCGATCGCGAGCGCGCCCGTCAACGTCTGCGATCGGGCTTCTCGCCCGACCATACCCGGCATATCGAGGTTGGCGCCAATCGGGTCGGCTTTGTGGTGGTCAAGCCGCAATCCGACGCCTGGCTGCTCGACCATCTATACATCCATCCCGGATTCCAAGGCTATGGTATTGGCGCGGCTGTCCTCGAACGCGTGTTTGAAGAGGCCGATGCCGGGCATTGGCCTATCCATGTCACAGCATTACGGGAGAGCGATTCCAATCGCTTCTACCTGCGTCACGGCTTCGTCAAGGTTGGCGAAGACGAGTGGGATATCCACTATCTGCGCGATCGACGCCAGCCGGACTGCAAGGCCGATCTGTGACGGCGGCGCGCTAGGGTTTGGGAAACAACACCAAAGGCTGCACCTGCATGCCCGGCTGTACCCCGTGCCCCCACTCAAGTGCCCATGACGGCACCGGTGGCAAACCCAGATGCGTCCGCAATTGCGCCATCTTGGCGGGCATCACTGGGGCCAACAGATCGGCCGCGCAACGTATCCCTTCGACCAGCAGATACAGCACAGTGTCCAGCCGCGCTTGCTGATCGGACTGATCGTGGTGCTTGGCAAGCGACCATGGCGCATTGAGCGCGACGTATTGATTCAATTGCCGCACGAAATTCATGATGGCCTCCACCGCCTGAGCCAGCTTGATCTCATCGACCCAAGCGAGCACGCGGGCCGGCAGGACATGCGCCTGAGCGATCAGGGCGAGATCGTCCGGCTGATAGTCCCCGGGTGCGGGGATGATGCCGGCCCGGTAGCGTTCTATCATCGCCAGTGTGCGTGCCGCCAGATTGCCGAGATCATCGGCCAGATCGCGCTGCAGGCGTTGTTCTATCACCGCATGGCTGATGATGCCGTCCGCCCCAAAACTGACCTCGCGCACGAGCGTATAACGTAAGGCGTCGACCCCATAGCGTGCCGCGGCATCGAGCGGATCCACCCCATTGCTCAAGGACTTGCTCATCTTGCGGCCGTCCGCGCCCAGCAGATGGCCGGACACGAACAAGCGCTGATAAGGCGGGATGCCGGCCGCGAACGCGATGCTGAGCCAGAACAGCGTATGCGTGCGCAGAATATCCTTGCCGATCAAATGGCGGGCCTCGGGCCAGTACTGCTTAAACGACACGCCGTCCGGATAGCCCAAGGGCGACACATAACTGAGCAGCGCATCGAACCACACATAGGTCACGTGCGCGTCGTCCCAGGGTATCGGTATGCCCCAGCTGAGCCGGCTGCGAGGGCGGGAAATACTCAGGTCACCGATAGGTTCTTCGAGCAATTGCAGGATTTCATTGCGATAGCGTGCCGGCTGAATCAAAGCCGGATGCGCATCGAGATGCGCGCGCAGGGCCGGCCGGTACTTCTCCATGCGGAAGAAATAATTGGCCTCGCGTCGTATCACCGGCGGGTCGCGGTCCTCCGGTAGTTTGCCGTCTATCAGTTCTTTCTCGGTGACGTAGCGCTCCTGGCCTACCGAGTAGAGGCCTTCGTATTCCGCCAGGTAGATATCGCCCGCCTGCCAAAGTTGCTGCAACACGGCACTGACGACGGCACGATGGCTGGCCTCGGTGGTGCGCACAAAACGATCGGGCTCGACCTGCAAAATGTGCCAGGCATCCTGGAACGCTTGCGCGTTGCGGTCGACGAAGTGCTGCACCGGCTCCTGTGCGGCATGCGCCGCCTTCGCGATTTTCTCGCCATGTTCGTCGGCGCCCGTCAGAAAATACACCTCATGCCCGGCGGCGCGCCAATACCGCGCCATCACATCGGCATGGATGCTCGCGTAGGCGTGGCCCAGATGCGGCCGGTCGTTGACGTAATAGATCGGTGTGCTCAGATAGCGAGATGTCATGATGGCTCCGGAAAATAAAAAAGGACGCCCGAGGGCGTCCTTTTTGTGAATAGCAATAGCTCAGCGCCTGGGGGGAGAAGGGTCCAGGTACATACGCATCGAGAAGCGGAAGAACGATTGCATCGTCGTGGTTCGATTCGAATTCAGGGCTGAGGGTGCGCCGGCCGGTGGTGTGGTGTCGTGCGCGTTACGTGGATTCGGCCGCGGCGCGAATCATGTCAGCTATCCTAGCAGAGCAAAGCGAGATCGCAAAGCGTCTTGCGGCGCGCGGTTGCGCAGGGTGGCTGCGCCATTGCCCCGCACCCTGCGCCGCGCGTCGCTAACGGCTGCGTCACGCTCAATCACCCAGCGCTTCATGTACCGCGACCGCGCCGTGCTTCCAGTAGCTGGACGCACGCACGCGCGACTTGTCCAGCCCGCGCTCGGCCACCAGATACTGGTGGATGGCGCGCATGGCATGGCCTTCACCGGCGGCCCAGACATAGCCTTCGCCAGGCGGAATGGCGAGCCGGCGCACGGCGGTTTCCAGCGCGTCGGCCCGGCCACGGCGTCGGACCCAGACGATATCGGCATCGGCTTGCGTTTGAAACGCGATGGTCTGCGCATCGGCATCGACTTCGACCACCACGGTCACGCGTGTACCGGCAGGCAGTTCTTCCAGACGGCGGCCAATCGCCGGCAGTGCGGTTTCGTCGCCTATCATCAAAAACCAATCGAAGCCGGTCGGGATCACAAACGATCCACGCGGACCGCCTATGCCCAGATAATCGCCGGGTTGGGCTTGCGCCGCCCAACTGGCGGCAGGACCGTCGCCGTGCAGAACGAATTGGATTTCGAGTTCGCCGCTGGCCGGATCATAGCGGCGCGGCGTGTAGTCGCGCGCCACCGGGCGCGGTGCGTTGGCGGCGATACTGCCTGCGGCATCGAGTTCCGGCAAGCGCGGCTTGGTTTCGCCCGGGGCCGGAAAGAATAGTTTGACGTGGTCGTCGAACGAAGCGGAGACGAAATCATGCAGTTCGTCACCACCCAAGGTCACCGCCAGCAATTTGGGCGTGATGCGCTCGACGCGCCGGACCTGTACCAGGCGCAGTTTCAGGTTGTGTCGTACACGTTGTACGGAAAGATCAGTATTGGACATAGTCTGTTTCGTTGGATCAGCGGGACGCGCCCGCCTCAGGGTTGTTCGATATCGCTTGCCGTGCGCATCAGGATGGCTGCGATGCGGCGTTGCTCGTCGTGATCGGCGCCGCTTTTCATCATCAGTGCGCGTTTCAGGGTGCGCCGCGCCTCGATGAATTCGGGTAGCCAGCCGCTTTCGTCGGCCGCTGCCTCTTCGGACATCGCACCGCGCAGGAATTTCATCTTGCGTGCCATATGCGCGATGCCGGCGAACAGTTCGTCGACGCGTTCCTTTTTCGACGCCAGATAGGCTTCGCCTTCGGGCGACAGGCTGTACGACTTTTTATTGCTCTCGTTACTGACATTGGCGTAACCGAGTTCTTCGATATACGTCAGCGCCGGATAGACCATGCCGGGGCTGGGACTGTAAAACCCCTCGGTGCGAGTTTGCAGCGCCTTGATCAGTTCATAGCCATGGCTGGGCCGTTCGGCCAGCAAGGCAAGCAACAACAACTGCAGATCGTCCGACGAGAATTTGCGGCCGCGCATCAAATTGCCGCCACCGTCTGAGCCATCCATGGAGCGGCCGCCGTGACCGCCGTGACCGCCGTGGCCACCATGACCGCCGCGTGAGCGGCCGTGACCACGACCATGGCCATCACCGCTATGGCAGTGGTGGTGGCCACGTTCGCGCGACGGGCCGGTGCGTTCGGAGAGCATGGCTTGGAAGAAGTGTTTCATGGGGTCCTCTGTATCTTAAGATGTATCGTAAGATATATCTTAAGAGTGAGGGTGTCAAATTTTTTTTAAGGGGGGCGTTTGATGAGCCTATTGCCGTTCTGATTGGGACTCGCATGTCCCGAGACATTGCCCAACACGGATACAGGCGCGTGGCGGACTCGCAGAGATATTCGCGAGGAAGTTCAAACCGCCTAGCGGCGCATCTAGCCAAAGGCGGGGCCGGGGAGCGCTGGAGAAATCGAGGATTGCGTGGCCGCCGTCCATACCCTTCTTGAGTGGACGGGCGGTTTATCCACGGCGGGCGGGAAGACTTGTTAAACCAGGCGTAAAAACCACCGAAAGCGATTGCACGCGGCCGCTCACGGTGTTATATTTTTGTATAACAAATGGAGGTTTCCATGCACACCACCAACCTGCGTAAAGTCGGCGGCTCGGTCATGCTGGCTGTTCCGCCCGCACTGCTCGATGTACTGCAACTGACGCCCGGCTCGAAAGTCGGGCTGGCCGTCGATAACGGCCGCCTCGTGGTTGAGCCGGCCGCGCGGCCGCGCTACACGCTGGCCGAATTGCTGGCCGCATCGGACTATAGCCATCCGGACGCAGCGGCTGATCGAGAATGGATCGACTCACCAGCGGTGGGTAACGAGCTGCTATGAATCGGGGCGACATTTACCTGGTGTCGCTCGACCCCACCGCCGGCCACGAACAAAGCGGTAGCCGACCGGTGCTGATCGTCACGCCTGCCGCGTTCAATGCCGCGACTAAGTTGCCCGTAGTTTTGCCGATCACGAACGGCGGGGACTTCGCGCGCCGGCTGGGCTTTGCCGTCGAAATCAGCGGCATCAAGACGACTGGCATCGTGCGCTGCGATCAGCCGCGAGTGCTCGATATCGCAGCGCGCGGCGGGCGGAAAGTAGACGTGCTACCACCGGAACTCATGGACGATGTGCTTGCCAGACTGGCGACCATGCTCGAGTAGGTTGGAATATCTGTTTTCCTGAAACGAGGACGGATCATGATCGATGGCTACACACTTGGACGAGCTAGAGGCGCATAGATAGCCGTGGCATTCCACCTTATTTGTCCGCGCCGAAGTAAAACTGAGCCACCGTACCGATTGGATTGTGAGCCAGGGTGGAAGCCGGCGTGGATAACGCCGGTTGTGGATAAGTTTAAGGCATTAAAGGGTTTTTGAGTTCTGGATCGTCAATCGGACACACTGCGTCAATGCAAACCTATCTTTTTACCACCGCCATAATTATTGAGTCGATTCCCCGCCAGGGTGGGTCGCCGATGATGCGCGTACGCTAGAGAGTTTGTACGTAATCCACAAGGCCTCACCGGAAACGGCGGAGGCCTTGTGCGTTTTCGGGTCTTCCGTCAACCCAATTGCACATGGAGACAGGCATGATAGAACTCAAAGCAGCCCGCTTCCCGGAAGATCGCGTCGCCGTTACCGCCATCTTCCGTGAGTACATTGGAAGCGTCAGCGTCAGCCTGGATTTTCAGGACTATGAGGTTGAGCTGACCAGTCTCCCCGGTAAATATGCGCCCCCCGAGGGTGGCTTGGTGTTGGCATGGATGAACGACCAGGTGGTCGGCTGCGCCGGATTTCGCGCGGTCGATGCGCATACCTGCGAGATGAAGCGGGTATATGTTCGGCCCAGCGCAAGGGGGCACAGCGTGGGCCGTCTTTTGGTGGAAAGGGTGATCGACCAGGCCAGAGCGGCAGGCTATGCGCGTATGTGCCTGGATGTGCTACCGGAATTTGTTGCTGCCCAACAGCTCTATCTATCGTTGGGGTTCACTGCTGCGCCTCCCGTCACCTTTAATCCCGTACCCGGCGCCCAATTTCTGGGCCGCGATTTATAACGCCGCGGTTGAGCTCGCCGGCCATGACGAGCTCGTGCGTCATGGTCAATGGGTGGCGGGTTCGTGACCGTTCTGGACGGCCGCGTTGAGACGAGCGAGGGATGCCGGGGTGGCGGCATCCCTGCTCAACAACATGCGTTACTTCAAGGGAAAGGCTCTCGCGAAATTCATGCCGGGATAGGCATTCCAGATGTCGGTCAGCAAAGCACTGAAGTTCTCACCCGCGCTGACGTCAGCGATCATCACTCCGAAATTGGGATCGAACAGGTACCACGTGCTGCCGTTGACGGCTTGATGCTCGAATGCAGCGATGCAGTGGCCGCCATTTTGCATTTTCAGACTGATCAGGCAGCCACGGGGGTGGGCGGTCGATACGCCGGTTGCATAGCTGAGCGCGGCTGACATTTGATTTGCGGCCATGGCCATTTCGCTCGACTGTGTGGCGGCGATCAGGTCACATGCGCCGTTCGACGCAAGGCGCAATACCTTGGTCATGGAGCCGAAATTGCCCAGTTCTGCATCGCTGAAGTCTTGTTGATAGGCTTTTTGCGCTTGCCCGATCTGTTTGAAATACACGGGGCCATACGATTTCATCAGATTCAGGCAGTCTTCAGGCGAAGGAGCATTAGGCTTAAGACACTCGATGACCCACTGTACGGAGAGCATCCGACAGATACCGCCAGCGATCTCGGGGTCACCCAGCAGATCGAGCAAATAACCTTGACTGAACCGGTCGTCGACTCGACGGATGTAGCTTTCAATAGACATGATTGATATCCTTTATACACGCGTACGCAGAGCATGGTTAGGGCTGACCATCCTCGATGGATGGTCACTCAAAATGGCGAGCGTTCGATGAATGGATATCGATGCTCGCCTAGCTAAGACGAGCATGACGGGCATCTGTGAATGCTGTTTGAAACACACCCTGGACCAGGCACCGGACCTCACGGCGTCGATCGAATCGCGGCGGCACGAAGGCCGATCAAGATCGTCGGCAATCCTGTTTCTGCTATGACGTCGAAAGCATCAAGTCCAAATTCTGCACCGCAGCACCGGAAGCCCCTTTGCCGAGGTTATCGAACACCGCCGCCAACAGGACATGTCCATATTCCGGATTCAGGAACACGCTAAGGCGCATATCGTTGCTGCCGTTCAGCAGGCGCGGCTCCAGGTGGGCCAAGGCGCTGGATGCCGCCAAGGATTGAACCTGCACATGGGTGGCCCCTGCATAGTGTTGCGTGAGGCAAGCGTGCAAGGTGGCGCCATCCACGCCGGGTGCCACTAGGCGCAAGTCCAGCGGGATGGTCAAGACGATGCCCTGGCGAAACGCGCCGTAGGCCGGGACAAAGATGGGACGCTGCGCGAGTCCGGCGTGCTGCTGGATTTCCGGGGCATGCTTGTGCGCGAGTCCCAAGCCGTAGACCTGATACGGCAACGCATCGGCTGCGCCCGGCCCCTCATAGTCTTCCACCCTGGCCCGACCGCCACCCGAGTAGCCCGATACCGCATGCACACTGATAGGGTAGTGGTCCGGTATCAGGCCGGCTTGCAACAGTGGCCGCAGCAAGCCAATGGCGCCGGTCGGATAACAGCCGGGGTTGGTCACCCGACGGGCATGCGCGATGCGTTGCGCTTGGCCCGCTGACATTTCGGCAAAGCCGTAGGTCCAATCTGGCTGTGTGCGGTGCGCGGAGCTGGCGTCAATGACTCTGACATGCGGATTGACAATAAGGCTCACCGCCTCGCGTGCAGCGGCGTCCGGCAGGCACAGGATCGCGATATCACAGGCGTTGAGGGCCTCGGCGCGACGCCGTGCATCTTTGCGTTCCGTAGCGGGCAGGGTGAGCAGTGCCAAGTCAGTGCGGCCGCTCAGCCGTTGGTGGATTTGCAGGCCGGTTGTGCCCTGGTCGCCATCAATGAATACAAGGGGGGTGGTCATGCGCGGAACGCTCCGGTGTCGGGTCAGTACAGAGGGAATGAAGCGCTATCTTCGGGTAGGCTTTAGAATAGATAAAGTTGAATTTGACAACTTTGATATTCAGTTTTTCTGAATGAGGATGCCGTCATGCGTGAGATCAGCCTGGACCGCCTGCGTACCCTGGTCGCCATTACAGACGGTGGCTCCTTTGCCGATGCGGCGCGCATCTTGAATCTGGCGCCGCCCACCGTCAGTCTGCATATCTCTGAACTGGAGCAGCGCATTGGGGCGCAACTCCTGTTGCGCAAGCGCGGGCAGGTGCGGCCGACACCGATAGGCGAAGCGCTGGTCGAGCGCGCGCGTCGGCTACTTGCCGATGCCGAGCAGGCTTTGGACGAGGTTCAACGTCAAGTACAGGGGCTGGCAGGACGCGTGCGACTGGGCGCATCGACCGGTGCGATCGCGCATCTGTTGCCGCAGGCGCTCGAGGTGTTAGGCCAACACCATCCCGCCATCGATATCCAAGTGGCGGTTCTGACATCGCAGGAAACGCTGACCCGATTGTCGGATGGCAGGTTGGATGTGGGCCTGATCGCCCTCCCTCAGCCCCCTGTGAACGGTCTTGTGATCAAACCGTGGCGCCGCGACCCGGTGATGGCTTTTATACCGGCACATTGGCGTTGTCCGGCACGCATCACGCCGGAATGGCTGGCCACGCAACCCCTGATCCTCAATGACGCCACCACGCGTTTGTCGCGTCTGACGACGGAGTGGTTTGCGGCGAAAGGTCACCACCCTGCGCCGCGCATACAACTGAACTACAACGACGCCATCAAGAGTCTGGTCGCCGCCGGTTACGGCGCAGCCCTATTGCCGCATGAATCCACCACGCCATTGCCCGATCCGCGCATGGTGATGCGACCGCTGCGTCCTGCGTTATGGCGGCGTCTTGGCATCGCGCATCGCGCGGGGAAAATGGAGCGTGCTACGCAACATGTGTTGGATGTGTTGTCGGCGCAGCGCTTGGGTTAGGCGCTAGGGGACGTGCTCGGTCAGATGGCAGATCGGAGCAAAAGTCCTTGGCTGAAACAAAACGAGCACTATAGTAAGTTAAGGTTTGCAGTACACCTACATTTCAGCGGCCTATGGGTCGGGCGCAGGCAATGCCTCGCGTTTACCCAAAGTTACCTGAAGTTACCCAAGGCGGATGATATCGCCCGTTCTATTCGCCCGGATCAAAACGGGCGCGCGTCTCCTGACAGCACATGACAGCACAAGGCAACGCGCCCAACCCTGAGGATGCATACCGTTGAGTATCGAGAGCGGCCGCCATGGCCTTGACACGCGATCTGCCGATCCGACCGACGAAGCGGCACGGGCCCGACGTCTAAGACGGGCGTTACTATGCTGCTCGGGGACGTCGTTTCTGATCATGCTGGATTCGAATATCGTCGCCGTGTCGCTGCCTGCGATAGCGCGGGATATGCACGCGGCGTTTTCCGACATCGAATGGGTGGTCAGCGCTTACGTGCTCAGCTTCGCCGCGATGTTGCTGCCGGCCGGCTCGCTCGCGGACGGACTTGGGCGACGTCGCATTTTGTTGATCGGGCTGGCCACATTCACGGTAGCGTCTTTGCTATGCGGGATTGCGCAAAGTCCCGCCACGCTAAACTGGTCACGTGCGCTTCAAGGGATAGGTGCGGCACTGCAGCTCAGCGCCGCATTGGGCCTGTTGGGACACACCTTCACAGGACCTGAGCGTGGGCGGGCGTTCGCCTTCTGGGGCGTGGTGGTTGGCGCGGCCGTCGCCATCGGGCCTGTGCTCGGCGGCGTGATTACCTCGACGGTAGGCTGGCGCTGGGCGTTTCTGGTCAATGTGCCGATCGGGGCGGGCTTGATTGCGCTGGGCGCGACATCGCTAGACGAATCGCGCGACCCGAACGCGCAACACCTCGACTTTCCCGGCATCGTGCTCTTTGCGATCGGGCTGTTTTGTCTGGTGTGGGGTGCCATTGAGGCCAACACGGTAGGCTGGCACAGCAACCCAACCTGTATCCGTTTTTGCGTCGGCGCGGCACTGATCGCGCTGTTCGTCGTCGTCGAGCGTGTCCGCGTCGCGCCCATGATAGACCTGGCGCTGTTTGGACGTTCGACTTACCTCGGCAGCACGTTTGCGATGTTCGGATATGCCTTTGCCGGCCAGGTCATGATGACACTCCTGCCGTTCTATCTACAGAGTGCGCATGGCTTGAGTCCAGTCATGGCCGGACTGGCCATGATGCCTTTCGCCATTCCGCTGGTTTTCAGTCCAAGGCTGACGGCACCGCTGGCCCGGCATTGGACCGGCCGCGCCATCCTCACCTTGGGGCTGATCGTGATCGGCTCCGGCGATATCCTGAGCGCCGCTGCCCTGGCGTGGTCTGGGCGTTATGTGATGGTTGCGCTGGGTATGGCGGTCGCGGGCGCTGGCACGGGTTTGCTGAACGGCGAAACCACCAAGGTGCTGATCGGCGCTGTGCCGCCGGAACGTGCCGGGATGGCCGGTGGTCTGACCGGCACCACCCGATTTGTCGGGATTGTCGCCGGCATCTCGGCGCTCGGTGCCGTGCTGGCTGCCGGGACTGAACATCACGTCGCAAGCGGGCTGCGCGCTCTGGGCGCGCAATGGACACCCTCCGATGTGCATGCCTTTGCGTTGCGCGCTGCAGCCGGAACCGTCACACCCGCGAGCGGCGCAGCTTCTGCTTCGGGTACTTTCGAAAGCCTCGCGCGCGCCAGTTTCACCGGCGGCTTTGTCTGGCTGTTGCTGGTGGCCGGAGCGGTAGCACTGGTGTCGGCCGGACTGACTTACCGCTACGTGCGCGCCGATGAAACCCGGCCTCACCATCCCTGATGGCCACTCACAAGGTCACTTATGTGATTTAAAGCGCCCAGCCTGTGCTTTGATCCCCGGTTGGTGGATTTGCGTTGTGGCGTGCCGTTGAATGCCATTCAGGTACGCAGTGGTTTATCGCAATCGACCGTATCGGCCCATGTCGCAGTTTTAATCGAAGCGAATCTGCTGTGCTCGACTCGCGTCGGGCAGTGGCTATTTCTCTGTCGCAACGAAACGGTGATTCAGGCGTTTGTAGCGCAAATAGGCTTGCAATTGTAGGTTGATTGTCGAGCGCCACATGGAGCCCTCGAGATGGCCCCGTGATTTAGACGGCTTTAGCACAACACAACAGATGGCTGGGCAATGTTTATTTAGATAATGAGAAGGATTCTTAAGTACGTGAAAAATAAGTTAAAAAAGCGTATATTTGTCGGGCAACTGAAAGATCCTGTTTTTATTACAAAAATTACGGTCCTGCCGTTTCCCCTGCACAGAAAAATACGCATTTGACCAGAGCGCATTTATCCAGCCTGTCATTCTTTTCGGTACAGCACTAACGGTAATGCCGCCACATATGCAGCGACTTTCGGATTGGCAGATCCGGCTGAGTCCAGCTGTATAGCCTATCGTGAAGACTGTGATGACTAGCCACGCAACATATTCGACCTTGCCGCCTGTTTTCGATGATGTCTGGATCGCAAAGCAACCCATCTTGACCCCCGAGGGTCGGGTCATGGGACAGGAATTGCTATTTCGCAAAGGCGCAGTCGATACTGCGGTGGTCGACGACGATCATTACAGCACGCTCAGTGTGATCGAACGTTCCATTGCGTCGGTCGGGATGTCGAGCTTGACGCGTGATACCGATTGCTTTTTGAATTGCGCCAAACCTTTTCTGGTTTCGCCCTCGGTGAAGTTGCTGCCGGCATCCAAGTTCGTCCTGGAGATCCTGGAAACCAGCCCGCTGGATACCGAGCTATATGATGCCTGCCGGGAATTGAAGGAAGAGGGATTTCGCATTGCCTTGGACGATGTCGACACGATTCGTCCTGGCATGATTGAATTCCTGCCCGTGGTGGATATTGTCAAAATCGACTGGATCAACGTACCGGCTGCGCATCGCAAAGATCTGGTCAATTTCTTCCGGGACCAAGGCAAGCAGATCCTGGCTGAGAAAGTGGAGGATCAAGCGGCCCTGGATGAAGCAATCCATTTGGGCTGTGATCTGATGCAGGGCTATTATTTTTGTCGCCCTGAGCTGGTGCCTGGCAAGCGCGTGCCGCCACACGTCGGCAGCTTGCTGTCCGTGGTTGGCCTGTTGCTTGCCGAGGCGCGCCTCGATCGCGTCGCGCGCGAATTGCAGGATTCGCCGATGCTGGTGGGGCAGTTGATACGGCTGGCCAGTTGCGCGATGTTGCCGCGTGTGAAAACACGTTCGATCGAATCCATACACCAGGCTTTGTCGATCGCCGGCACGGACCGCCTGCTGCAATGGTGCAGCTTGTTGCTGTATACCGGCAATCTGCCGGTTGAGGAAAATCCCCTGGTGCATCAGGCAGTGGAACGCGCGGATTTCATCGTGCGGCAACTGTCGATTGTTCTGCCGCACGACCGCAAGCTGCATACCAAAGGCCGCTTGACGGGGCTGTTGTCGCTGCTGCATGTGGCGCATGGCCAGGACGCCAGCAGTTTTTGGTGCGAGGGCGAGGTGGTGCCCGAGATCCGGGACGCGATCATTTCCAACAGCGGGATACTGGGGCAGGCTTTGCGCGCGGCGCAGCAGATGGAGCGGTCTTTGAGTTGCAACTAGGGTGACAAGCCAGCGGCCCATACGGTAATCCCAAAAGCGCATCATCGCGCCACCGCCGAAGTTCGCAATGGATCTCTTGCCCAGCGATCATGCACGCGCCCAGGGACATCGCAAAAGCAACACAGGAGCCGCACTTGGCCACCCACACCGACTTTGACACCTTCATCCAGACCGCCTGGGCCGATCATGCCGAGCAGCCCGAACGTGTCGCGCAGCGACTGCAAGAGGCGCTGGCGTGGCTCGATGAACCCGAGCGCACGCTGCCATTCGTACGGCTGGTGACGCATGTTTTCGGCGAGCATCTGGCGCGCTGGGACGATGGCGTCGCCTTGCTCGAAGCCACGCGGCAACGTACCGGCTGGCAGGGATCGGCGGCCGAGGAGGGCGCCGTGCTGCGAGGGGTGGCCGTACTCGAATACGGGGCAGGTCGACCGCAAAACATGGAGGCCCTGTCGTTGGAAGATCAAGCGACGGTGCTGGCGACCGTGTCGTCGGCCCTGGCCGAACAAGGCGATTGGCATGGCGCGATTGCCGCCTTATAGGATGCCGAAGACCGCCTCGAATCCATCGAAGACGATCTGCCCGCGACGTCCCCCGCCCTGCGCGCACTGGCGGTGGGCGGCAACAATCTGGCCAGTGGTCTGCAGCGTAAGCCTGAACGTGACGCACTTGAGACGCAAGGCATGATCGATGCGGCCGAAATCGGCCTCACTTATTGGACCTTGGCCGGCACTTGGCTGAATCAAGAGCGTGCCGAATATATGTTGGCGCGCAGTTGGCTACGCGCCGGCGAGTATGCCCTCGCGCTCGGACACGCTCAGCGTTGCGCTGCGATCTGCGCAAGCCACGATGCGCCGGCATTCGAACATTTCTTTGCCTTTGCCTTGTTGGGGATTGCTTATCGCGCATCAGGCCGGCATGGCGACTGGCAATCGGCCCGGAACCAGGCGCTCGCCTATTACGCCCAGGTACCTGAGGACGAGCGCCGTTGGTGTGCAGAAGACTTGGCCGAGCTTGAATCCGGTGCCGCGGCGTAGCCATACCGACAGGACGGCGCACAGCGGCAAGCCCAGTCGCGACGCGCCCTCAGCGACCTACCCCAGACGCATGCGCAGCCCCTAGCGGCTGGCAATCCGCCCCGTGATATAGCGATATTCCTGGGTTTGTCCGGCATAACCATAGGCATCGCCGCGCACCTCCTGCACGTAGATATAACTCTCGGGATGCAGGTCGCCGAGAATCGCCGCCATGCCGTGATACACCGTGTCGATATAGCGCGCCTTCTCATCCTTGGTGTTGGTGCCTTCGGTAATCTTGACGTCGAAATAGAAGCTGGCCAGTTGGTGTTCAGCCAAACTCTTGCCGGCGATAATCCACTGCTCGGTCGGCACATAGTCGATCGCAATCGCGGTTACGTCACGACGCTTGCCGAGAATTTCGCTGGTGGCGTCCAACAACAAAGCGGCAACGCGGCGGGTGGTGTCGGTCGACGGTTGGCCGCTGAGTTTCACGTTGAGTATGGGCATGTCAGTGCTCCTGAAGATGGCGCCAAATTTGACGCTTATATGGTTAGCTATGCAACTATATGGCGTGATGACAGGGCTGTGTCCGGCACATTCGGTGCATGGTACACCAAGCTATCAGGAGCCAACTATAAGTGCATATCGTTAGCTATGCAACCAATAATTTGCATCGTCTGCATCGTCTGCATCGTCTGCATCGACGCAGCGCCTGCGTTTCGATGCGCGCTCTCGGCTTGCGGCGCTGAAATCGTTTTCAGATGCGCCTGAAGGATGCCTATCGCCTGAATTTTTTCTGCCCACCTGCCTGGCGCTGGAACTTGTCACAAAGTTCTGAAATACTGAAGCGCCGACTTGACCGACTCTGATACCCCGAGCGAGGTCGACGCGCCAACCTGATTCATCCGTGTAGCGGACCTGTCGCTGCACCTAACGGAGACCTCAGCATGAGCCAGACCCCCAACGACACCGAAGACCCAATCGACGATGCCGCCGACGCGCCGACCAATCCGTCTCGGCGCCGTCTGCTTGAAGGACTGGCGGCCGTTGGCGTGGCGTCGGCGGTGCCGTTGCAGGCCCAGGCCGTGCCCGCGCCCAAACTGAGCGGCAACTTCGATCAGAACCTGAAGTCGCATATCAAGCATGTGGTGGTGATCTACGTCGAAAACCGCAGCTTCAATAATCTGTTCGGCAACTTCCCCGGGGTGCAAAGCCCGCTGTCCCAACTGGAACCGGCTGCGTACACGCAGCGCGATCGCGATGGACGCACGGCCTTGCCCCAGTTGCCCAAGATCTGGGAAGGCATGGTCCCGCGCCGGCAAGCGGTGGGCGGCAAGGAATATCTGATCGGCGAAAACGACATCACCGGCTTGCCCAACGCGCCGTTCCCGCTGCGCCATCCTGACGGCAGCCCTTTGCCCGAAGGCGTGATCACGCGCGATCTCTGGCATTTGTTCTATCAGAACCAGATGCAGATCAATGGCGGCAAGAACGACCAATTCGTCGCTTGGGCCAATTCCGGCGGCCTGGTGATGGGTTACTACGGCGAGACCGACAAAAACCTGAATCTGTGGAAGATTGCGCAGCGCTATACGCTGTGCGACAACTTCTTTATGTCGGCGTTTGGGGGCTCTTACCTGAACCACCTGTTTCTGATCGGCGCGCGCCCCCCGGTCTATCCCAATGCGGCCGAAGGGCCGGCCCGCAACAAGATCGCGGTGGTCGAAGGCGACCCGACCAGCAGCCGGCTCAAGGTCGCGCCTGAGTCGCCAGGCTCGGCCCTGGACGGTGCACCCAAGTTCGTACGCGACGGCGCACTGACACCGGACGGATTTTCGGTCAATACCATGGCCCCGCCTTATCAACCGAGCTATGTCGGCCCGGCGGCGAATGGCGATCCCAAACTGGCCGATCCGAACAACCCCAATACCTTGCCACCGCAGGATTACACGACCATAGGCGATCTGTTGTCGCAAAAGGGCGTGAGCTGGGCATGGTATGCGGGCGGCTGGCAGGATGCGCTGGAAAAACGTGGCGGACCGGATATTCCGTATTTCCAGTTTCACCACCAACCGTTCAACTACTTCAAGAATTACGCGCCGGGCACCGAGGCGCGTGACCGCCACCTGCGCGATGGCGGCACCGGCGACAGCCCGATCTCCAACAAATTTCTGGGCGATGTGGTGGCCGGCAATCTACCCGCTGTCACGTTCTATAAGCCGCAGGGCAACTTGAACATGCATGCGGGCTATGCCGACGTCGAGTCGGGCGATCGCCATGTCGCCAATGTGCTCGCCCATCTGCAAAGCGGTCCGCAGTGGCAGAACATGGTGGTGATCATCACCCCCGACGAGAATGGCGGCTGGTGGGATCACGTCGCGCCGCCGCAAGGGGATCGCTGGGGGCCGGGGTCGCGCATTCCGGCGTTGGTGGTGTCGCCTTATGCCAAGCAGGGGCATGTCGACCACACCATGTACGACACCACGTCTATCCTGCGCTTTATCACGCGTCTGCATGGTTTGCCGACGCTTGAAGGGATCACCGCGCGCAATCAGGCTTTCGCGGCGCGCGGTGCTACCCCGCCGGGCGATTTGACCGCTACGCTCAGCTTTGCCTGAACGCGTTGCCCGCCAGGGCGGGCAACGCGTTCACAGTCGGGTCAACACGGAACCGAGCGGGTCAGGTCAACCCGCCCGGTCTTTCGCACGCGCAGTGATCTGTTCCATCACTTGCGGCGGCACCGCCGAGTAGTGCTTGAACTCCATCGTGTAGGTGGCGCGGCCTTGCGACAGCGAACGCAGCGAGGTCGAATAGCCGAACATTTCGGCTAGCGGCACTTCGGCACGCACCACCTTGCCGCCGCCGCCCGGAATGTCTTCCATGCCCTGCACCATACCGCGGCGCGAAGACAGATCGCCCATCACGTTGCCGGTGAAGTCTTCCGGCGTTTCGACTTCGACGTGCATCATAGGCTCGAGCAGTACCGGCTGCGCGCGCCGCATCCCGTCCTTGAAGGCCATCGAGCCGGCCATGCGGAACGCGTTTTCGTTGGAATCGACGTCGTGGTAAGAACCGAAGGTCAGCGTGACCTTGACGTCGACAACCGGGTAGCCGGCCAACACACCCGACTTCAAGGTGTCGATAATGCCCTTGTCGACGGCCGGGATGAATTCGCGCGGCACTACGCCGCCTTTGATGGCATCGACGAACTCGTAGCCCTTGCCCGATTCCTGCGGTTCCACCGTGATCACCACGTGACCGTACTGGCCGCGTCCGCCCGACTGCTTGACGAATTTGCCTTCCACGCCCTCGACCGCCTTGCGTATGGTTTCGCGATAGGCCACCTGCGGTTTGCCGACCGTGGCTTCCACGTTGAATTCGCGGCGCATGCGATCGACCAGAATTTCCAGATGCAGCTCGCCCATCCCGGAAATAATGGTCTGACCGGATTCTTCGTCGGTATGGACGCGGAACGAAGGATCTTCCTGCGCCAGGCGGTTCAAGGCCAGGCCCATCTTCTCCTGATCGGCCTTGGTCTTGGGCTCGACTGCCTGCGAGATCACCGGCTCCGGGAAGATCATGCGTTCCAGGATGATGACGTGATCGGGGTCGCACAGCGTGTCGCCGGTCGTGACATCTTTCAGGCCGACCGCTGCGGCGATATCGCCGCAATAAACTTCCTTGATCTCCTTGCGCTCGTTGGCATGCATCTGCAGGATGCGGCCCAGGCGTTCGCGTTTGGACTTGATCGGATTGAATACGGTATCGCCTGAATTGACGATGCCCGAGTAGACCCGGAAGAAGATCAACTGGCCGACGAAGGGGTCGGTCATGATCTTGAAGGCCAGTGCCGAGAACGGCTCTTCGTCGGACGGGTGGCGCTCGGCGTGCACGTCGTCTTCGTCGTGACCGTTGATGGCGGGAATATCGATGGGCGAGGGCAGGTAATCGATCACCGCATCGAGCATGGCCTGCACGCCCTTGTTCTTGAACGCGCTGCCGCACAGCATCGGCACAATCTCATTGGCGATGGTGCGGATGCGCAGCCCTTGCTTGATTTCGGCTTCGGTCAGCGCTTCGCCGCCCAGATATTTGTCGAGTAGTGTCTCGTTGGCTTCTGCGGCTTGCTCGACCATCTTGTCGTGCCATTCCTGCGCTTCGGCACGCAAGGCCTCGGGGATGTCGACGTATTCGAACAGCACGCCCTGGCTGGCATCATCCCAGATGATGGCTTTCATCTTGACCAGGTCGATCACGCCACGGAATTGATCTTCAGCGCCGACCGGCAGCTGCACCGGTACCGCGTTGCCTTTCAGACGCTCGCGGATCTGCTGCTGCACGCGCAGGAAATCGGCCCCGACCCGGTCCATCTTGTTGACGAACGCGATCCGCGGCACCTTGTACTTGTTGGCTTGGCGCCAGACGGTTTCCGACTGTGGCTGGACCCCGCCGACTGCGTCATAGACCATGCAGGCGCCATCCAGCACGCGCATCGAGCGTTCCACTTCGATCGTGAAGTCGACGTGGCCCGGCGTATCGATGATATTGA
>Ga0116226_10000664_pt1 | contig 29382 bp, 25 predicted proteins | sample S1TSphfallax_FD_89692 | JGI IMG/M metagenome (GOLD analysis project Ga0116226, IMG submission 89692) | Host-associated microbial communities from peat moss isolated from Minnesota, USA - S1T2_Fa - Sphagnum fallax MG | ecosystem: Host-associated > Plants > Peat moss > Unclassified | place: USA...
AATAGGTTGCAGCTGCGATGCGCTGCAACGGTGCGTCGATAAACCGGTATTCCAACCCATACTCGGTTGCCGGAGTGACGAGTTCGGCGGCTCGAGCCACCGAAACGGCGCGATCGTGCCAATGTCCGTAGGCACTCAGCACGCCGTCGGCCGGCGGCGTGATCGCGGCCAGCGAGTCGATGGCTTGCTGCCAGGTTTGGCCCGGCGTGAGCCGTGCGGCGTCCTCGGCGAGTTCCTCGCCCAATCGCTCGAACGCTGCTGAGGCGGACGCGAGCAGCGCGTCGGCACCGCCGCTGATGCCGTGCACATCGCGCATTACCGTTTCAAGAAATTCACGACCCGCGGCCGGATTGCGATCCTCGAGTGCCTCGAGCGATTGCGCGAACTCTTGCAACGACCCGGCCGCGCGTGAGGCCGGCGTCCTCCATGCAGCCTCGGCGCCGGCAACACGCATGAGGTCCTCGTCCAGGAATCGCGCCAGGGCCAAAGCTTCGCGGGCGGCGCGCTCGCTCCAGCCTCTTGGAGCCGCACCGCTGTCGCGCAAGCGCGCCCGGCCGTCGGCCAGAAAATCCGGCAACGCGCCAAGGCGGGCGAGTACCGCGTCGGCAGCGAGCGGCGCGGACTGCGGCAGCAGCAGGCCGATGATGCCGAATGACGCCTCGCCGCTGTACCAGGCGGGATTTGCGTAGCGTGGCCGTTCGCGCAAACTTGCCGCGGCGAGTTTCAACTCCGCAGCGGCCAGTCGCTTGTCCATGCGCTCGGCGGCGCTCGCCTCCGGCGCCTGGGCCACGACGTCCGTGAGCTCCCCGATGGACCGCAGCTCCTCTGCGGCGGCGTGCGCATCAGCACGCGGCAACGACCCATCGTAATCGCGCCGTCCCATGAAGGTTCCATCCACGGGCCGGAAGGCGAGATGGTGCGCCAGAAACCGCTCGCCCACGGCGCTCATATGGGTTCACCGATGATATTCACGCGGCACCGTCCGGCAACCGGATCCAACGCCGTTCCGCGTGCGCGGCGATGATGGCATCGACGATCTGCTGGCTCTTCGCGCCGTCGTAAAAAGTGCATTCCTGCGCCTTGTCCTCCAGGATCTCATCGACGAAGTGCCTGATGAGATTGCGGTAGTAAAGCTCCGGCCATGGCGTCGAGAGCGTAGTACCCTTCGGGTAATGTTCCGGGCCGAGAATCACGTCCTTGAACTCGACCGCCTCGGCGCTGGCACGCTTCAAGGTTTCAGCGATGCCGCCCTCGGTGATCAAGCGCGCGATCGCCGCGCCCTTGGAACCGTATACGCGAATCTCCACACCCGGATAGTTGCCGACGGCGATATAGCTCGACTGCACCAAGCCCTGCGCACCCGAGGCAAATTCGACCAGCGCGACCGTCGCATCTTCGACCTGGATTTTTTGACGCCCGCTCATGCCGAGCACCTGGCGTTCCGGCACGAAGTTTCGCATCGTGGCCGCGACCGACTGAAATTCACCGCCCAGCCAGCGCATGAGGTCGAGCAGGTGAGACCCGTAGCCGATGATGGACGCCGGCACCAACCGGTCACGCGGCGCGTCGGGTGCAAGTTGACGCAGGGGAAAGTCCGGGTCAAGGAATTGGGAGTTCTGTTCGAAGCCGTGAATGTGAAAGATATCCCCGAGCACGCCGTCGGCGATCCAGCGCTTGATCTGGCGAATGGCCGGCGAATAGCGGAACGTGAATCCAAGCTTGGTGCGCACGCCTTTCTGCGCGGCGGCGGCCGCGGCGGCGAACGCCGGCCCCGCCTGCGTGTGCAGCGGCTTCTCGCACAGCACATGCTTGCCGGCCGCGATGGCATCGAGGCTCAAGGCCAGATGCGTCTGTGTGGGCGTGCAGACATCCACCGCCTGGATACGGGGGTCGGCGAGCAGTTCGCGGTGATCGAAATAGACCTTCGCCGCGCCGAATTGCGCCTGCATGGCGCGCGCCCGCTCCGGCAGCACATCGCAGATGGCGACCAGATCCACGCGCTCATGGGCGGCGAAGGCGGGCAGATGTGCCGACTGCGCCCAGCGGTTGGCGCCGATGACGCCGACGCCGAGTTTGTCCGGGCGAGGACTGTTCGTACCAGGTTTGTTCAAGGCAACGCCCGCCCGATCGCAGCGACATAAGCTTCCAATTCTTCGAAGTTGTGAAAGCCCAACGTGCGCCGCCCCTCCTCGATCTCATAAATCATGCTGCAAAGCCGGTCGTTCAACCGCACATCCGCACCCGCCCGGCGCCCATAGTCCACCAGTTTACCGTTGGAGGCGCGCACTTCCGACGGACGGTGCCGGTAGACGATGTCCCACCAGATGCCGGAGCCTTTTTTCTTGAACTCGTGCGCGTTGGGCTTTTGATCCTTCTTCAGCAACCAGATGGCGTGATTGATGTTGTCGAGCAGGCGGCGCGTATCCTGCGGCGTCTTCGGCTTGTAATTCGCGGGATCGAAGAAATCGAAAGCCTGCACCTCGATGCCATTGGCCTCGGCGATTTCGAGCGCCTCACGCACCACGGCGCCGGCCACGCGCGCCCAACGTTCCACGCCCAATGTCTCGTGGATGCGCGCGTCGGCCAAAGCGGAAAATATCACCTGCGCGGAATACACTTCCTTGGCCCAAATCTGCCCCCAGATGTGATCGGACAGCTGCACCGGGGTCAAACTTTGCAGGCAGCGCGCGAGCTCCGCCAGGCGCGGCGTGCTGGCGCCATCCATTTCGCCGAGCTGAATCGGCCCCTCGTGCACGAACTCGATGTAGCCGGGATCGACGAGTGCACCGCCATAGTTTGGGATCGAGCCCAACACCTGACCCGGATCAAGACCGTTTTGCTGCAGCAGATTCTGAATATCAGGCTCGTTGAAACCGTTTTGATAAGAAACCACGAAGCTATCGCGATTGAGCAGCGGCAGGATCTGCCGCACCGCCTCCAGTGTGTGCTGCGACTTGGTGGCCACCAGCACGGCTTCGAGCGGCCCGGCCAGATGTTCAGGCGTGGTCGCGCGGACCGGAATGGTCATCGTGCCGCGCACGCCGTCGATGTACAGACCCCGGGTGTTCAACGCGTCCACGTGTTCCACCCAGCGATCCACCAAGGTCACATCGTGACCTGCCCTGGACATGTAAGCTCCCGCCAGACCGCCGATGGCACCCGCTCCCACGATGGTGAATTTCACGCGAACATTTCCAGGCTCTGCGGGGAGTGGGCGTTGGCGTAGAGATAGTCGACGAAACGCGGAAAATCAGCGGCTGAGGTACGTTCCATCACCCGCCGAACCGCGCGCGCGCCCGCCCAATAAGAGGCAATGAAAGCGCCGCGAAACGGATGCGCCGCCATCTTCAAACGACCTTGGACCCAGGACTCCTGACCTGCAGCCGTGTCGCGCAGGTATTGCGCCACGGTTTCGGCGGGCCGCTCCTCGACCATCAGGTACCATGCCGCACAGGTCTGCGCGGCGCTGCGCAAGCGCCGCAGCTCCAGATGAATGCGGTCATCGTCATCATCGATCCAATCGATCAATCCCACACCCTCGTCGGCGATTCCCTCCTGCACACAGCCGAGCACGGTGTTGGCGGTGCAGAGCAGAGTCTCCGGATGTGCCGTACCTTGCTCGACGCGTGCGCGCGTGAGCAATAGCTGCGTGGCGTGACCGGGAAACACTTCATGCGCGACCAGATGCTTGATCGCCGCGCGGGTGAATTTGAGGTCGACATTCAGATCCATCTTGCCGGCATCGAATCCACAGCGCGCGGTGTACGGTACGCCGCGCACCGGATTCAATGCCATGGTGAAGTCTCCGGTATCGAATATCTTCTCTGCGGTGCGCGCACGGCCTTCGTCCATGAGCGTGTGATACGTGTTCTCGATCTCGCCCGCGGGCAGCGCCCGCGCCTCCTCCCACTCCGCGATGCGCCGTGCGAGGCTGCCGCGTACGACCCCGCAGGCCCGCAGCAGCACGTCGAGCTGATCGCGGGCGGCATCGAGCTCCGCGGCATCGACCGGTCCCGCGGGTGCGCCGACCAGATCGGTCACCTTGACCGAGTAGTCGAGCGCGACGCCACGGAACAAACGCACCGCGGTCCGCAGTGAGCGCAGCATGGCGGTGGCGAACACGCGGCGCGATGCCGGAGCGACCCGCGGCAACTGTTCATGCAACGCATCGAGTTCCGTCTCCGCTTCGGCCCAGTCGGCGAGGAGCGGCGCGGCAATGAGATCGGCGCCGAGGTAGATCGGCACGAGACCTTCCGAGTCGAGCGGCCCGCCACCGCGGTTTTTCCGGCGCTCCAGGGCGTCTATTCCCATGGTGATGCGCGTCAGTCTCTCGCTGAATGAGTCGTATTCTCGCGGCAAGGTGTTCTCCGACGATCGAACGTTACTGTTTTGCTTCCAAGGCTTCACGCAGGCCGTCTCCCAAAAAATTGACCGCCAGCACGGTGGCGAATATCAGCAACCCCGGCGGCAGGACCAGCCAGGGTGCCGCGCCGATCCACGGGCTGGCCGTCTTCAAGAGGTTGCCCCAGGTGGGCGTCGGCGGCTGTACGCCGAAGCCCAGAAAAGACAACGCCGACTCGAGCATGATCGAACTGCCCACCGCGAGGGTCGCCGACACGATGATGGGCGCCGCGGCGTTTGGCAAGATGTGGCGCACGATGAGACGGCCGTTGCCGGCGCCGAGCGCCCGGGCCGCATCCACGAACTCGAGCTCGCGCAGGCTCAAGAACTGACTGCGCACGACCCGCGCCGTGCCCATCCACGTGAGCCCGCCGATGCTCATCACCAACAGCGGCAGCCCGGGCCTGAACAATCCGGACAGCAGCAGCACCAGGGGCAGCAGCGGAATGGACAGAATCACGTCCGTGAAACGCATCAGACCCGCATCGATCGTACCGCCAAAAAAACCCGCCAGCGCACCGATGGCGGTGCCCAGAAAGGTGGCGACCAGCGCGCTGGCGAGCCCGACGGCGAGTGAGATACGTCCGCCGTACATGACGCGCGTCAGCGAATCCTGGCCAAGTTCATCGGTGCCGAACCAATGGGCGCGGCCCGGCTGCGAGGGCTGGCCGATGAGATCCAGGTCTTCTTGGTCATATTCGAACGGCGAGATCATCGGCACCACGGTCACGAGGGTTGCGAGCAGCAGCAGCAACACCAGGCTCGCGCGCGCACCGCGGTGATGCAACAAGCGGCGCCACAGGGAAGCTCGCGCGCCGTCAATCATAGCGGATGCGCGGATCGATGAGCGCGTAGACGACATCGGCGGCGAGATTCGAGACCACCAGGGCCGCCGAGCCCATCATCATCAATCCCATGAGGACCGGATAATCGCGTCCGTCCATGCTCTCCACGAACAGCCGGCCGATACCGGGCCACGCGAACACGGTTTCCGTGATCACGGCTCCCGAAATGATGCTGGCCATCTCCATCGACACCACGGTCACCACCGGCAATAACGCATTTCGCAGGGCATGTTTGATGAGCACGCCGGCGGGGCTGTGTCCCTTGGCGTAGGCGGTGCGGATATAGTCCTGACCCAGGGCATCCACCATGCTGGCGCGGAGGAAGCGGCTCCACGCGGCCACGGTTGCGAGCGACAGCACGACGGCCGGCATCGCGAGATGCGCCAGACGGTCGAGCAGGCCCGCCGCACCGATGGTTTCATAGCCTGCAACGGGCAGCCAGCCCAGGCTGATGGCGAACAACAACTGCATCATCAATGCCAGCCAGAATACCGGTATGGATATGCCGGCGAAGGAAAGAAACGTCAGTGCATGATCCCACGCCGAGCGGCGCAGCGCCGCGGTGACGACGCCGATCGGCAGCGCCAGGGCCATCGACAGCACGAGCGCGGTGCCGCCCAGCAACAGCGTCGCCGGCAGCCGTTCCGCGATCTCTTGGGTGACGGGACGTCCGCTGCGGATGGAATAACCCCACACGCCCTGCGCCATCGACTTGATCCACTTGAGGTATTGCACCGGAAGCGGTTGATCGAGTCCGTACGCGACTTTTATCTGCGCCAGGGCTTCGGGAGTCACGGAGGGATTGTCGACGTAGGCATCCAAAGGGCCGCCGGGTGCCAGGTGAATGATCATAAACAGCACCAACGAAATGCCCAACAGCAGCGGCACCATGCCGACGAGCCGGCGCAGCAAAAATTGCGGACTCACGGCGTGCCAGCCTGGGACGGTTCCAGATACCAGCGCGCGATGCCGATGAAGTCGGTCATGTTGGTCGGGTTGGTCGTGAAATTTTTGAGCCGCCGGGTCTTGGCGGCGATCGAAACCATGTTGATCAACGGCACCGCCGGCAGATCCTGCGCCAATATGCGCTGCACATCCCTGGCGGCGGCGCGGCGCGGCGCGGGTTCGATCGACGTTTCCATGCGCGCGAGCGCCGCGTCCAGCTCCGCGCTCGCATAGCCTTGGCCGTTCAATGGTCCGTGCGATCCGTAGAAAACACTGTAGACCGGATCCGAGGCCGTGACCCAGCGGCTGTAGAGCAGATCGAAATCGCCGCGGTAGCGCGCTTCGCGGTAGGCGATTCCGCTCTTGTTATCGGCGCTGATTCGAATGCCGATGGCCTTCAGCTCAGCCATGATGATCTGCTCGCCGATCTCCCCATCGATCTCACCGCTGCGTGTGGTGATCCAAAACTGCAAGGGAGCACCATCCTTGCTTCGATACCCGTCGGGTCCGCGTCGATATCCCGCGGCATCGAGCGCCTGATTTGCAGCATCGGGATCATAGGCGGGTGCCGACGCGTCGGGCGATGAATCGTACAAGGATTCCAGGAGCGGGACTATGGGTGAGCGAATTGCCTGCGGATAGCCGCCCGCCGCCTTGACCAACGCTGCACGATTGATGGCTTCGGCGATGGCCCGCCGCAGCACAGGATCGCGCAGTTTCGATCCGGACTTCAGGCCGAAATCCAGATGTACCCAGCCGAGGGATGGACCGCTAACCAATTCAATGTTCCGCGCGCCCTGCAGTTGCTTCGCCAACATGTACGGAATCCGTGGCGCCAACAGCACGTCACCCGCACGAATCAAAGCTCCCAGGGTGTTCGAACTTGCAATGATCTTGAAAATCACCCGGTCGAGGTACGGCAACGAAGCACCCTGCTCGTCGCGGCGCCAATAGAACGGGTTGCGATCGAGCACCACGTACTGGCCGCGCCGGAATTCGCTCACCTTGAACGGTCCCGTTCCTACAGGCTTTTGATTGTAGACATCGTGATTGAGGTCATGACCCTCGAGCAGATGGCGCGGCAGGATGCCAAAGGTGAAGAGTGTCGAGGCAAACGCGGGCGAAATGGCGCGATAATTGACCACGACCGTCAGATCATCCGGCGTATCTATCGATGTCACATCCTGGCTTCCATCCTTGGATTCCGCCAGGAAGCGCGGATCGCGCACCGTCTCCCAGGTAAATTTCACGTCCGCGGCCGTGAAGTCTGCACCGTCATGCCATTTGACGCCGGGACGCAGGTGGTACACGACGCGCATCGCGCTGCCGCCCTGCGTCAACTGGATGCCGCCGTTCTCCAGGGTCGGCACTTCGGTTGCCAGCACCGGAATGTATTTGGCATGCTCGTCCGGCGCGAGCAGTCCCTCCACCACGGCGGCCTCGACGTCGCCCAACTCGGCGGTGGAATAGACGTTCAAGGTGTCGATGTCGTAGGGAAGACCGACGGTGAGCGTGCCGCCGTGGATGGGCGCGGCCCGCATGGGCGCGGCCTGCAAAGGTGCCGCCCGCAGGGGTGCGGCCTGCACCGGCGGGGCCGTTTCGAGCTGGGGCGCGATCGCCGCAGCCGCGAGTGTTAACAACAGCGCATCGATGGCCGGCAAGCAATTTCCCGTGCGTTACCGGCCCCGACGTGCTCCTCGATGGTGGTCTTCCGAAGCATCGGTTAAAGTTCGGCGGCGCGTTGCATGGTTGCAGTGTCGCCGCGTGCGGCGGCAAATTGCAAGGGCGGTCGCGGTCAACTTTGGCGGGTGGAATTGAAAAAAATCGCGGTATTGCTCAAGTCGAACACGCAGGAGTGGATCCAACTGCTGCGTGCCGCCCTGCCCCAGCACATCGTCGTCGGTGATGTCGCGGAAGCTGCCGATGCCGCCTACGCCGTGGTGGGAAAACCCGCGGCGGGTGTATTGGCCGCGCTGGCGGACTTGCAAATCGTTTTCAGCGTCAACGCCGGTGTCGAGGCGCTGCTGGAAAGCGGCGAGGTTCCGGACGGCATCCCCATCGTGCGCATGGTCGATGACGGCCTTGCCGAAGGCATGTTGGAATGGGTGCTTGCCACGACGCTCGCGTGGCATCGCAACCTGTTCGTCTACCGGGAGCGGCAATTGACAGGTCTTTGGGCTCCGCTACGCGAGGTACTGGCGCGCGACCGTCGGGTAACCGTGCTGGGCGCTGGTCACCTGGGAGGGCGGGTCGCGGCGGCGCTGGCGCAGATTGGGTTCAACACCCGGGTGTGGAGCCGCACGCCCAAGCAGATCCCTGGCGTCGTCAGCGAAGCGGGAGATGCTGCGTTACCGGCCGCGATCCAGGACTCAGAGATTCTCATCAATCTTCTGCCCCTGACGCCGGCCACCGAGAATCTCCTGGACGCGCCGCTGTTGTCGCATCTGGCGCCCAACGCGGTGCTGATCAACGCCGGCCGAGGCCGGCACGTGGTCGATCAAGCGGTGCTGGAATTGTTGGACAAGGGACGGCTGCGTGCAGCCGTTCTGGATGTTTTCCGCGAAGAGCCGCTGCCGCAATCCCACCCTTTCTGGCGCCACCCCGGCGTCTACATGACGCCGCACGTCGCCGCGCCGACTCATGCGTCGACCGCGGTGGCCGCCATCGCCGAAAATCTGCGCGCCTTTGAATCCGGCGCGGCGCTGCGCCATGTCGTCGATTTAAAGCGCGGTTACTGAACGGATACGCGTGCCCGAAGGTTGAGCGCTACTTCGCGAACAAGCGTCCGAGGTCCGCAAAGGCTTTGAACTCGAGCGCGTTGCCGGCGGGGTCGCGGAAAAACATGGTTGACTGTTCGCCCGGCTGGCCTGCGAATCGCGTGTGCGGCTCGATGCCGAATACCACGCCCGCGGCCCTGACACGTTGCGCAAGCGCCGACCAATCCTCAGGCGTCAGCACCACGCCGAAATGGGGCACGGGTACATCATGGCCATCGACGGGATTGTGCACCGACCCCGCACCCTTCGAGTCGCGCCGGTGCACCAGGTGCGCAACGATCTGGTGTCCGAACAAATCGAAGTCCACCCATTCCGCACTGCTGCGCCCCTCGGCACATCCCAAAACACCGGTATAGAAGGCACGCGCCGCATCGAGATCATCGACAGGAAACGCGATGTGAAAAGGAGCAAGCTGCGGCACGGACGATTCCCAATGAAAAACCCGTCGCAGCTTAACGCTGATCTCGACCGGCTGCCAGTTGGGGAAAAATTACAAACAAAGTCCGACGGCCGGTCCGCGGACAATTGGTTGTCGATGCACGGTAAACGCTGCATCTATTTTCCCCGTGGCTGCGAAACCTTGACGTCGAAGCTCGATGATCGAGGAATCAACACCAACACTTGGGGAAATTGTCATGAAAAGTTCACTATGGGGTGCATCCCTTTTGGGATGCGCATTGCTGCCCGTTCTGGCCAGCGCATCCAGTCACCGTGAGGCACCGAATATCGCCGGCCATCCGCGCGTCGACGGGACGGATTTCTACATGTTTCGCAGCTATGAACCCGGCCGCAGCAGCTACGTCACTTTTATAGCAAACTACATACCGTTCCAAGAACCACAGGGCGGCCCGAACTTTTATGACATGGATGAAAATGCCGTCTACAAGATCAACGTCGACACCAATGGCGCCGCCGAGCCCGACATGGTGTTCGAGTTCCAATTCAAGAACGTCACCAAGGATCTGACGGTTCCCGCCGGAGGCAAGAAGGTCGCGGTGCCGCTCATCAACATCGGTGCGGTGAATGCAGCGGGCACCAATTTGAACGTGGTACAAAGTTACACCGTGCGCTTGGTCCGCAATGGCAATCGGGACAACGCCCAATTGCTGCAAAACCAGACCACGTCGGGCACGGTCTTTTACAAACCCGCGGACAACATCGGTAACAAGTCGATCCCCGACTATCCGTCCTACGCCGCCGGCTTCATCTATGAGGTCGGAATACCCGGATGCGCAACCCCCGGTCGCGTTTTCGTCGGCCAGCGCAAGGAAAGTTTCTTCATCGACATCGGCGAGTTTTTCGATTTGGTCAACTTGAATCCCTTGGTACGCCGCGACGGCAAGAAGAATGACCTCACCGGCAAGAACATCACCTCCATCGCGCTCGAAGTGCCCATCAAGTGCATGGTGACCTCGTCCGATCCCGTGATCGGCGGCTATACCACCGCTGATGTCAGAACCACGGACAAGCCCTGTCATCCTGACGAGTTCTACGCCGATGGAGACACCAAGCAGGTCTCACGTCTCGGCATGCCGCTCGTCAACGAAGTGGTGATCGGCCTTCCGGACAAGGACAAATTCAACGGCAGCAGTCCGAAGGATGATGCTCAGTTTCTGACTTACGTCACCAATCCATCGCTGCCGGTATTGCTGAACGTACTATTCGGCAGCGGCGCCAATGTTCCCGGCATGCCGCGCAACGATCTCGTCGCTGCGTTCCTGACGGGTGTCAAAGGATTGAATCAACCGGCGAAGGTGACGCCCGCGGAGATGCTGCGCCTCAACACATCGATTGCGCCGACGCCGCCAGCCAGCCAAAACGATCTCGGCGTGCTGGGTGGCGATACGGCGGGATTTCCCAATGGACGCCGGCCGTATGACGACGTCGTGGACATCACCGTGCGCGTTGCCGAAGGCGCGTTGTGCGGAGCGATTGGAACCTGCGGCGCGGAGACCAAGGACCCGAACAACGGAGCGCCGTACTCGGACGGTGTGCAGGCCGCCGGCCCAACGATGGCAACCGAACATGTCACCGGCATGATCAATCCGGCAGACACTTACCTGCCGGCATTTCCGTATCTCTACTCGCCCATACCGGGTTCACCGCAAGGAGCGCCGGCCCTGCCGTAGGGAAGTCCCTTCTGCTGAAGCCTCGGGGCGGGAGCGATGGCGCTCCCGCCTTTCAGGTTCAGGGGCTGCCTGGGGCGTTATACTGCAGCAAATGTTGAATTCGGCCCGTGTTTTGCTGCGATCCGTTCCGCTGTCGTTGCTGATACTCGATGATCATCTCCTAAATTTCAGTTCCCGACAGCGGCTGGACGGCGTGCGCCGGTTCGCGGTGGAATTCTTTTACTTCGGCGTCAAGGAAGCGCGCGCGTGCCTGTTCGTCGTGCTGTTTTTCGCCGCGGTCTTCTCCGTTCCCCGGGCCGGACTGTGGGGAGTTCCTCGGTACGATGTCCTCCTCATCGTCGCTGCGGCGATCCAGGCGTGGATGGTGTGGGCAAAACTGGAAACGGTCGACGAACTCAAGGCGATTTGTCTTTTCCATGTCATCGGCTTCGTACTCGAGGTGTTCAAGACTTCGGCGGGGATTCGATCCTGGGCCTACCCGGACTTTGCCTATTCGAAAGTGCTGGGCGTTCCATTGTTTTCGGGTTTCATGTACGCAGCGGTGGGTAGCTACGTCATTCAAGCGTGGCGTTTGTTGGATGTGCGAATCCGCCACCATCCGCCCTATTGGATGGCCGGACTCACTGCACTGGTTATTTACGCGAACTTCTTCACGCACCATTACATCGGCGATTGCCGTTGGTATATCGCAGCATGCACGCTGGGACTCTACGCGCGGGCAACCGTCATCTTCAGGCCTCTGGATCGGGATCGGAGCATGCCGCTGCTGTTGGCGTTCGTGTTGATCGGGTTTTTCATCTGGCTGGCCGAGAATATCAGCACGTTCTTCGGGGTGTGGACATACCCCAACCAGATTGGAGCGTGGGCGGTCGTCCATCTGGGCAAGTGGAGCTCGTGGTCATTGCTGGTGATCATGACCTTCACGATCGTCGCGAACCTGAAGCACATCAAGAGCCGGATTCACGTTCCGCCATAATGGCGGCCAAGACCAACCGAGGAAGCACCATGACGAGTCCCATGTATACCAACTCAGTCCCTGTTTTCAAGCAACTGCTGACGGCCTTGAAGGCCATACTGGCGCAGGCTGACGCCCATGCGGCCGCCAAATCCATCGAGCCGGAGGCATTTTTGCAGGCACGACTTTATCCGGATATGTTTCCACTGGTTAGACAGGTGCAGATTGCCGCCGATTTCGCGCGGGGTGTTTCGGCACGCCTGGCGGGTGTTGCTGTGCCCTCCTACGAAGGCAAAGAGAACAGCTTTGCCGATCTCGACGGATTATTGCTGCGCACCGTGGATTTTCTTGATGGCGTGAACCCTTCACAATTTGCAGGCAGCGAAACGAAGGAGATCGTATTGCGCCCCGGTACGCCGAAAGAAAAGAAACTGAGCGGCCAGGCCTATCTGTCCAACTACGGATTGCCGCAGTTTTTCTTCCATGTCACCACGGCCTACGCCATCTTGCGCCACAACGGGTTGTCCATTGGCAAGCGCGATTTCATGGGCACCTACTGACGAGCGCAGAATTGGGGGAGGCTTCCGCCCCATTTCACTTGTCGAACAATGCGGTGTAGCGGCGCTGCATCTCCTCGGTCGAAACAGACTCGAGATGACCGCCGAGCAGCCATTCGTGTCCGAAGGGATCGCGCACCGTGCCGGAACGCTCGCCATAGAACTGGTCTTGCAGCGGCCGGACCACGCTGGCGCCGGCGCTCACCGCCTGTTCGAATGCCGCATCGACGTCCTCGACGTGCATATGCAGCGAGAACGTGGTACCGCCGAGTGCGCGCGGTCCGCAAATGCCGTGCTCTGGATGCTCGTCCGCCAGCATGAGCGTTGCCGGGCCGATCTTGATTTCGGCGTGACCGATACGGCCGTTCGGTTCCGTCAATCGAAACAATTCCTCGGCACCGAATGCGCGCGCATAGAATTTGATCGCTTCATTGGTATCTTGAACTCGCAGGTAAGGATAGAGTTCGTGCACTTGAGTCATTGCGTTCTCCTCTTCCGATACGATCTGTGTCCGTCTCTCGCAACGCGTGTGCCTTTGCCATTCGGATTCACCACCGCAATAGTTTGCGCGATGAGCGTTCGAGCGGCAATCACAATACACGGCAGTGGTACCATCGTGATCTGCGATCGCACGCACGCCGCGTCGGAGACGCGCGGCTCGGTCAAGCGGTCCAACGGAGGCATGTTGTCATGATGCGGATCTGGCTTCTGGCGTGGGGGATCGGGATGCTGCTGCCCGCGGCCGGCTTTGCTCAGGTGCAGGCGGGGCCGGGGCCGTTGGAGCTGACGTCGGCGCTCGGGCGCAAACTTTTTGGGCTCGCGGATGATCAGAACCTGGTCGATGCACGGTCCAAACTGTCGGCGGACCCGAAGAACGTTGATCTGATGCTGGCGCTGTCGAAGGCGCAGGCCGCAAGGCGGCAATATCGCGAGGCTGTGGCGACCGCTGATGCAGGGCTGGCGCTCGCGCCGACGAACGGCGCACTGCTCGCGGAGCGCGGACATCGTGAACTGGGACTGAGAGAATTCGCGGCGGCGAAGCGGGATTTGGAGCGCGCCGCGCAGCTGACGCCGACGGACCTGGAAGCGGTCTACAACCTGGCTCTCGCGCATTACTTCATGAGGGAGTTTGCGGATGCGGCCGTATTGTTTGACAAGGCGCGGACGATGGCCAAGGACGACGATGGGCTGATCTCCTGCTCGAACTGGCTGTTTGCTTCGCTGCGGCGCGCGGGCAAGGACGCCGAGGCCGAGTTGGTGCTGGCGCGCATCACGCCCGAAGTCAAGAACAAGGACGTGCATGATGCTCACTATCTGCAGCTGCTGCATTTCTATCAGGGCAAGGCATCGGAGGCAGCGATTCTGCCCTCGCCACCGGCACCGGCCGATGACTTCGAGGCTGAACTGGCATTCGACACCATTGCTTACGCGGTGGGGAACTGGAAGCTGTACCACCACGAGGCAAAGCCGGCGCAGGAGCTGTTCTCGAAGGTCGTCGAAGGGCAGGCGTGGAATTCGTGGGGATTTATCGGGTCGGAAATGGAGCTGAAGCGGGCGAAGTGAGGTCAAGCCGCCCGACCCACGCCGCGAATGCGTCCAGCATCAATGCGAGTGTCTGCTCGTCGGTGCGGCCGCTGCGCTTCAACACATGAAACGAATGATCGGCCGCCGGCGCCCATTGGAGCGTCGCCCTCGCGCCCAAGTCGGCGATGACGGGATTGAGCAGCGCGGCCTCCGCCAGCTTGTCCCTCTCGCCCTGCAGGAACAGCATCGGAATGTCCACGTGCGCCAGATGCGCGGCTCGAGCGGCCGAGGGCTTACCCGCGCCGTGCAGCGGAAAACCCAGGAACGCCAGTCCGCGCACGCCGCGCAGCGGTTCCAACGCCTGAGCCTGCGAGGTCATGCGCCCGCCGAAGGATTTGCCGCCGGCGATGAGTTTGAGTTCGGGTGCGCGCTTTGCGGCCGCCGCGACAGCGGCACGCACGGTGGCATGACACACAGCGGGAGCATCCGGCCGTGCCGTCCGTTTTTCCATGTAAGGGAATTGGTAGCGCAGCGTCGCGACCCCGCGCTGCGCCAAGCCGGTCGCGAAGGCCTCCATGAAGGGATGCGTCATACCCGCCCCGGCGCCGTGAGCGAACACGAAGCATGCGCTCGCCGCCGCCGGCTCCAGCCATAGCGCCGATACCTGGCTATCCGCGACGGCGATATCGAGCGCTATCGAGTTCAGTCGTCCTCGGTCCGACCGGAAAAGGCAATGTAGATCAGCGCCACGGCAATCGCGGTTCCCGCCGCCACCGCGACCCACGGATTTTCCTTCACATAACCGACCACCGACTCAGTCACGTCTTGCAACCGATCGCTGCCCGCTTGTACCTGGCGCGACAAACCTTTCTTGGCGTCCGCAATTCCCGCCTCGACCTTGTCGCGCAGCGCCTGAATATCCGGAGACTTGACGTCCCCTAACTTCGACAACAATGCCTCGGCGTCCGAAACCAGCTCACTGATCGATGAATTTTTGCTCATACCCGGGATGATATCGCATCAGGCTGCAACGGTGCGCGCCGCCAACAGGCGGTTCAACTCCGGTACGCAGGAGCCGCAATTGGTACCCGCCTTCAACTGCTTGCCGATGGCGCGCGCATCCTTGCACCCCTGGCCGATGGCCGCTTCGATGGCGTTGCGGCCGACGCTGAAACATGCGCACACCAGTGTGCCGTCGTCCGCGGCGGGATCCGCCGGCCTTCCCGCCAACAGGTTGGCGCGGTCGGCGCTGCTGAGCCGCGGCTTTTGGAACAGGCTGGCCAACCATGAACGTGAGGGCAGCTCCGGGCGGCGTCCGATGAACAAGCAGGTCTGCAGCTCATCGTCGCGTACATACGCGGCCCGATAAGTGCCCGCCGCCGCGTCGCTGTAGTCGAGCCAATCCTGCGACGCGTCGGCACCGAGCAGCGTCCGTGCCCATGACGGCCAATTGCCCGGTACGCGTCGGCCGGCCATCTCGTAGCGCCAGCACTCCACGCCCGTGGCACTCACCCACCAGGTCAAATCCTGCGTATCGAGCCGTTTGCGGCTCAACGCGAAACCGTACCAGCTGACCACGAAGGCTTCGACGCGCGCCGGCGTGCACTTGAACTCCGGTTGGCCGCTGACGGGATCCACCGCGGGACTGACCAGCGTTCCGACACGGGCATCGGAAGCCGTGGTCCCGCTCCAATGGATCGGGACGAAGATCGAGCCGCGGCTGATTTCGCCGCTGCAGCGCAAGCGCGCCACCAAATGCCCCCAACGCGTTTCGACGCGCACCAAACCGCCCGCGCCCAAACCAAAACACAGCGCGTCTGACGGGTGCATGTCGACGAACGGCTCCGGCAAATGTGATGACAGGCGCGGCGAGCGGCCGCTGCGGGTCATGGTGTGCCACTGATCGCGGATGCGTCCCGTGTTGAGCAGCAGCGGATATTCATCGTCGAGCGCGTGCCGCGGCGCGCGCTGCCGCGTCGGCACGAGCCGCGCCCGACCATCCTGATGATAGAAACGCGAATCGCCGAACAGCCGCGGCGTGCCTCGCGCGGGCGCGAAGGTTGCCGCCGGCGACGCAGCGGCGGGCACAGGCCAAGGAATCGGCGCGAACTCGGCATAGCCCTGTTCGCCAAGCCCGGCCAAACCGCCGATATCGAAGGCCCGGGTACCCTCATTGCCGGCGCTGCTGAGACGTGCATGCTCGTCGAATATTTCGGCGGCGCTCGCGAACCGGAAACCCGCCTCGAAACCCAGCCGCTGCGCCACCTGGCAGATCATCCACCAATCCGGCCGCGCCTCCCCCGGCGCCGGCATGAAGCTGCGCTGCCGCGAGATGTGCCGGTCCGAGTTCGTCACCGTACCGTTCTTCTCACCCCATGCCGCGGCCGGCAACAGCACGTGTGCCAGCGCGGTCGTGTCGGTGTCAGCGATGCAGTCCGAGACCGCCACGAACTCACAGCGCAGCAGCGCCTCGCGGGCGCGATTGGCATTGGGCATGCTCACCAGAGGATTGGTGGCAATGATCCACAGCGCCTTGATCTGGCCGCGATGCACGGCCTCGAACAAATCGACCGCTTTCAGTCCAGGCCGCTCGGCGATGTGCGGCGAACCCCAGAACTCCTGAACGATGCGCCGATGCTGTGGATTCTCGAGGTCCATATGTGCCGCCAGCATATTGGCGAGACCGCCCACCTCGCGTCCGCCCATGGCGTTCGGTTGCCCGGTGATGGAGAACGGGCCCATGCCGGGCCTGCCGATGCGGCCGGTCAGCAAGTGGACATTGATGATGCTGTTGGCCTTGTCGGTGCCCGTGCTCGATTGATTGACGCCCTGCGAGAACGCGCTGATCACGCGCTCCGTCGCGCCGAACCACTCGTAGAACTCAAGCAGGGTTTCGCGCTGCACGCCGCATGCCCGCGCCACGGCATCAAGGTCGCCGGCAGTGTTTTCGGCGACCACCAAGGTTTGCGCGGCACCGCGGGTGTGCTGCTCCACGAAGCCGCGATCGATGAGACCGCGCTGCGTCAGCCAGCACAACAATCCGTTGAACAGGATGACGTCGGTGCCGGCGCGTATCGGTAGGTGCAGATCCGCGACATCGCAGGTCGGCGTGCGGCGCGGATCGATGACCACCAACTTGAGCTGCGGCCGCTGCTGCTTGGTCTTGAGGATGCGCTGATAGAGCACCGGATGGCACCACGCAGCATTCGAACCCACCAGGACGATCAGGTCCGCCATTTCCAGGTCTTCGTACGTGACCGGCACCAAATCCTCGCCGAAGGCGCGCTTGTGGGCAGCCACCGCCGAGGACATGCACAGCCGCGAGTTGGTGTCGATGTTGGCCGAGCCGATGAACCCCTTCATCAATTTGTTGGCCACGTAATAGTCTTCGGTGAGCAGTTGCCCCGACACGTACAACGCCACGGAGTCCGGACCATGACGCTCTATCGCGCGGCGAAAGCCGGCCGCGACCGCGTCGAGCGCCGCCGGCCAATCCACGTCGCAGCCGCCCACGCGGGGCCGCAGCAACCTGCCTTGCAGACCCACCGTTTCCCCCAGCGCAGCGCCCTTGGAGCACAGCGCACCGCGGTTGGCGGGATGATCGGGATCGCCTTGAATCTCGGTAAGACCGCCGGCGCGCGACGCCAGAACGCCGCAGCCCACTCCGCAATAGGGGCAGGTCGTGCGCGTCGTCACGCTCGCTCTGCAGCGCTGACGCCTACGCCGGCAGCACCTACGCCCGCCGCGCCTACGCCGGCAGCGCCTACGCCGGCAGCGCCAAATAACAGCTGGCTGCGCACTGCGCCGATGTCGCGGCGCTCGTTGATGAGCTCGAAATACCAATTGCCGTCGCGGATGTCACCGTACAGCACCGCACCGCAGATTTTGTCGCCCTCGAGAACCAGGCGCTTGTAAACGCCGCGCTTCGGATCGCGCAACACCAACGATTCGCGCCCGGCGCTGTCCGCATAGTCGCCCGCCGAGAACACGTCGATGCCGCTGACCTTGAGCTGAGTCGAGCACGGCGAGCCGCGGTAGCGCCGCACGCCGCGTTCCGCAAGATATGCGGCGCAGACGCGCGCCTGATCCCACAGCGGCACCACCAGTCCATAAGTGCTGTCGCGATGCTGCACGCACTCGCCGACCGCATAAATGGCAGGATCATAGGTCTGCAGGGTGTCGTCCACCAAGATACCCCGGTCGCAACGCAGGCCGGCGGCCTTGGCGAGACCGATGTTGGGGCGGATGCCTGTGGCGATCACCACGAGGTCCGCGGGGAGTTCGCGGCCACCCTCCAAACGGACACCCGCGACCCGCTCGCCGCCGAGGATTGCCTCCGTCCGCGCACCCAAACAGAATCTCAAGCCCCGCCCCTCAAGCTCCCCGCGCAGCAGCCCGGCCGCATGTGCATCGAGCTGGCGGTTCATCAAGTGCTCCGCGATGTGCACCACCGTCACCGTCATGCCACGACGCGCCAGTCCGGACGCGGCTTCGATACCGAGCAAGCCGCCGCCGATCACGATGGCGGTGCGATGCGACTTGGCCGCCGCCAGCATCGCATCCACGTCCTTGACATCGCGGAACGTCATCACGCCCGGCAGGTCTATGCCGGGCAATGGCAGCAGTACGGGATCGGAACCCGTCGCGATCAACAATCGATCGTAGTCGAGTTCGACGCCCGCGCTGGACAGCACGCGGCGGCGCGCGCGATCGATGCGCACGATCGAATCGCCGCGATGCAGCGTGATGCCACGTTCCTCGAACCACTCCGGCGGATGCGTGACGATGTCCGCATTGCGCTTCTCGCCCGACAGCAACGATGACAGCAGCACGCGGTTGTAGGTGTCGTGCGCCTCGGCGCCGAAGACGGCGATGTCGTAAGCCTGCGGCGCGAGATCCAGCAGCTCCTCGATGGTGCGCATCGCGGCGACACCGTTGCCGATGACAACCAACCTGCGCTTGCGCACCTCGCCGCGCGCCGCCACGGCATCCATGCGCACCCACACTTGATCCTCGATGATGCGCGCCAGATACACCGGCACCGACAGATCCGGCTCCTCGATGCACCTCCCCGAGACCAGGCTGAAGTGCTGTTTGTAGATCGGAGATGCCACCACCAACTCGCCGCCCACATCGCCCACGATGCCGCGCGCCAGGACGTTGGCGCCGCTCGCCGGATCATGGTTGCCGATGGCGAAAACGCCGCCGCGCACGCGGAACACCGCCACCTGCCGCCCTTCGAGCAGCGCGCAGACACCGGTGTCCGGATAGATGTCTTCCAGCGCACAAACCTGGCGCCAGCGCGAAGTCATGGCGCTGTTTCCAGCTTTTTCAATTCCTCAGGCCACGCCGGGCGCGGTTGCCCGCGCTCATCCACGAACACGACGTTGTCGTCATCGCGGTCGCTGTTGATGAAGTGCCGGAAACGGCGCAACGACACCGGATCTTCGATGGCCTTCTTCCACTCGCACTCGTACGTATCGACGACGCTCTGCATGTCGGCTTCCAATTCAGCGGCGATGCCCAGGCTGTCCTCGCAGATCACCTGCTTCAGATAGTCCAGGCCGCCCACCAGGTTGTCACGCCAAACCGAGGTGCGCTGCAGACGATCGGCCGTGCGGATGTAGAACATCAGAAAGCGATCGACGTAGCGCAGCAGAGTGTCCCGGTCCAGATCCGAACAAAGCAGTTCCGCATGCCGCGGCTTCATGCCGCCGTTGCCGCAGACGTACAAATTCCAGCCCTTCTCGGTGGCGATGACACCAACGTCCTTGCTCTGCGCCTCGGCGCACTCGCGCGTGCACCCCGACACGGCGAACTTGAGCTTGTGCGGCGAACGCAGTCCCTTGTAGCGATGCTCGATGTCGAGGGCGAGTTTGACGCTGTCCTGGACGCCGTATCGGCACCAGGTCGATCCCACGCAGCTCTTCACGGTGCGCACCGACTTGCCGTACGCATGTCCCGATTCGAATCCCGCATCCACCAGTTCGCGCCAGATCAGCGGCAGCTGATGGACCTGCGCGCCGAGCATGTCGATGCGCTGGCCGCCGGTGATCTTGGTGTAGAGGCGGTACTTTTGCGCGATTTGTCCGATACTGATCAGCTGCGGCGGCGTGATCTCTCCCGCGGCCACCCGCGGCACGATCGAGTACGTGCCGTTCTTCTGGATGTTGGCGAGAAAATAATCGTTCGAATCCTGCAGCGGCGCCTTGTCGCGCGTCAGCACGAATTCGTTCCAACACGATGCGAAAATGGAGGCCGCCGCCGGCTTGCAGATGTCGCAACCCATGCCTACGCCGTGGCGCGTGATCAACTCATCGAAACTTCGCAGCCCGTTGACCCGCACCAGGTGGAACAGCTGCTGGCGCGAGTAGGGAAAGTGCTCGCAGATATGGTCGTTCACCGTTGCGCCGAGCCGCGTCAGCTCTGCCTTGAGAACCTGCGTGACCAAGGCGGCGCACCCGCCGCAGGAGGTGGCAGCCTTGGTGCCCTTCTTCAACGCAGCGACCGTATTTGCGCCCGCCGCGATGGCCGCGCACAAATCGCCCTTGCTGACGCTGTTGCAGGAACAGATCTGCGCGCCCGCCGGCAGCGCCGCGACGCCCAGCTGCACCGGCGCAGCGGCACCCGGAGATACGGGCACCAACAGCTGCTCGATGTTGGCCGGCAGCGTCAAACCGTTCTGCATCATTTGCAGCAGATTGCCGTAGTCGCTGGCGTCACCCACCAGAATGCCGCCGAGCAGCCGCTGGCCGTCATCCGTGACCACTAATTTCTTGTAGATCTGGCGCCGCTCGTCCACCCATGAACAGGTGCGGGAACCCGGCGTGCTGCCATGCGCGTCGCCCATCGAAGCGACATCGATCCCCATGAGCTTGAGCTTGGTGCTCATGTCGGCGCCGGTGAAACGCGCCCCGCTGTCGTCCTTGAATTGGGCCGCCGCCACTTTTGCCATCTGGTAACCGGGCGCCACCAGGCCGTAGATCTTGCCGTTCCACAACGCGCACTCGCCGACCGCGAAAATATCCGGGTCCGACGTGCGGCACGCGTCGTCGATCACGATGCCGCCGCGCTCGCCGACTTTGAGTCCCGCCGCGCGCGCCAACTCGTCGCGCGGCCGGATGCCGGCGGAAAACACCACGAGATCGGTTTCCAACGACGTGCCGTCGGCGAAACGCAGGCAGTGCGCGTGCGTCGAGCCATCGATGATTTCGGCGGTGTTCTTGCCGGTGTGGATGCCGACGTTCAATGCCGCGATGCGCGACCGCAGCACCCGCCCGCCGGCTTCATCAACCTGCACCGCCATCAAGCGCGGCGCGAATTCGACCACATGCGTGTCCAGCCCGAGATCCTTGAGTGCCTTGGCCGCTTCCAAGCCCAGCAATCCGCCGCCGATGACGACGCCACTCTTGGCCTTCGTGCTCGCCTCGCGGATCGCCTCCAAGTCCTCGATGGTGCGATAGACGAAACAGCCCGGCCGGTCGTGGCCCGGTACCGTGGGCACGAACGGATAGGAACCGGTCGCCAACACCAGCCGGTCATAGTCGATTTTTCTGCCTCTGCTGGTCTGAACCTGGCGCCGCTCGCGATCGATGCTCACCGCGCGTTCCGACACGTGCAACGCGATGCCCGGTGCGTCGAAGAAGCCGGGTTCCACGACCGACAGATCCGCGGCGCTCTTGCCCGAGAAGAATGAGCTCAGCTGCACGCGGTCGTAGGCGGCGCGCGGCTCCTCGCACAGCACCTCGATCTCGAACTCCGCACCCCCGCCATCCGCGCGCAGTTGTTCGAGGAACCGCTGTCCGACCATGCCATTGCCGATGACGATCAGTTTCATTCGGCGCGGATCGAGTGGTTCATGGAAAGTGAGATGCAATGGATGTGCCACGGCTACCTGCCGCTGCAATACCATATCGCTCAGTTGCTTATGACCGCCGGCCGACCGCCGCGCGTACGAACTCAGGGCATTCGGCGTATGCGGCGCACTCCATTCGTGCGCGGCACCTCTAGAGCGGCGTGAATATGCGATCCAACCTATCCGGCGTCCCCTCGATGCGCGCGAGGTGCGGATACTTCAAGCCGTCGTGATAATCGATGCGCACCGTCCTGAAGCGATCGTCCTTCTTCAGCAACAACTCGATGGGGTCACGGCCGCCCTTCGCTGCGGTGATGGCGGCCTTCAGGACCTCCGGTTTGTACGCACGGCCATCGACCGCCAGCAATACATAGCCCTCCGTCAGCCCGGCTTTGAACGCCGGACTCTGCCAAGCCACGCTCGTGATCCGCCCTTCGTTGCTGATGCCGAGCCCGAGCGAATACGAAAGGTTCACCGCCTTGCGGTACTCCTCGACGTCCTTGAAGAAGGAAGTCTCAGTCTCGGTGTACACCAGCTTCCAGCCCGCCCGGGTGACACCATCCAACGGCGCGCCCGGACCATGTCCCTCCAGACGCGCGCGTAGAAACGTCGCCCAATCATAAGGCTGCACCGCGTTCAGGGCCGCCACGACGTCCGCGAACGTGTAGGTCAGCGGCACGTGGCGTCCGTTCTCCACGCCGAAGAAGCCGCGCGCGAAGTCGTCCAGGGAATGTTTCTCGCCGGACAGCTCCCGGATCTTGGTATCGGCATCCAGCCAGATCAGTTCACCTTCGCTGTAATAATCTTCCGCGCGCTGCCATGAAATCCAGGCCAGCGGTCCGCGCCCATTGACGATGGGATCGTTGGTGGTGTCCGCGAGCGAACGCCAAACACGTCCCGACCGCGTGTCGTACAGCGCCGCGGTTGCCGCCAGACCATCACGCATCTGTTCCGCATCCACCAACCCCGAGCGCGCGCCCACCACATGACCCCAATAACTCGTCCCCCCCTCGTAAACCCACAGCAGCGAGTCCTGCATCGGCAGATTGAAATTGGCGGTCAGCTGATCCGCCGGCCGCCGAAACTTGCCGTCCCAGGAATGGATGTACTCGTGCGACACCAAGTTCGAGCGCCACTCCTGTTGTTTGTCCCACTCGGAAAAATACGTGGTACGTACGCCGTTCTCGCCGGATTGATGATGCTCGAGACCCGCGAAGCTGAACTCGTCGCTCAAGGCCAGCAACATGTCGTAATGATCGTAGTGGTGCGAACCGAACAACTTGTAGGACTGCTGCACGACGGCCCGATGCGCCTCGATCTGCTTTGGGCTCGCCTCGAGCGCGGCGTCGCTGTCGGCGAACATGTCCAGGAAGACAGGCACCTTGGCGCCGGGATCAAGGTCGACGCGCTTGAAATGCCGGCCGGCGTAGAGCGGCGAATCGATCAGTTCCTCGAGATTCACGGCCTTGAAGCTCACCGTCGCCCCGCTTTGGCCGGTCATCTCCAGGGCCCCGGCGAAGGGCCAGTTCTGCGGCAGGGTCACGCTCGCCCCGACCATGATTCGGCGCGCGTAATAGCCTGCCGGATACAGCACGAGGGATTCCCAATGAACCGCCAGCATCTCCGGCGTCATCAATATGGCGCCCTGATTGCCCGTCACCGGCGACAGGAATTCGAACTCGGCTTGCAGCACATGCACGCCCGCAGGCACCTCCACATGAAACGCATAAGGGTCCAGCGGATCTCGTATCCATTCGAGCCGCGCACCATCGCCGCTCAGGATCAGGCCTGCGAATTGCGCCAGCATCCGGTCGGCGGTCGCATGAGTACCCAAATGCCATTGCGGATAGAGCAGCGTCACCTTGCCGCTCTTGACCGGAATGAGTTCCCGCACCTTGAAGATCTTGTGATCCAGATCGGTCGCCTCGACCTGCAGCTCGATGACGCCCGGGTAGGGTTTGTCCACCGGCCTTGGAACGTCCTGCGCCTGCGCGAACCCCAGAAACAGCAAACTCAACGCGCCCAGCCAACTCGAGGCGCTTGGTCTGCGCAGACTGCAGCGTTCCATGTTCACGTGCAAGACAGCCCTGCGGCCTTCACTCCCGCCATGCAAATTGCCTCGTCCTCATCGCCGGTGCCGCCACTGGCACCCGCCGCCCCCAGAATCCGCCCGTCGCCGCTCTTGATCAGCACCGCGCCGGTCTGCGCCAGGAATTTGCCATGCGCGGTGGCGGCCAAGCCACCGAAGAAAATGGGATTCTGTTTGGCTCGCTCCAGCAGTTCGCGGCTCGGCGCACCCATGCCGACCGCCGCCCACGCCTTGCCGGTTGCGATGTCCACCCGAAACATGCTGGCATCGTCCTCGCGCTGCATCGCCTTCAACTGTCCACCCTCATCGAGCACCACCACCGCCATCGGCCGGTAGCCTTTCTCGCGTGCCGAGGCAAGCGCCGCCTCGATGATTTTATTCGCCTGAACCAACGTCAGTCCGCTCATCTACAGCTCCTGAAGTTTTGCACCGTAGCCCGCACGATAACGTATCGGCAGCGCTTATCCCACATCTGAAGCACGATCCTTGGCTAACATAGCGACCATGAAAATCGCCACTTACAATGTCAACAGCATCAACGCACGCCTCGGCATTTTGCTGCGTTGGTTGCAGGAAACCGCACCGGACATCGTGTGCTTGCAAGAATTGAAGGCGCCACAGGAGAAGTTTCCGGAAGCCGCGATTCGTGCAGCCGGGTACGGCGTGATCTGGCACGGACAAAAGAGCTGGAATGGCGTGGCGCTTCTTGCCCGGAATGCGGACCCCCTCGAAGTCCGCCGTGTGCTGCCCGGCGACCCGGAGGATCTGCACAGCCGCTACATCGAGGCCACCGTCGGTGAGGTCGTGATCGGGTGCCTCTACCTGCCCAACGGCAATCCGGCGCCGGGACCAAAGTACGATTACAAATTGCGCTGGCTCGCCCGCCTCATGCTGCATGCGCAGCAACTGCTCGCCGCGGGATCGCCGGCTGTGCTGGCCGGCGATTTCAATATCATTCCCACCGCAGCCGACGTCTACAAACCGGAACGCTGGGTCGATGACGCGCTGTTCCGTCCCGAGGTTCGCGCGCACTACGCGCAGCTCCTGCAAGCGGGGTGGATCGACTCCCTGCGCACCGTCCATCCGCACGCGACCATCTACACGTTCTGGGATTATTTCCGCAATGCCTACGGCCGCGATGCGGGACTGCGCATCGATCATCTGCTGCTGAGCCCCGCGATCGCGGGCCGCTTGCTGGATGCCGGCGTCGACAAGAACGTCCGCGGCTGGGAAAAATCCAGCGACCACGCGCCCGTCTGGGTCTCGCTGCGATGAATTGGGTCGGGCGACTCGCCGTGCTCGGCGCAATTCAACCGGCGCGCCAGCGCCTCGTCGGCGGAGCTGCGCAAGGACTCATGTCCGCGGCGGCCGCCATCCTCGCGTACCTGCCCACCAAGCCCCTCGGTCTGCAGGAAGGGTTCTGGGGATCGATCACCGCCATCGCGGTGGTGCAGGGCCAATTGAGCGCCACGCGAGCCTCCGCGCGCGATCAAGTCGCGGGCGCGGCCATCGGCAGCATCGTCGGCGCGACCGTGGTGGTCCTGGCGGGTCAACAAATCGCCGCGTATGCGCTCGCCATCGTGTTGTGCATGGCCGTATGCTGGCTGCTGAACGTGCCGAGCGCCGCCCGGCTGGGAGGTTCCACCGTGACCATCATCGCACTCGTGCCTCACCACAGCACGGTCGGCTGGATGATGTTGTCACGCGTCAGCGAGGTCGGCTGGGGCGTCGCGGTGGGAATTGCCACAGTTTGGCTGGTGGACAAGGCGCGGGGATTGTCGCACCGCCACGACGTATGACACGTTTGCCGATGCCATTGCGCCACGTTTTCGCGCCTGACCGCCAGGGAGGCGGTCCATACCGACGCCGTTATTGCTCGAGCACCTTGACCGCCCGCTCGAGCAATTCGAGCTTGCGAGCCATGACTTCCTGCGACTGAGCGCCTTCGCTGACCACCCTCAGGCCATAACGTATCTTCGCCGCATCGCCGCTTCCGGCTGCGGCCGCGGTTGTGCTGATGCGGGTTTCGCCACTCTCGTTTGCAATCGTGCCGTTGTAGGGAAACTCGTGCCCTTTGACCTTGTTCCAATCGGTCTGAAGATTTTCCGGCGCCTCGGCTGAAGGCAGAGACTTGCGCCATACGTTGATTCCATTTTCCGTATGGGCATCGTCACGCATCACGATTCCGGCGACATCCCACACGGGCTCGTCCCGATCGAGAAAGAACGCGAAATTAAGCCGCAACGCCGCGTCCTTGCTGAGATTGACCAACTTTGGCGACACATCGACTTCGCAACGGGTCGATTGATACAGGACTCGCCGCGCCGGTTCAATGGTCAACTTCAACGCGGCGAACGCGGCCGGCTGCAGATTCTTATGGTCAAGAAATGCCTGCCATCGCTCGAGCGTGCCTTCAAGTGTGATGAAGACATAGTCGAGCAACGCCTTTTCCTGCTGGATGAGCAGGTCATTCATCCAGGAAGGGAATTTAAAGTAGAAGCCCGCAGAACCTTCCGGCGTCGGCAGGGTTATCACGGTCAGGAAGGTATCTTCGTAGGGCACGGCCCACGAGCGAAACTGCCAGGTCCTGCCGTATCGGTCGGCATGGTTGCTTTCACGGACCGCATCGCCGAGCGAGGTCACCCGTACGCTGTCGGTGCCGACCGCACGGCGCAGCGGGTAGGCATTGAGGAACAAGTCCATGAAGACTTTCGAGCTGTCGTGCAGGGTGATTCCGCCGACAGGATCCGGCGCATGAAGCCGCAGCGCCGAAGCGTCCAGCTCGATGAAACCATTGTGCTCGAGCTGCACTGATCGCGGTTTCGGAGAGGTCATGACCCAAACACCATTCTGCGACTCGTGCAGCAGGGTTGGAAATGCCGAGTGTTCGACAAGATGCAGCAACCGCTCGGACCCAGGACCGCGGGGAAACAGATGCGATGCGTTGTGTTCGAGGAGCCGCGTTACGGCTTTTTGCTGCTCCGCGACGGTGACTTGAAGCCATGCGTCATAAAAATCGCCGAGCTTCTTGGGCAGAGGAAACTGCTGATCGAGGACCATGGTCTCTGCCGCATCCATGATGGGAAGGCGCAGGCTCATGCGATGGTCCAATCGTGCCTGCCCGGGTGCTGCGTTGAGAACCTGGCTTATGAAGAGCGCATAGTTCAGGTTCTCGGACGGCGACTTGCGCAAAACGACCCCGATGACACGGCCGCGCTCATCGACCAGCGGACCGCCGCTATTGCCGGGCGAGGCTGCCGCAGAGAATCGCAACCAACTCCATTTTCCGTCCTCCTCCTCGGGCGTATCCGACGTATAGAGTCCGTCTCGGATCACCACCCCTTCACCAAGCGCGTTGCCGACGGTGAAAACCGTGTCATTGACCTTGGGCTTGGGGCCGGCCTTCAGGTATTTGACCGATGCAGGGACATCGCCCAGGGAGAACACGACGAAATCCTCATGTTGCGAATACGCGAGCACCTGGTCGATGGGGTGCACGGTTCCGGACCCATCGCGCAACGCGGGGGGTCCAAACTGGCTCATCACCCCCAGAATGATCACGTGTCCCGCCGTGACGAAACGATTCGGGCCTATCGCGAACGCAGTACCGATCGACCGATATTTGTCCGTGCGCTGCTGGTAGGGCATCAATTCCATCGGCAACGGACGCTCGTAGGTGACGTTGTCTTCCTGCGGCTTCAATTGCACGACCTCGAATGTCGCCGCTCGCAAAGTCCCTTGAGCATCGCGGGAAAGCTCGGCGGCTGGAGCCGGTTTGGCGAGCAACCCCAGAACCACTGCCATCCCGAGCATTCGAATAAACGATCGATCCATGTTGCGTATGCCCCTTGATCAGAGCGCGTTGTTCGGCCAAATGGCGGTGCGCCACATGTGGGCGACGTGCGATCCGTCGAATCCCAACCCTTCCCTGGGTTCACGAAAATGCCGGCCGATGATGTCGGTGAAGATTTCCGGATCGACCGTCTCGGACTTCTCGAAGAAATAAATGTCATAGAGCGTGACCAATCTCGAGCTCATGTACCACCGGTGCTTTCTCGCCGCCTCGGCCGCGGCCCGGATGTATTCCGGAGGTGTGTAGTCCGGCCCAAAAAAGCGCACGTAAGAATCGGGATATCGATAGCCAACCGACTCGTCCGCGTAGTAACGCAGCGCCTGGTGATTCTCCACCGCCCAAGCCACCTCCGCATCCACGTAGGGAGCGATCATCTGCGCCCCCCAGTAGCCATGATCGGTGCGCAGCAGCATGCCGTTGGCGATGTCGTGCAGCAGACATGCGAGGACGATTTTTTCATCCTGGCCGGAATCAAGCGCCCGCTTGCCGCTCGTCACCAGATGACGAAACGTGATGTCGGTGATGCGATGCTTGAAGAAGTCGAGCAGCCGCGGCTTTGCCGGCATGCGCGGCAACGCCGGATTGTCGCCCATCATCAGCACCGTGCCCGGTGCCAGTTGCCCCAGCACCTCGCCCTCGGTGTCCGGCGCCTCGGTGCCCCGCCAGCCGACCGGCGGCGTCAAGATCAATCTGCGGTTTCCCGCCTGCGGATAACCGCTGTTCTCATCATCGTCGGACATATTACCCCCAAGAATCATTTCGACCGGCGCGCGTCGTTGGCGCATCCTTCACAGCGATGCCGCGTCGCGCGCCAGTGTTTCGACACCGGACCAGTCCTCGCTACCGAGCAGCGACGCCGGCGCCATCCACGAGCCGCCCACGCTCAGCACGTTCGGCAGCGCAAGATATTCCGGAGCGCCCTGCCGCGAGATACCGCCCGCCGCCTGGAACTCGAGGTCCGGGAACACGTGGCCGAGTGTCTGCAGCATTCGCGTGCCTCCGGCCAGCTCCGCGGGAAAAAGTCGCAGCACCTTGAAGCCCGCGTGCCGCGCCACCACCACATCGGTCGGCGTCATGACACCGGGGATGAGCGGAAAACGTGCGCCGCGCGCCGCGGCCGCGAGTTCAGGCGTGAGTCCAGGTGTCGCGCCGAAGTGCACGCCAAGCCGACTGGCGGCGGCAAAATCGGCGGCCTTGGTCAGCGCGCCTGCTCCAACGATCGCTTCAGGAACCGCCTTGCGAACCGCATCGATGCATGCAATCGCGTTGGGCGTCTGCAAATCGAACTCCAGTACCCGCAGGCCGCCGCTGACGAGCGCGCGGCACAGCATCACGGCAAACAACGGCTCCATGCCGCCGATTTCGGCAATGACCGGCGCGAGGCCGACGATCTCTCGGATGTTCAGGGCAGATGCTCCAGGGGTGCGCGAACCAACGCGGTCATGTTACGGC
>Ga0116226_10000665_pt1 | contig 29365 bp, 26 predicted proteins | sample S1TSphfallax_FD_89692 | JGI IMG/M metagenome (GOLD analysis project Ga0116226, IMG submission 89692) | Host-associated microbial communities from peat moss isolated from Minnesota, USA - S1T2_Fa - Sphagnum fallax MG | ecosystem: Host-associated > Plants > Peat moss > Unclassified | place: USA...
ACATTGGTCACCCAGTCGCGCATGGCCTCATTCATCGCGTCCTTCAGCGTCGAGGCGCCCGACGTGACAGGGCTGACCGTGGCGCCCAACAGATTCATGCGGAACACGTTGGGCTTTTGCCGCTCCACATCCACCGCGCCCATATAAACGATGCAGGGCAGGCCGAAGCGGGCGCAGACCGTGGCGCTGGCCACCCCATGCTGCCCGGCCCCGGTTTCAGCGATGATGCGAGTCTTGCCCATGCGCTTGGCCAGAAGGATCTGGCCCATGCAGTTGTTGATCTTGTGCGCGCCGGTATGGTTCAGCTCCTCGCGCTTGAAATATATCTTGGCCCCGCCCAGGTGCTCGGTCAGACGCTCAGCGAAATAGAGCGGGCTGGGCCGACCAACGAAATGGGTCAGATAGCCGTCCAGCTCCGCCTGAAAGCTGGAATCAGCCTTGGCCTCGGCGTAAGCCGCCTCAAGCTCCAGCACCAGCGGCATAAGGGTTTCGGCCACATAGCGGCCGCCGAACTCACCGAACCGCCCGCGCGCGTCGGGATAGGCGGAATAATCATTGGGCTTTTGAGTTATCGCATTCACGATTGTAACCGCCTCTCCTCGCCTTGTGTTTCCACGCGGCGAACAGCCTCTAAGAAGGCCTTGATCAGAACAGGGTCTTTAACGCCGGGGGCGCTCTCCACGCCAGAGGAAACGTCCACCAGGCGTGCGCCTGAGGTTTGAATGGCCTCTACGACATTTTCGGACGTAAGTCCCCCCGCCAGAAACCACGGCTTTTGAAAACGCCGCCCCGCGAGCAGGGACCAGTCGAACGCCGCGCCATTGCCGCCGGGCAGCACCGCGCCGGCCTGGGCCTTGGCGTCGAACATCAGATAGTCGGCGGCGTCTTCGAAGGCGGACGCCGCATCCAGATCGGCGGCCGTTGCGATGCGGAGCGCGCGCATGACCGGCGTCTCTGTCAAGGCCCGCACCTCGACCAACCGCTGCGGAGACTCCGCGCCGTGAAGCTGAAACAGGTCCGGCGCAACAAGAGCGCTGATCTCATCCAACAGGGTCATCGGCGCATCGACCGTGACCGCGACCACACCCACGCCCTGCGCCTTAGCCAGCCGGGCCAGTTCGGCCGCGCTTTGGACCGAGACGTGACGCGGACTCTTCTCAAAGAACACCAGACCGACATAGTCCGCGCCGGCCCGCACCGCAGCCTCAACAGCGGCAGGCGTGCTCAGACCGCAAACCTTGACCGTGATCGCGTTCAACATCAGCTCCAGCGATCTTAGTGTCGCAAACGAGATATAGTAGCAGGTAGACCGCCTTGCTAATCCATATCACTACGACCGCTATCCCTTCGCCTTGATCGCGTCGCGGATTTCTTCCAGCAGTTTTTCGCTGGTCGTAGGCGCTGGCGCTTCACGGGGCGCCTCTTCGGCCTTGCGCTGCACCTGGCTGACCAGCTTGACGATCAGGAAGACAGAGGCCGCGATGATCAGAAACTGGATAATCGTATTTAGAAAGGCGCCATAGCCGATGGCTACTTCGGCATGTTTGGTCGTGGCGTCCGCCGCGCGCAGAATGAACTTTAGCTGAGAAAAATCCACCTGGCCCAAAAGCAGGCCGATGGGCGGCATGATGATCTGGTCCACTAAGCTCGTGACGATCTTGCCGAAAGCTGCGCCGATGATGACGCCGACAGCCAGATCGACAACATTGCCGCGTGCGATAAAGCTTCTAAATTCCGTGACCAGAGACATGCTTCCCCCAAGTTTAGCCTCATAGTCCTTCGCCGTTGGCGAGGGCGGCGTCAATCGGGGTTAAATGCTCGTAAACGCCGCCAGCCTTCCCATATGCTCGACTTGACCTTAATTCCCGGCGCGTTTCTACGCCGCCCTATCGCGATCCCAGCCGGGGATCGTGTGGAGTGCCCCATTTGACTCAAGCTGACGCCCAGCCCCTGCCTATCAGCCCGCCGTCGAGCGACGATCTGGTCGCCGCCTTCCAAATTGAAGGCCAGCCCGCGCGGGGCCGCATTGTCCGCCTGGGGCCGGTGGTGGACGATATCCTGAAGCGCCACGCCTATCCCGACGCCGTCGCCAACCTGTTGGGCGAAACCTGCGCGCTCGCGGCCCTGGTCGGCGCCAGCCTGAAATTCGAAGGGCGGTTGATCGTGCAGGCCCAGGGCGATGGGCCGGTCAGCTATGTGGTGGCCGACTATGACACTTCAGGCGGCCTGCGCGGCTATTGCAGCTTTGACGCCGAGAAGGTCGGCGCGGTCTCCACCGGCTTCGTCCGCCCCGGCGCCCGGACCTTGTTGGGCGACGGACTTTTCATCATGACGGTGGACCCCACCAATCTGAAGGACCGCTACCAGGGCGTGACCCAGATCGAAGGGGAGACGTTGGCGCTCTGCGCAGAGCAGTACTTCGCTCAGTCCGAGCAGGTGCCCACCAAGGTGCGCCTAGCGGTGGGAGAGCTGGACACGGGCGAAACTCAGGCCTGGCGGTCCGGCGGCATGATGATCCAGAACATCGCCGAGGATGAGGCGCGCGGCTCGACGGCGGACGCCTGGGAACGGGCCCAAATTCTGTTCGAGACGGTGGGTGAGGACGAATTGATTGATCCGCAGATTGCGCCGGAAACCCTGCTCTATCGGCTGTTTCACGAAGACGGCGTGCGGATGTTTACGCCCCAGCCGCTGCGCGCCTATTGCCGCTGCTCCCAAGACCGGGTGCTGGGCATGCTGCGCGCCTTTCCCGCCGACGAACTGACCGACATGGTCGAGCCGGACGGGCGAATCCACGTCACCTGCGAATACTGCGCCCGCGCCTATCAGGTCGAGCCGACGACCGTGGCGGCAGCCGACGCCTAGTAGGACTTTCCTGGCCAGGTCACCACGCCGGTCTCCAGCGTCGTCAGATCACCGCGCCCAGGCGCACGACAGCAGGGCTGGGGCGCAGCATAAGCGGGGTAAACCGGCGCAGGATAGGCATAGACCGGATAGGCCGGAGGGGTGGCGGGTGTGCGGCGATCATAACGCCCTTCCGCCTCCACCGGGGCGACCGCCGGCGCGGGCGGGGGAGCAGCCATGGGCGCCAGGCCGGTGTCGCAATTGACCTTGATCCAGCCGAAATGCTCAGGCGAAATCAGGGTCGGGCCGGTGGTTGCGAACTCCTGGACCAGACACCAGACCGGGCCGGGCGCGCCGGGCGGCGTGGGGCCAAGACGCCATACATAATGGGGCGCGACCTGGGCAGGCGTGTATTGCGCCGCATACTTGACCTTGGCGTAGCATTCCTTGGGCGGCGTGGGTCCACTTCCCGGCGGCTGGGCCATTAGACTTGTGGGGGCCATGGCGCGAGGGTCGGACGCACGCAGGTCCGGCCCGTGTTGATCAGGGCGATCCGGCCCGAAATAGCCCGGCGCCGCGAAATAGCCGTCTGCCGACCGGCCAGCGATCACCGGCGCGCCGGCGAGGACGGGTCCCATATCCTGGGCCATGGCCGGCGCGGCCACACACAGCGCGGCGCTGGCGAGGAGGGTGCGAAACAAGGACGTTGCGTGCGACATGACTGTCTCAAATCGGGTCTGATGTCTGTCACGCTGCAATCCGCCGGCCAGACGCATATCCCCTGCCAGGCGTCACGGACCATGATAGGCTCATCGCACGGTTTTTAAAGGACGCCCGCCATGCCGCAAGACAAGATCGGGGCCGCCGCCGCCCTGGCTCAACTCCCCGGCTGGAGCGCGGCCGAGGGTCGCGACGCCATCACCAAGACGTATAAATTCGAGGATTTCAACACAGCCTTCGGCTTCATGACCCGCGCGGCGCTTATGGCCGAAAAATTGGATCACCATCCCGAATGGTTCAACGTTTATAACCGGGTCGAGGTTGTGCTCTCCACCCACGACGCCGACGGCGTCACCGAGCTGGACCTGACGCTGGCCAGGTTCATGGACGCCGCAGCTGAATGAGTGGAAGACTGGATCAACTTAGGCGCTCATTGCTCTAAGTGATCATCACTGTGCCGATGATGAAGCGCACGCCGGGGCGACCCATCACACGGTCGGTCTCCCGCTGCATCTGCTTCTGGATGATATCGGGATTGGGCGGCGCCTGGGGGGGAAGAGCGGCGGCATAGATGGCGAGCCAGCGCAGGTAAGCGTCGCGCAGGATAAGCTGGGCGGCGGCGGCGCGGGCGTGAAGGCCGCCGTCGGTCGCATCCAGTCCACACTCCACCGACAAGATACCGCGGCGTCCCATGACCTGGTTCATGCTGACATTCAAAGGCGCGAGCTGGATGTAGGACAGGCCTCCGCCCTTCTTCTTCTCCTTTTCCTCCCCGGCCAGGGCGGCGCGGGCGGGCGCCGTCAAGGCGACAGCGGGCAGAAGGGCCGCATGGCGGAGGACGGCGCGGCGTGTGGTCGTCAGGTTTGAAAGTCTTGGCATGGCGACTCGGCGGGACGGCGATCCGGTCAGCAGCCTGACGAGGATTGATTGAGACGAGGTTGATAAGCTGGACGCGCGGGTGAAACCGCCGGATACGCAGGCCTATGGACGCCCGCACATGACCCCGCCGCTTTCCGCGCCAAACCTGCCCGCCGCGACGGTCGTGATCGTCGCCTATGACAGCGGCGGTTTTCTTCAGCCCTGCATAGATGCGCTGGCGGCGCAGACCTTCCGCGACTTTGAGGCGGTGATTGTCGACAACGCCTCCGCCGACACGTCCGTCGCCGACCTGCGCCTGCCCGACGCCCGGTTTCGGGTTCAGGCCATGGGCTATAATGCAGGCTTCGCGGTCGCCAACAACGTCGCCGCCGCCGCATCGAGCGCGGCATACCTGGTCCTTCTCAACCCGGACGCCGTTGCGGCGCCGGATTGGCTGGCCGCCCTGATCGGGGCCGCTCAGGCGCATCCGCAGGCGGCCAGCTTCGGGTCCTTGCAACTGCGACTGGATGACCCGGAAAAGCTGGACGGTCTGGGCGATGTCTGGCACGTGGCGGGTCTGGCCTGGCGCGCGGGCGAGGGCCTGGACGCCGCGACGGCGCCGGGAGACGGCGAGATTTTCGGCCCCTGCGGCGCGGCGGCCCTCTATCGCCGGGACCTGTTCGTGCAGCAAGGCGGGTTTGACGCCCGGTTCTTCTGCTATTGCGAGGACGTCGACCTGAGCTACCGCCTTCGCGCAGCGGGGTACACCGCCCGCCGCGTCGCCGGGGCGGTGGTGCGGCATGCGGGGTCGGGCATATCGGGGCGCAGATCCGACTTCACCCTGTTTCACGGCCATCGCAACCGGATCTGGACCTTTGTGAAGAATACGCCGGGCGCCTGGTTCTGGGTCTTTCTGCCCTATCATCTGGCCTTCAACCTGCTTTATTTGGGCAGCGCGTTGAAGCGGGGCATATTTCCCCCCGTCTGGCGGTCCTATCTGGCTGCGGCCAAGGGTCTTGGCCCCATTTGGGCGGATCGCCGCATCCAGCCAGCCAAGGCGCGCTTTACCACCCTGATCCGCGCCATGGCCTGGACGCCCTGGTCTCCCTTTCGGCGCGAGTTACATCCCAAAGGCTAAGTCCGACCTGAGCCGCTTATTTTTCAATGCTTTGATTTTCATAGATAAGCTTGGTGATCATTAGGCCGGCGCCTTGCCTAGTCTGAATTGCGGGGCGGCTAGTTCGACTAAATTGGACGCCTGCGTCTTATTAACATGGAGGTACAGATTAGACGGTTACGTCTAATCTTCGTTTTCGCTTGCCGCCGCCGCGATCTTATGGCCTCCTTCGCCTTAACGTCATCCGTATGAGGTGGCGGCTGATATTGGGCTCGTTTGATCGCCTGAATGGAGGAGACGTCGTCATGCTTCATTTCCTTGAAAGCACCTTGCGACTGGCCGTGACGGCCTGCTGGGATGGCTTGCGTCTCTACGGCGTCTGCAACCTTCGCCTTTAGCCTGCAACGGCCGGGCGGCTCTGATTTCAAGACCGCGCTATCGGTCGATTAAGGCGCTCTCGGCGAGAGAGCGACGCAACAAGGGTGGACAATCCGCGCGCGGGGCGCCCTTATTTTCTCGATGACGTGGATCACTCAACTTTTCGGCAAGTTCCTGGGTCGCCGATCCGCGCCCATACAGGCGGCGCAACCTTCGCCCGTCGCGCCAGCCCCTCCTGCACCGTCTCCTTCCGCGACATGGCAGCCGACCTCATACCCCGATGACCTCATCATCGAGGTCGATGAGGACGAAGGAGTCGCAGAGCATGACGAGGTCGAGGAGGAAGACGGTGAAGCCGATCCCACCATCGGCCGCTATGAACAGCTACAGGTGCCCGTGCTGGACGCGGGCGAAATAAAGACTCAGCGCGCGGAAGCAGAGGCGCAGGCCCTGGCCGGCCCCAACAAGGTCTTCCCACACGACCCGGCCGGCCCGGGGAGTCTGGCCGAGACCCTGGCGCGGCTGGAGGCGCAAGGCCGCGTGGTCAGCCGCGTCTGTGACGACCAAGACGGCGGATTTTATGTGCTCTATGAGCCTAGGCCTTAAGCCGGTCGATTAGCGCGGTCGTCGAGGGGTCATGCGGCAGGCGGGCGCCCCCCTGCAGATCGCCCAGCACCCGGACGGCCAGGGTCTTGCCCAGCTCCACCCCCCACTGATCAAAGCTGTTAATCCCCCAGATCACCCCTTCCACAAAGGTCTTGTGCTCATAAAGCGCGATCAGGGCGCCGAGCGCATAGGGCGTCAGGGCAGGCAGCAGGATGGTGGTGGTCGGGCGATTGCCGGGGAAGGTCCGTTGCGGCGCCAGCACGTCGATCTCATGAGCGCTTAAGCCCTTGGCCGTCAGTTCGGCGCGCACATCCGCCTCGGTGCGGCCCACCATCAGGGCTTCGGCCTGGGCAATGCCGTTGGCGACCAGCTTGGCCTGCATCCCCTCCGGCCCCTCGCCGTCCTCCACCAGCACCAGATCGACGGGGATAATGTCCGTACCCTGGTGCAGGAGTTGGAAGAAGGCGTGCTGGCCATTGGTGCCGGCGTCGCCGAACACGGCCGGGGCCGTGGCGCGGGTGACGGCCTGGCCCGTCTTGGTCACGCGCTTGCCGTTGGACTCCATCTCCAACTGCTGGAGGAAGGCGGGCAGGAGGCGCAGGCGCTGGGCGTAGGGTACGACGGCGCGGATGCTGCGCCCCAGGCCGTTGCGGTTATAGATCTGGGCCAGGGCCATCAGCACCGGCGCGTTCTTATCGAGCGAGGCAGAGGTGAAGTGCGCGTCCATAGCCGCCGCGCCGTCCAGAAAGCCCTGAAAGCGCTCAAAGCCGAGCGCAATGGCGCAGGATAGGCCCACCGCCGACCAGATGGAGAACCGGCCGCCCACCCAGTCCCAAAAGGCGAACACCTTGTCTTCAGCCATACCAAAGGCGACGGCCTTGTCCGGCGCGGCGGAGACAGCGGCGAAATGGGCCTTGGCGCCCTCCACGCCCAGACTGGCCTGCAGCCAGGCGCGCGCGGCCTCGGCATTGGCCAGGGTCTCCAGCGTGGTGAAGGTCTTGGAGACGACCATGACCAGGGTGGTCGCGGGGTCGAGCCCATGCAGGGCGGCTTCGATCTCCTGCCCATCCACATTGGCGACGAAACGCAGGTCGAGTGCGGCGTCCAGCGGCCGCAACGCTTCCCAAACCAGGCGCGGGCCGAGGTCCGAGCCGCCTATGCCGATATGCACGAGGGTCTTGAACCGCGCCCCCATCGCCCCGACCACGGCGCCCGACGCGATCCCATCGGCTAGGGCCTTCATCCGCGCCCGACCCGCTTCGACGGCGGCCGAAACCGGCTCCCCCGCCGCGTGATAGGCGGCCCCATCGGGCGCGCGCAAAGCCGGATGCAGCACGGCGCGGTTTTCCGAGGTATTCACCGCAGAACCAGCGAACAGGGCCGCCCGCGCCGCCTCCACCTGCGCCGCCTCCGCCAGGGCGAGACAGGCCTTCAGGCCGGCGGAAGAAAACGCCTGCTTGGACAGGTCCAGCTCCAACCCCGCCGCCTTGACGCTGAGGCTGTTCAGCCGATCCGGCTCCGCTGCGAACAGGTCAGCTATGAAAATATCTGCGCTGTCAGCGGCGACGGCGTCGAACGCCGCCCAGGCCTGATCGAGGGAGGATGAAGGCATGACGATCTCTCTTCAGCTCGGTAGAGATGAACGCGGTGTTTACCAATTCCTGGCTCACTGGGTAGGTAAGCCTGCGCCGGACGCTCTACAGAGTTTCCGGCCAAGCCTAAATGGCGTTTTGCGCCAAAATCGCCTGTTTTGCGCCTTTTGGAGCCGGATCATGTCCTGCGACGCTGCGGCCGCCGCCGCTTCCATCCTCCTGGCCAGCCTCTCCACGCCGTCGCAAGCGCCGCAGGCCTGGCAGGCGCGCTTCACGCCGGCGGCCTGGACGCAGGTCAGCGCCACAACCAACCCCCTGGCGGCCGAGCCCCTTTATGCGGAGATTGTGCGCCGCTCAGCCAAGCTGAAGGCCGAGACGGATCAGTTCGCGGCGGACAGCGGCGCAGGCTTGAACGGCGCCCGCCTGGACGCCTTCCGCGACGAGGTGCAGACCCTGTCGGCGCTCGACCTGCAAGGCCATCTGGACCTGGCCAAGCGGGGAACCGACGGCGACCTGAAATGCATCTTGAAAGGCATATCCCAAGACCTGCCGCGCAAACTGGCCGAGGTGACGACAGCCGCAACGCCCGAAACCCGCAAATCCGCCCTGATCGAAATGGCCTACCTGCTGCGGGATAATGTCGAGGTGATCACCACGCCCGCGACCGTGCAGAGCGGGACGTGAGGGCGGGTTTTTGGCGAGACACTTTGGGCGGCTGTCCACCCGCATCTGACTCGTTCAAAATGTCCGCTGTCAGCTCCCGCCACGAACCCCATGGGGACAATCGACCCTTAGCGGATGCTGACCTTTAAGCCCGTGGCAGCGACCACGGCACTCCAGATTAAGATACTCGCAGCTCCAAAACCAGTGGCAGTGGAGAACCAGAAGATCAACGGCTGAAATCGGTTTACAGAACGGGTTTCAGCGATATGGCGTGCTTGTGCCGCTCCAGCAGCTACCTCAAATTCCGGGGTGAAGAATTTTTCTTGGACTACCTGCCCTAATACCACTGAGGCCCTTTGGCTCAGACCCGACTTCACCATTTCCCACACTATGAAGACCACAAGGGATACTGCAATCAACGCCGCGCTGTAGAGCAGAGAGTACTTATCCACGTGATCTCTCAAGCCGGACCAAATAGCTAAAAGTCCTGCGTAGCCTGCCCCTGTAACGACCGTTGTATAAGACTTTGAAATGTTCACTTCGCGGTCGAAACGTTCCATCAGAATGGTGTTTCGCCTCAGTATTTCCAGCTCATCTACCTGTGTAGGTGCCACGGTAGGAGGCGCCGCCTCTTGCTGTGCTACCCGTCTAGCTTTTCCCTCCTGCAATAGCAGCGCAGTCTGAAGCATGACTTCGCGCTTATCCGGGTTTTCGCTTGCAGTGCGAACAGCCCGCACGATTTGCAGGTCTAGCCATGGTACGTTTAGTCCGTGTCCAGTGATCGCTGCGAACTCTTCTAAAGCCGCCAGCCGCTCCTCTGCTGTAGTCATTTGGCACCGCTCGAAAATTCACCGAGTAGATAAACACGTACTGCAGCGCTTGTCGCCTTGCTGCATTGCCTGACGCATCGTTGGGCAGCGTTAGGGGCTAGGGCAACTTTCCACTCTTCTCAGAAGTTCACAATGTCCGCTTCCGGGAGTTTAGAGTTTGCGCTGAAATCGCTCGCCTTCCGTAGGTTTAGGCGTCCAAAGATAGTGCGCTTCGGCCGCATCAAGCCAACTCATGACCAGAAAATCCTCGTGTACGCCCCAGCCGTGGTTTTGGATGATGCGGGAGCAAAGAACCGCCGAGACGCCCCTAACGAAGCATTGATTTTTTTACTACTTCAGATTTATATTGGACCAATTTATCAAACGGTCCTGGCTGAGCGCGAAAATGAAACTGCGAGCTTTTCTGTTGCTGCTCACGCTCTTTGGGATTTCATGCTCCAAGCAAACAAATGTCCAAACACTGTCGCAGTCCGAATTTAGTGACTCAGTCGCCGCCGCGATTGGTCAGAAGCACCCCGATCTATGTATTAAAAAGCACGATTCCGCGACGATCTACATCGGTCGGGATGAAAAAGCATGTCGTGAAGTGACAGTAAGCACCACCTATGTTTTTGAGCATTATCTTAGCAATCCTACTCAGCTTAGGATTTTCGTTGACGGATTGACGGCCACCGCAAATACAGCTATTGAAAGTATAAGCCAAAATCTGCCTGAAATAGAGTCCTCTCGTATCGTCTTTGTTATCAGACCAACAGCTTACGTGGAGTATTCGCCGAATAATAAAGATCTACCCGGCGGCGTCTTGCGCCCGTTCGTGGGTGACCTGATTATTCTCATGGTCGAAAGGAACGGAGAGCAAGCCCGAAGTTTAACATTTGCGGATTTGAAGCGCCTGGGTTTAAGCGAAGATAAGGCTTGGACGTTAGCGCTTGAAAATGTGAAGGCGCAGATAGGCGCGTTGCAGACGTCACCGAACTCATCGGGCGCTGAGGTCGTGACCGCAACCTCTGGGCTTGCGCCGAGCCATCTTTTGCTGCCCGGTACGTGCACGCCCGGCGGCGCAAATTTCGATGCTTTCCTTGTCTCGCGCGACACCTATTTCTACGCCGATCAAAAATCAGCAACGGCTACAGCCATGCTGGCTGGTTATGTGGCTCAATTGCTCAAATCAGGGGAAAATACTTATTCTAACACGCTGATTTCTTGCATCAACGGACGTTGGTTCGCATCTAAATTTGATGGGAATAATACTTGGAGGCCCATAGACGAGAAAAGCCGCTGAGCCCCGCCAATCTCGACTCTGGCGCGTAGGTCCCGAACAAATCCGCATACCACTCCGCTTACCCTTCGCACCTTAATCCTGCTCAATCACGCCAAAAGACACACGTAGCTTGAGCCGCTTGACTCTCGCCAAACTGTTCACCATACACTGTATGCCATACACTATGTGTCATCGAGTGAGGCTTACGCATGGAGGGCGATCTTTATGAGAGCCTGAGGATGGAGCTGAGGCGCGGCTCGCTGACGCTGGGCGTGCTCGTCCGGCTGAGGGAGGAGCGGTATGGCTATACCCTGCGCCAGGCCCTGGCCGCTGATGGGCTGGAAATGGAGGAAAGCACCCTCTATCCGCTCCTGCGCCGGTTGGAGACGCAGGGCCTGCTGGTCAGCGAATGGCGGGAGGAGGAAAAGCGCAAAAAGCGCTTTTACAAGCTCTCGGCCGACGGCGAGGCCATGCTGTTGCGCCTCTTGGCGGAATGGCGCCGCATCAGCATCAGCCTCGAAAAAATTATCGAATTCTAAGGGTTAGGGGAAAAGCCATGGATCTGTTGGACATTTACCTGCGCGCCGTCGGCGGCCTCCTGCCCAAGGCTCAGCGCGACGACATCATCGCCGAGCTGCGCGATATGATCCTTACACGGATTGAAGGGCCGGAGGCTGAGCTGGGCCGCCCCCTGACCGAGGCGGAGCTGGACGCCCTGCTGCATGAGGTCGGTCATCCCCTAGTGGTCGCCGCCCGCTATCGCGAGGGGCCGCAGCACCTGGTCGGGCCGACCCTTTATCCCTATTGGGCGTTCGGCGTGAAGATCGCCATCGCCATCCAGGCCGCCATCGCCGCGCTCGTGTTTGTCATCCGCAGCCTCAGCACCGGCGATGTGGCGGAGGCGTTTGGCGACGCGGTAGGCTCGGCCTTCAGCGGCGCGATCAGCATTATCGGTTTCGCCACCCTGGTGATCTGGATTGTCGAGCAAAGGGGTGTGAAGCTCGACTATCTGAACCGTTGGCGGGTGCGCGACCTGCGGGTGCTGGACCTGGCCTTCTGGAATGACCATGCCAAACGCTGGCGCGCGCCGGACTTCGCCGCCTGGAATTTTGACGCCTTTCGCGGAGCTGGCCGTCAGGGGGTGGGCCGGGGCTTGCGGCGGCGGCGCTCCTCCGCGGGCCAGGCCTTGGGGACCATCGCGGGCGGCATGGTGTTTGTGCTCTGGTGGATCGGCGTTTTGCAATTCGGCCGGGTCGACGCCGGGGCCTTGCGTGAGATGGGCATAGAGCCCGGCGGCATCGCCACGCTGAACTGGCACGTGATCAAGTCCGGCCTGTTCTGGGTGTTGTTGATCTATGGACTTACGACGGTGGCCGAAGGGGTCGTGCGCCTGGTCCGGCCCGATGCGGTTCGGGCGGCCGGCGCCTTCACCATCGTCGAAGGCTGCATGATGCTCTCCATCATCGGCTGGCTGTGGATTGCTTCGCCGCTCTCCGCCTATATCAGCGCGCCGGCCCTGGTGGACCTGTTCGACCATATGCCGAAGGAGACGCCGATGGTGGCCCTGGCGCCGCTTTTAGCTTTCGTATTCCTCGTCTGGGCCCTGGCCGGCGTGATCCAGATCGGCTGGGGAACGTGGAAGGCCTTGCGGCCGGAGCGTTACTGATCGGGGCCGTAGGCGCGCAGAAAGATATCCGTAATGCTTGCGGCGGCTTGCTCGATCTGGGCTTCATCCAAGCTCTCAGCGCCCCAAAGGCGTCTGACCTGCAGCCCATTGCAAAGATCAATGAGGAGACGCGCAGCCGGCATAGGACCGACATTTCTAAGACGTCCCGCTTCCATATGGCAGCTCAAGAAGGCGGCTACAGCGGTTTCCATGGGTTGAAGCGCATGGGCGTAGAAGATTTCGCCCACCTCTGGGATGCGCTCACTTTCCGCCAGCACCAGTCGCGTCAATTGCAGCGGCTCCGGTGAAACAATTTTTCCAATCAAACTCTTACACAGCTCGAACAGACCGTCCCGCAGATCGTCCGACAGTCGCAGGACTTCGCCGACATCCCGCGCATAGGCGCCTGCGGCCTCTTCCAGCACGGCGGCGAACAAGTCCGCCTTGGATGGAAAATAGCTCCACAGCGTAGCCTTTGAACCGCCAAGCGTGGCGATCAGACCAGACATGGACATGCCTGCATACCCATCGCGCAGAAACGCCTGTCGCGCCTCCCGGACAATGGCCGATCTGCGGGTCTGTTTACGAACATCCCGACGGCTGACAGTGTGTTGGGCGGCGACGCTCATATATGTACCCTACAGTACAGTTTTTTGTTGACAAGCGACCTGCCGCTTGCGCCTTTCGGCCTGGAAATTTGCGGGGCGGAGCTTCGGCCACATGGATGATTCTTCTTCCCTGATAACGCGAGGCATTGGCCGCCGCGCCTTCCTCGGCAGCGCGGCCTTGGGCGCCGCAGCCCCGCTCCTGGCCAACGCGCCTACGGCTGCGGGAGCCGAGCCCTCACACGCGCCGCCTCACGACCTTCCCGTCTGGCTGAGGGAGCCGCCGCCGCCCGGCGCGATCCTGCTCAACGCCAACGAAAATCCGCTGGGGCCAAGCGAAGCCGCCCGAAAGGCCATAGCCGACATGGCTGCACAGGGCGCACGCTATGACCGCTTTGGCGAAACCCGCGCCCTGACCAAGACCTTCGCCGCTCAGCACGGACTGAGCACGGACATGGTCGCGGTCTATGACGGCTCATCCCTGCCCCTGCATTACACCCTGCTCGCCTTCACCTCGCCGTCGCGCGGCCTGGTGATGGCCGATCCGACCTATGAAGCGCCGCTGTTTGGAGCGCTGATGTCTCGGGCGAAGGTGACCAAGGTTCCGCTGACGCAGGACTACGCCCATGACGTGAAGGCGATGGTCGCCGCCGATCCCACCGCCGGCGCCTTTTTCGTCTGCAACCCCAACAACCCGACCGGCACCCTCACCTCCCGCGAGGCCATAGCCTGGCTGTTGGAGAACAAGCCTAAGGGCTCTGTCGTGCTGGTGGATGAAGCCTATATCCAGTTCACCGACGCGCCGGATGTGTTGGACATGGTGACGGCGGGCAAGGATCTGATCGTCCTGCGCACCTTTTCCAAGATGTATGGCATGGCCGGCATCCGTTGCGGCTTTGCGGTAGCGCGCCCGGACCTGTTGGCCAGGCTGGTGCAGTTCGGCCTGAACGCCATGCCGATCACCGCCTCCGCCGCCGCCCGAGTGTCACTGCTCGACCCGGACCTCGTGCCGACGCGCAGCAAGATCGTGCGCAATATTCGCAACGAGACCATCGCAGGCTTAAAGGCGTCCGGCCTCAAGGTGATCGGCGAGCCGCAGGCCAACTATTTCCTGCTGGATGTGGGGCGCGACGCCAAGGGTGTGGCGGCGGCCATGCAGGCGCACAACGTCTACCTCGGCTCAACCTGGGCCATCCGGCCGAACGCTGTGCGCGTGAGCGTGGGGACGGCGGACGAGATGCTCGCCTTCCGCAAGGCGTTGAAAATGGTGCTGGTCGCCCCAGCCTAGCCAGCCCGGGCGAACACCTGACTAAGGATCGCCTCCAGCCCCGCCGCATCCACCGTATCGAAGGCGCCGATTGCGGTGGAGTCCACGTCCAGCACGCCCATTAGGGTCCCGTCCGGGTGAAACACCGGCGCGACGATCTCGCTGTTGGAGCGGCTGTCGCAGGCGATATGGCCGGGAAAGGCGTGGACGTCTTCGACGATCTGGGTCCGGCGCGTGCTTGCCGCAGTCCCACAGACGCCGTGCCCGAAGGCGATGCGCAGGCAGCCGAGCGAGCCCTGATAGGGGCCGATTACCAGCTCTTCGGGCTTCAGGGGATCGACCAGATAGAAGCCGGTCCAGAAATAGCTCTCAAACCCCGCCGCCAGCATGGCGACGACGGTGGCCTGGCGGGCGGTGAGGTTGGCCTCCCCCTCCAGGACGGCTGCGATCTGCTCCGCCAGGTCGCCATACCGCTGAGCCTTGTCCTCGGCTGAGGCCTGCAGCGGCAGCCGCGTCAGGGCGAAATCTTCAGACATGGGAAAGGGCTCACCCCGCCCGGCGGCGCGGTTGAGGGGAGGCGACCTGCGCCGAGGCGCTGACGAGGGGAGCCCCGCCGGAAAGCTTAAAGCGCAGCACGACATTGGCTAGGGCCTCGGTCTCCTCCGCCAGGCTCTGGCTCGCGGCGGTGGACTGCTCCACCATGGCGGCGTTCTGTTGGGTGACCTGGTCCATCTGGTTGACGGCGGTGTTGACCTCCTGGATCGCGCTGGCCTGCTCCTGGGCGGAGGTAGCGATATCGGCGACCACAGAACTCAGCTCCAGCACGCCGGTCATGATACGTTGCAAGGCCTCGCCCGTCTGGCCGACCGAGCGCACGCCGTCGCTTACCTGCTGGGTGGACAGATCAATCAGGGTCTTGATCTCCTTGGCGGCCGAGCCGGCGCGTTGGGCCAGGGCCCGCACCTCGCTGGCCACCACGGCGAAGCCGCGTCCGGCTTCGCCCGCCCGCGCCGCCTCCACGCCAGCGTTCAGCGCCAGGAGATTAGTCTGAAAGGCGATGTCGTCAATCACGCCGATGATCTGACCAATCTTGCGGGAGGAGCTTTCGATGGCCGTAATCGCGGCGATGGCGGCCTGTGATATTTCCCCGGACTGTTCGGCGTCCCTTCGCGCCGCCGCTCCGACCGACTGGGCGTGGCGGGCGCCGGCGGCGGTTTTCTGCACGGTCGAGGCGATTTCATCCAGGGCGGCGGCGGTTTCTTCCAGGCTCGCGGCCTGCTGTTCGGTGCGCCTGGACAGGTCGAGCGTCGACTGTCCGATTTCCGCCGCGCCGCTGCGGATCGTCTGGGTGTTGGCGGAGACGGCCTGGACCGTCTGGTTCATCTGGTCCATCGCCGTGTTGAAATCATCCCGAAGCTTCTCATAGTCCGAAGCCAAGGGCGCGGTGAGGCGGAAGGCGAGGTCGCCGTCAGCCAGGTGCATCAGCCCCTCGCTCAAGGCTTTGACCGCCTGGGTCTGAGCCCAACTGGCCTTCTGACGGTCGGAGTCATGACCGCGGCGGGAATCGTCGGCGTCGGCCCCGTTGAAGATGGATTGCTGAGCAGCGTCCGCCTGGGCGCGCAGAACCCGCTTCAGGGACAGGACGCCGGTTTGAATATCCGCCAGAACCGAGCCGCTCGCCGGCAGGGGTTGGGCCGCAGCCTCCGTCTTGGGCACGCCGACGTAGAGGACGCCGATCACCTCGCCGCGGCAGACGATGGGTTCATAGACCGCCAAATAACGCTGACCCAGAATATCCGCCTCGCCGCGATAGGACCTTCCCTGGCCCAGCACGCGGTCATGGACGGGACCGGGCGCGAGCTTTGTGCCGACGGCCCTCCCGCCGTCAGGGCGCACGACATTGGTGGCTACCCGCTCATCACGCATGAAGATGGTGGCCGTCCCGCCATAGGTCGCCTTGACCTTATCCACCAGCTCAACATCGCCGTTGATGGGCCGATCCCCGAACCAAAGCGCGTCCGCTTCAAGCCGCGGCTCGCCGAGGGTGTAAAGGCTGGTGTTGAGAAAGTGGATATTCTGGTCAAGTCCGTTCTGGAGGCGAAGCTCCTGTTCGACCTGAACCGCCTCGGCCACCACGCGAAACAACTCCCGGCGCAGGGCGGCGGCGCGCGTGCGCATTTGATAAGCTACGACCCCGCACGCCGCCGCGGCGCAGAGGCCCCCAAGGGCTACAGTCCAGGGCAGCCAGTCGAAACCGGCGCCGGAGGCCGGGGTATCCGAGACAAGCGCCGACGCGACTACAGCCGGAGGTATAGCCGCCGTCGCGCAAGACAAAGTCAACACGCCAATTATCGCATGATATAATTTATTCTTCAGGCTCCCATTAGAATGAGGGACTTTGCGGGAGATATGATGAAACATATTCATCCGGTGACTCGTTGGGCGGCCGTCATTCCTCTAAACTTGTCATATATTGTTTCAATATGGTTACCGATTAGGTCATCTGTTCAACAAGAGTAAAACTGCCGCAGTCGCCGAAATATTGCCGTGAGGTCCTGGCGACGCCCCCCGGGTAAAGACAGGTCAGAGCAAAGGGGAGCGAGGTGGCGTGACACGACTTAAAACGATAAGCCGTTCGGCGGAAGCAGGATACAAAAAAGCGACTGCGGATTTTTGCGACGATCCTGCTAAACTCTTGAAATAGATCAGGCGGGGAGCGGGCGGGCATGGGCGATAGCGGCGCAGGCGACAGGCGCTCAGACCGCCTATGACGCGCCCGCGTGTTTTGTTGAATGTCGGCGCAACCGTGGGGACGACGCGACGCTCCGGCGTGCAGGGCGTGGTCTTGGCCCTGGCGAAGAGTCTGCCGGCCTGGGCCCCCACCGATCTGGTTGTGTGGGATGAGCAGGCCTGCGGTCTTCGTTATGCCGATGCATGGGAGCTGAACGCCCTATTCGGTTCGTGCGGCCCTCCTGAAGGCATCGCCCTGCGGCAAGACGCGCGTCAAGTCGGCCGGCCCTTTGTCGCCGGTCTGGAAGATCCGCAACACACCTGGCTCCTGGACGCTGAGTTGGCCTATCAGGGTCCGGGCGGCGTCCAGGCCATAGCCCGACGCACCAGCCAGCTCGCCCTGGCCGGCGTGCGCACCGCCGCTATCGTGCATGACCTGATCCCAATCCAAAACCCCGCCTATGGCGCGGATCGCGACGCCCATCTGGATTATGCGACGGAGCTTATCCGCACCGATTTTATCTTGGCCAATTCTCAGCATACGGCGGACGCCTTCACGCAGCTCTGGCGAAACCGGGGCCTGGCCGGGTTGCCCCCCATCCTGGCGCTCCCCCTGCCCGACGGCGGATTTGGCCCGCTATCGGCGTCGCCGGACGCTGCGACGCCGCACCTGATTATGTTGGGCTCCGTAGAACCGAGAAAGCGCCAGCTTCAGGCGGTCCAGGCCTTCGCCGCCGCCCGGCGTCGCAGCGACGCCGTCGCAGGGGCGCGCTTGACAGTGATCGGCGATCTGCATCCGACCGTGGCCGCGCCGTTCCGTCGGCTGGTCGCCGCGACGCCGGGCGTGGTCTATCTGCATTATGCACCAGATGCGGTGCGCGACGCGGCCTTGGCGACGGCGACGGCGACCCTGTTCGCCTCCGATGACGAAGGCTTCGGCCTGCCCATCGCCGAAAGCCTGGCCGCCGGCCTGCCCTGCCTCTGCGCCGACTTCGGCGCCATGGCTGAACTTGTGAAAGGCGGCGGTTGTCTCGGCGTCGATGTGCGAGACCAGAGGGCGCTGGAGGCCGGCGTCATCGCTCTGTGTGAAGACCAGGCCCTGATACGACGGCTGAAGGACGAAATCGCGGCGCGTTCGTTTCGGACCTGGCGCGATTACGCGGGCGATCTGGTCGCGGCCCTGGCGGCGGCAGGCGCGGATCGGCCAGACGTCGCCCCCCGAGCGGGACAGAGGGACGTCGAGGCCGCCTATGCCAAGGCCCGCAAGAGCGCAGGGGCTGTGCGCCTGCGGCTGATCTTGTCGAGCGATGAGGTCGCCGAGGCGGAAACGATGATCCGTTCCCTGCTGCGGCACATATCGACGCCCAGCCACGCCGTGCAGCTCCTGGTTCTGGATCGTGGATCATCGCCGGCGCGGCTTGCAGCCCTGAGCGGGCTTTCCAACTCAAACCTGCGGTTGCATGTGACCTCCGCCGATCTGGGAGAGGTCGCCGCCCTGCAGGACGCCGCCCGCCTGACGGAGGCGGACTATATCTGGGTTCTCGACCCAACACATGAGGCGAGCGCCTCCGACATCCTCACCGCGCTTGGGCAGGCGGTCTCCAGTCCGGGCGCGCCGGCCCTGCCGCTAAAGGCGCCGATGCGGACATTGCCGGGACTTCCCCCCGTCATCTGGCGGCAGGATGTGTTCGCCGCAGCGCTGGACATCGCCGTAACCGGCGACCCGGCCCGTGATCTGGCCGCCTTGCAGCCTCAGGCTCGGCGAGCGCTTGAGAGATTGACGAATGGCGGCGCCTCAATCATCGGAACCGCATGACCCGGCCTATTTCAAAGCCGTGGGCGGCGCGACTGGGCCCGGCAGGACGATTAGCTCTGGCCCTTATACGCCATGGCCCGCAGAAGGTGGCGCGCTTCGGCCTTGATCTGATCCGGCGGCGAGGCCTGGAGGGCGCCCTCGCCTATGCGCGCCATCGCGGCCGCCAGCCTGAGACCAAGACCCCCTACCGCCTAGACTCGGCGGGCTCGATATCGGAAAGCCTATGGCGCGCCTGGGCGTCGCAGGTTCGCGCGGCGCGCCTGGCGCAACCGGACGCCCTTTCGGACAGGCCCGCGATCCCTGCGCTGGCCTTCGTCCTCGATACGACAGGCGTCGGAGACGCCGAAGCGACGCAAGCGTCGATCCGCGCCCACGTCCCATCTGCCCGGATTTGCGCAAGCCTGGAGGCGATCCGGCACGCCGGTGTGGAGACGCCGGACTGGATCGTCTTTCTGAAGGCGGGCGATTTGTTGACTGAGGATTTTCCGTCAGATTTCGGCGCTGGTATGGAAAGTGTTGAAGTCCTGACCTTTGATCTGGTGCGAAACGAGGCGGGGCGGGTCTTTCCGATCTTCCTGCCCGGCGCCAATCCGACCCTCGCCCGCAGCACGCCCGTGTTCTACGCCCGGTTCGCCTTGAGCGGGCGCGCGCTCCATCAGGCCGGCGACAAGGCCGAGGCTATCCTGGCTTTATGGCTCCAGACCCATCCGGGGGGAGCCGCGCGACGCCTGTGGCGCCATCAGGGCGGCCTGCCCTGGGTCAGGATCGCCACAAAGCTCACGGCGCCTGCAGACATGGCGCCGTCTTCCGCGCCATCGCACGCCGCAGCGCCCTGTGTGTCCGTGATTATCTGCACCAAAGATAAGGGCCATCTTACCCGCCAGTTGGTACGCGGCCTGTTGTCGACCCAGGCGGAGGTGCTGGATGTGGCTATAGTCTCCAACGCCACCACGCGCCCCCACGCTCTGGCCGCCTTGCGCGATCTGGCGTCGGACCCGCGCGTGACCGTGCTGCACGAAGACGGGCCGTTCAATTTTTCCCAACTGGCCAACATCGGCGCCGAGGCCACGGCGGGCGACCTCCTCTTGTTTCTCAACGATGATATCGTCCCGGTGACGGAAGACTGGCTCGCCCGCCTGGTCGCGGCGCTGGATCAGCCGGACGTCGGCGTGGTGGGGCCGCTGCTGATCTATCCGAATGAGACCATCCAGCATGCCGGCGTCTATCTGGGCTATCGCGGCGTAGCTGGGCATATGTTGCGCCATACCCGGCAGGGCGAGGATGACTATCTCGGCCTCGCCGCCCTTGCACGACAGACGACAGCCGTGACCGGCGCGGCGCTTTTGACGCGGCGGGCGACATTTGGCGCCCTGGGCGGTTTTGATCTGCGCCTGGCGACCTTCCTGCAGGATGTGGATTATTGCCTGCGGGTGCGGGCCGGCGGCCTCGCCTGCGTCTTTGATCCGCGCGCGGTGCTGATCCATATGGAGTCCGCCTCCATCCACGACCTGCCCCAGGACGACCTGAATACGCAGCGCCCGCGCGAGTTAATTCAGTTCCAGGCGCGCTGGGGGGCCAGGCTCACCTCAGATCCCTTCTTTCCGGGTGGGCTCAGCCCGGAGCATGAAGACCTCACGGCCTTGGCGCCGATGCACGCCTGGATGACATTGCAAAGCTAGCAAAGCGCTTTTCCCGATATCCGCATGGAAAAGGCTCACTTTTCAAGGCTTCTTCTGCTATATTAATTCAAAGTAGAATTTCTACTGTTTAAACTTCAGCGCGATTTATCTCAATAAATTTGAACGATCTTCAGGAAGGTAGATGATGTGGAAGGTTGTCAGCCTTATTGGAATCGTCTTGCTGCTCAGCTTGGGCTCATTCACGAAATTATTTGGGCAACGACTATCGAATAATATAAATATGCAATCCAATACAGCCGTTATAGGCTGGATGCACAATGTTGAATTGACACTGGCCGCTGCCGCCAACCCCATTTTTCACCCCATCGCCGATGAGGATTTGCACGCGAGTTCACCCACGCCGGAGAAAACTCTAATTCTCCCCGACGCGGATGAAAGCCTCGCACTTAGTTTTTCCGATGAGTTCGCCGGCGCAGGTGAAAATCAAAAATTTTCGCAAACCTGGACGCCGAATTTCGGCGCAGACCGTCAGTTGATCGACAATCACACCCTGCGCGGCAATAGCGAACAGGAAGTCTATGTCGATAAGACCTTCGCCGGACTGGGCCGGGTTCCATTAGGGCTTGATCCCTTTGCCATTCACGATGGCGTCCTGACGATCACCGCGTCCAAGACGCCTGTGCAGGATCTCGACGCGCTCTGGGGACTTCCGTTCACGTCCGGGATGATCAGTTCGATTTCCAGTTGGTCGCAAACCTACGGCTATTTCGAGATGCGGGCGCGCCTGCCGAAGGGGCAAGGCGTATGGCCGGCCTTTTGGCTCTTGCCGTACAACGCTTGGCCCCCTGAGCTTGACGTTATGGAGATGCTGGGGAACCAGCCCAGCGTGATTTACGTCACCGCCCATTCCTCGGCCGGCGGCAAGCACACCTCCAACTCCCACCCCATCAACATGGCCGACACCTCGCTGGCGTTTCACCGATATGGCGTTTTATGGACGCCTAAAATCATTCGCTGGTATGTGGACCGCACGCCGGTTGCGGAGGAGCCGACCCCGGCCGACATGACCAAGCCTATGTATATGATTGCGAATTTGGCTATTGGCGGCTCTTGGCCTGGCAAGGCGGACCCCCAGACTCTGACCTCTGCCCGCCTGGACATCGACTATATTCGCGCCTGGCGACTTAAAGGCGCGGCTAATTAGGCGTGATCGCGCCGATATACATAAGCTACGGACGCACTGCGGTCGCCTCAAGGCTACCCTCATAGCTCTTCAGAGTAACGGCATTTGATGCTAGACTGACGCATGACGTTGTTAATATGTGGACTCAAGTTGACGATGAAAGCCTGCCAAATGTTTCGTTTAAATTCTGCGCTCAACTTTTTGGCGTTCATTGCACTTATTTTCGCGTTCAGCGAGCCGGCACTGGCGCAGACCATGGCGTCTGCTGCGTCCGGCGCGCCGCAAGTCGCCCTTCGCTCAGATGATCGCCTCCCTGGCGCGCCGGAATACAAACTCGGCCCTGGGGATAAGGTAAGAATAACGGTGTATGGCGAACCCACCCTCAGCGGAGAGTTCCTTGTCTCGACTGCGGGCAAGATTTCCTTCCCCATGGTCGGCGAGATCGACGCCAACGGACTGACGACGCGGGAAATCACGACGAAAATCGCGACGAAGTTGTCCGACGGCTATATCCTTAATCCGCAAGTCAGTAGCGAGGTTTTGACCTATCGGCCTTTTTATATACTAGGCGAAGTCAATAAGCCCGGCGAATACCCCTACACGAGCGATTTAACTGTTATAAAAGCCGTAGCTACAGCCCAGGGCTTCACTTACCGCGCTAATAGTCGTAAATTCTTCATCCGACATGCTGGCGATGTTGAGGAACATGAGTATCCTCTGGATGGAAATGTCTACGTTCAACCCGGTGATACAATTCGGATTATTGAGCGTCACTTTTAAAATCAAGTAGCATGTGTTAATGCCACACCCAAGGCGCATCGCTCTTGAATTCGCTAAAAGATTGTAATGTGGCATTGCAGCCTTTTTAGGGGAGCGCTTTGCTCTTTGAATGTAGCAAGATTGATGGTTTCGTCTGGGCAAGGCTTTTTATTTTAAGCTTAAGCTGTGTTTCTGGCACATGGTTTGCTTCCTTGGGCCCGACCCAACTGATTTGTCATGTAATGGGATTGGCCTAATGCGCTCAGCATCACGATTTGCAAAGTTCCGGCATGCATGTCCTGTCTGTTCATATTTGCGCGCGCATTCATCTCGACTGCAACGATTGGCAAGTCAATCGTTTCGCTCAGCGCAGCCTAAGCAGATGATGGGTAAATTATTTGGATTATATGTAAGTATAAAAAATATACATGTCTCTGCACGGCTGGGCCTGGGCCCCAAAGCCGTCGTCGGGCTGTTGATCGCGGCGTTAGGCGGCGTGGGTGTCGGTATGGCGGGATTCGTCAACGCGACGCCGTTGTCTTGGGCAAGCCCAAAACTCGTTGTCGAGCTAGCGCCCGCGGGCGTCACTAAATCTGCGCTCAACCCGAGCGAAGGCAGTGAAATCGTCAGCGCCTCTCTGCCAAGGCAAGATCAGCCGGCCGCTGCCAATACACCCAGCCCCTTGATCCAGCTTGCCGTAGCCCCATCACACTCGGATTTGGATGTTGTTTCGACGCCGGACGCCCCGACTTTTGCGCCAAAAGCTTTTACACTCGCGTCCGCCAAGGTCACACATGGTGGTCTTGCCGCTGTATTGGGCCAAACCGCGCGCCAGGTCGAACTGGATCAGGCCGGCAAGCCACGTACGGTGGTGGAGGACGCGGTCAAGACGGCGCTGCAGGACGTGATCATCAATGCCGGTGAAACGCCCTTCAATGTTCGCGCCGCGCTTCAGTCCATCCTGCTGTATTGCACCACACCTCCGAATGCGCCGCCGAATGCCGATAAAGATCCACCGCTAACATGTCCGGAGACTCCCGCATCGATTGATGCGATCAGCAATCTGCTGAAGGTCGTCGTGGCCGCCATCGATCAGCAGGATGCGCCCGCTGCAGGCGGCGGCTCTGGATTGGCCGCGTTCAGCAGCGCAACGCCGCCGCCGCTGGGCACCGGCGGGTCAAACTATCAATCTTTTTGAATAACTCTCGGGGATGGCCTTCAGATGAGCGGGAAAATGTATCGAACCACATCAATATTGACTGGCGTAATAGCCTTTGTGTTGAGCAGCGGCATTGCATTGGCCCAAGACGACGCGAGTACGTCTTCTTATTATAACCGGAGCAGGCAAATCAGCGTACGCGACAGGCCGCACCCTGAATATGACCAAGTGGGTTTACGCGAGGGGGGATTTCTTGTTTTGCCCGAGCTAAACGTAACAACACTTTATGATGACAACATCTACGCACTCTCTAACCACCTTATTGGGGATGAAGAGCTTCAGCTTACCGGTCAAGTGACAGCCAATTCTCAGTGGTCGAGCAACGCCTTGAATGCGTTCGCCCGAATCGGACAGTCTGTTTATGCAAGCCACAGCAGCGAAGACGAGACAACGGGGGCGGTCGGCGTCGATGGTCGCCTTGATTATGATAGAAGCTTCAATGGCACCGGCGCTGTAAGTTATTCATCCAACATCGAGCCGCGTACAGCGGTGTCCGCCTCGCCGGATGCGGCGTCCCCTGTCCGATATGACGTTGGCGATGTCACGGGCACACTTTCAAAGGAATTTAATCGCCTGAAGCTGACCGGAAGCGTTCAGTTCGATAACTACATGTACGATAATGGCAGAACCACTTCAGGGGGATATCTTGAAGAAGGTTACCGCGACAATAACGAGGTCAATGCAACCGGTTCAGCAAGCTATGCCATTTCACCGGACGTAGCTTTTTTTGTGGCGAGTTCGATCTCAGACTTCAGCTACATCAATAACGGCGTCGGCGTACTGAACAGAAACTCCAATGGTTATCGCGCTGACGTCGGTGTTGATTTCGAGCTTTCCGGACCCTTCCGCGGCCGTCTGGCCGGCGGTTATCTGGAGCAATCCTTCGACGCGGCGGGCGTCCCGAAATTTTCGGGCTATGACGTCAGCGGAACCCTGCAATGGTTCCCCACCCAGCTTACGACGGTCACGGCCAATACGGCCCGCACAGTTCGAGACAGCGGCATCCTGACCGCGCCCGCCTATCTTTCCACCCTTATCTCTCTCAGCATCGACCACGAGCTCTATCGTAACGTCTTGTTAGGGGCAAAATTCAACTACGAAGATGACACATTTCAGGGCATAAAACGTGAAGATGGAATCTCTTCCGCCACTTTGAGCGCCGAATATCTACTCAATCGCGGCGTCGCAGTTTCTTTATACTATGACTACATTAATCAAAACTCTACTGGTACTGAGCGCGGCGCATTGTTCGTCATCAACCGCATTCGACTTAATACTCGCCTTCGTTACTAAGTTTATGCTATGAATCGTTAATCTCTCAGAGGTGTTTCCGCGTGATTGAATCTGAACGGCCCTACAATCCGCCGACCGTCCTGCCGCAGGGATCATCCTCCGCAGTCCGCCTCGCACCAGGATATCGCGCCACTCTGAGCGAGCCGCCGAGTGAAGAGTTGTCGATCGACATCCGTCAGATGACACAAATCATCTTGCGACGGTGGCGTACGGCCCTTGCCGTCGGTCTGGTGGCAGGCTTGTGTGTGATTTTGTATGGCCTAAGTCTGCATCCCGTTTACACGGCTACATCGATGATTGTCATCGAGCCCAAGCGTCAGCAGCTGATCCGCCTGCCGTCTGATCAAGACGGTGGTGCGCCTGCCGACGCTACCATTGTCGATACCAAGGTGACCATGGCGACGTCCCTTGCGCTGGCCGCGCGGGTAATGACCCGGGAAAACCTGCAATATGATCCCGAATTTGGGGGATCGCGACAGATAGCAGAGGACCCGACCGCCCAGCTTGAGAAGGTGGCGCAATCCATTAGTCGTCACATGACCGTAAGACGCGTGGGTTTGACCTGGGCTATACAATTTACATTTCGGTCGACAGACGCGAAAAAAGCAGCGCGCATAGCCAACGCCTATGCCGAAGAATTTATCGCCTGGGGCGTCGCTTCTAAAGATTCTGAAAACGAAAAAGTCAGTCAATTTATTAATGACCACCTGAACAGCTTGCGCCAAGCCGCCGAAACCGCTGAAAATGCTGTTCAGCAATACAAGATCGCCCACAACCTCATGGGCGCCGAAGGCCGGACTATGGCCGAGCAAGAGGTCGGTTCGCTCAGCGTCCAAATCGCCAGCGCCCAAGCCGAGCTGGCTGAAAAGGAAGCGCGGCTTCGCGCCGCAGATGAGCAAACCCGCAGCAGTGGCAGCAATCAGGAAAATGGGGCCGCGCTCGGCTCGGCGACTGTGAGCCAGTTGCGCACTCAACAAGCTGAAGCCAGTCGCCACCTCGCCGAACTCAAAACCCGTTATGGGCCCCGCTACCCGGAAGTTCAAAAAGCCGAGGGCGACCTTGCGGATATCAATTCTAAAATCCAGGATGAAGCTAACCGAATCCATTCCAGCCTTAACGCAGATGTCAGTGCTGCGGCGCAACGCCTGCGCTCTCTGCGCGCAAGCGAGGATGTTGCTCAAGGATCTCTGGCATCGAATGGCCGTGCAGAAGCCGGCTTAATTGAACTGGAACGCCGCGCCGACGCCAGCCGGCAACTTTATGACGCCTTCCTTGGTCGGTCCAAAGAAACGTCAGTTCAAGGGGCGGAGCAGCCTGACGCCACGGTTTACGGCCACGCGACGACACCGACGTCGCCAAGCTCGCCGAACACCAAGTTGGTCATAATCCTTGCTTTCGCCGTGACTTTAGGCGTTGCGGCGTTGACGATTGTTGTTCTCGAATTCGCCGACACGAGCATTCGAAACAGCGAAGACGTTGAAAAGAAGTTTGGTCTGCCCCTGGTCGGCATTCTGCCTGTCCCGGCCTCGACAGGCGCGCCTTCTCGAGTGGCTTCGACGATGTCGCCGGAAACCTACCTGGTCGAGAAACCCTTCTCGCTGTTCTCCGAGGCGTTCAGAACGCTTCGGGCGTTCATCATCACGCCTAATCAATATGGCACGCGAAATAATGTGGTCGCTATCGCCTCATCCCTACCTAAGGAGGGAAAAAGCACATCGGCTTTCTCTCTCATGCGATCCATGGCGATGTCCGGAACCAGCGTCGTTCTATTAGACTGCGATCTGCGTCAACGCGGGGTGACATCATTTGTGACATCGCAGAACCCGGTCGGGATTGTTGAGGTACTGGAAGGTAAGGCCACGCTTGCTGACGCACTGGTTTATGACCAGCCGAGCGGTGGCTGGGTTCTGCCCGTTATCGAAACTCAGAGTCATCTTATCGACCTGTTCACTTCACCCGCCATGGACACCCTGCTGGAGGATTTACAACAACGCTTTACCATCGTGCTTATAGACACTCCGGCCACGCTTGCCGTCGCGGACTCACGGATTTTATGCGCTAAGGCGGACGCCGTCCTCTTTCTCGTTCAGTGGGCGAAGACACCGACTAAGGCGATCGCTTATGGACTTGAGGCGCTCACGAGCGCCGGCGCAAACATTATTGGCATCGTACTGACCCGGGTCGATCTTAAGCGGCAACATCAGGCGAGTTACGGGGGCATGGGCAGCTATTATGGGCGTCAAAAAGGATATTATCACAACTAGCACAACGATTAGGTCGACGAGTCTTTGATGGAGTTTCCGTGAAACTGTCGTCCAATCGAGAAAACCGGGATCCTTATTCCTATCCAAACCGCGTGAACTGGCGGTCAGGGATAAGGCTCCTAAATCTCACGGTATTAGAGGGTGAAAATTTAAGGCTTAAAGCTCAAGGCCTGCTATTAGCCGTCTTGATTTTTTTTGTTATCGTATATGCCGGATCGGACAATCTGGCTCATACAGCAAATGCATGCCTTATCATTGATGTGTCGGCCACTCTCTTCTTATGGACGGCCATTGATAAATACCCCCCACTAAAGCTTCCAGGACTTCTTATATTCGCACTCGTATGCTTTGGGCTGGTTATTCTTAAAAGCGTCTTCAGCCTTTTGCCGATCTATCCAACCGCCTTCACGACGGGTTGGAGGACGCCGCCCGTACATGCATCGTTGACGCTTGACTTTCCGTTAACAGTTTTAGCTTGCGAACGATTAGCGGCTTTGGGCGGATTGCTGAGTATGGGCTGGATTATCGGCGCTTTTCCCTTGGCCCGGCGCACTTATTTTCAGTGTTTAATGGGGTTTGCTGCAGCTTATGCGATCATTGCTATCGTCAACCACGATTTGCATCCTAATTTGGACATGTTCGGCCGCCCTAAGGCTATTCACTATGGCCGCCTTGTTGCAAGCCTCGAAAATGCTAATGCGGCCGGCGCTCTGCTCGGTATTTTTGGCTGTATCAGCTTCGCAAAGCTCATAGAGCGGCTGCAAACTCTAAAGCTAGGTTTTCTCGACCTCGCTTCTTTACTCGACACCGTTACACGGCGCTGCGCCTGGCCTGCAGGCTGTCTAAGCGCGGTATGCGCCGCTCTTGCGCTGACCGCTTCCCGTGGCGGGCTCCTAGCCACACTTATGGGTTTCTCAGTCGTTTTCATAGTGATGGTCATGTGTGGTGCGGATCGAGCCCGGGAAGGAAACCGGCAACGTTTAATTTGGACCGGAGCCGCGCTGATTTTTTTTGCGGTTATCACATTTGCCGGCCTTAGTCGGCTAGAAGATCGTGCGGTCGAAATCGCCGATGAGCCAAATAGAATAGCTTTGATCTCTTTCTATCTCAAATGGGCGATCAAGTCGCCCCTTACCGGCTTTGGACTTGGCACCTTTCCTCTGATTAATATTCATCTCATTAATACATCTAATTTCAAATACATCGGCGCCCTCAACTCCCCGCACAACCTTGTAGCTCTTTGGCTATTCGAAGACGGCCCCGCCGGCTTAATTTTACGATTTATGAGCCTGATCGCCACATGTATCTTCCTAATTAAAATCGCGATTATCACCACCAATAGCCGATCAAGAATTTATCTAGCCGTCGGACTTGGCGCATCCGCTTTATTAGCTCAGCACAATATCTTTGATTTTTCTGCTGAATACATGCCTATAAGCGGTTTATGGATTAATCTTCTCGGTCTGTCGTGCGCCAACGCGCTCAAAGAGCAACCTAACCGGGATCGCATAGCTTAAGTCGAACAAGCCGACATAAGGCTTCGATCCAACTCGACATTTTGAAATCGCTGCCTTGCTTAGAGCCGGGTTGGAAAATGGCGTTTTCGGTGGCTGTGCTTCAAGACGGATCGGCGACTATCCAAAGTCAAGGCCTTAGCTCTGTAAAGCGACTTTGCGAAGGTCCTTTTACCTGGCAGATTACGGTATCGGTGGAGTTAGTTTGAGCATCGACACGGTTTAACTTGCACCATCTTGTGGAACTGGGCGGGAAGGAAAATCGCCATCACCTTGAGATAGGCGGCCCCTTGCTATCTAAGTCTCTCCCATAGACTTTGTTGTGCTATAATGTTCTCGTCCTGCTATGCGATCACGGTTGTGAATAAATGCCAAAAAAAATCTTCGGACTCGCAACACCGCTAACCCACCTAAGATCGTATTTATGTGTTTTTTCGCTTTTTGCGATTATTCTAAATGGTCCATTCGGCGCTTTACCCGCATATATATTCTTGACCTGCATCGCCGTCATTTCTGTGCTTTTTTATCGTGAGCTTATAA
>Ga0116226_10000666_pt1 | contig 29344 bp, 24 predicted proteins | sample S1TSphfallax_FD_89692 | JGI IMG/M metagenome (GOLD analysis project Ga0116226, IMG submission 89692) | Host-associated microbial communities from peat moss isolated from Minnesota, USA - S1T2_Fa - Sphagnum fallax MG | ecosystem: Host-associated > Plants > Peat moss > Unclassified | place: USA...
CGACCATTTGCCGAAGCTCTTAACAAAGGTCAGATCGTAATTGAGGTAGTCGGGCGTATCCTGGACGTTGGTCTGAACATCCTTGCCGGCGATGCCATAGATGACATGGGCGGTGATATCCCAGTCATTCGCGGTGTAGCTGATCGCCGCGCGCTCGTTGAACACCCAGTTATTGGTAGCAAGCCCGTTCGCCTTCATCGGCGCATAGCCACCGACGAAATTGCTGAAGCTGACGCCGTTACCGAGATCCCACGCTTCACCGATCAGCAGTGCCGGGTTGTAGAAGCCGGAGGTATATTTGCCGCCGACATTCAGAATATCCATCGGAAACGCGGCATAGGCCTCGACATGGCCACCGAAGAGATCCCACGGCGTCGACCAGGCGATGACCGGGATATTGACCACGGCCTCAACATCCGGCTTGTTCGACCGGGAAATATAGCTGGCCGTATCGAGGAAATACCACCCTTCGGGTAGCGGCGCGCCCAGCGCCAAACCGACAGTCTCACCCGCTTCCGTCACGGACCCGGCATACGCCGACCCGCCTGCAGCACACAGCAACGCCGGAATCCCGACCGCCGCCAGCAGCGCCGAATTAACTCTCCCCATCTTCTTTCTCCTCCGCAGATAGCCATCCTTGATGGACAGCACGTATTTCTATTGAATCAGCGAATAGCATGATTCGTGAGCAAGTGAATGGGGATTCTTGAATGTTGCAGTGCGGTAGACCTAAAGTATGGGACGCTTATGGTCGGGGTTGAGCGGGGGTGATTATCTGAATTGTGAGGGTTTGGTGGGTTTCTATCCTACCGGGGCGATAATGGGGTCTTGGTGGGTATTATAGGGAGGTCGGGATGGAGCCCGCAGGAGCGGTTTGGCGTGAGAGCGAGCCCCAATTATGGGCAGAGCATGTTAAGCGCCTGTGTGACTCTGGGCGGCACTTTTAGCGTAGAAAGAGTATGACATGAAGGATACACGGCTTTTGAGACGTATTTTAACATTAAGTGGCTTGTCACTCCGGACATTATACCATAGCGTTTTTACTCCACTTATGGAGGTCGCAAATGTTAAAAAAATTGCTTTGCGCTGTAGGAGTTTCGGTTGCCTGCCTGTCTCCGAGTTTCGCTGACGAGCCTATCGGGGGGTCATATTTTACGAATAGTAGTCCAACGAGCAGTGGATATACTATAATATCCAGTGCAACCAATGTAAACGGCTTGCATGTTAAGACAATTGTGGTCGCATGTGGGAGTAACATTTGGTTCAACGCCGTCCCTCCGGGAACGGGCGTCACGCCACGGTTGATACTCGCCTGCAATACAGGACCAGGAGGAGCTCAGGTCATCCAAACGTTACCGCATCCGCTGTATCTGCCGGCTGGTTACGCTCTTACATTCAACACCGGTTCAGCGAGCACGAGCGAAGTTTATGTAACTTATGATCTGAACAATGGGCCATAGACAGCGTTAGCTTGGTCAGGCGCGCCTAACAGGCTTTACCTTCCACTGTCCTGAGCCAGCCGGACCAGATTGCCATTGGGCAACTGGCTGGCGCGGCTCAGGTATCGGACAGGATGAGCCGGCAGATGAAGCGCGTCCGCTCGTCATCGGGGATCCGCCCTTCGACGATGGACCGAGCCACCGGAACGGTCTTGTCGATGCGATATGCTTCGTTCTGATAAAGCCCGTAACGGAACCAGGTCACCAAGCGCGGGCGGGTCTTAGGCATGCTGCCGCGGTGAATACCGAACGTATCCGACACAAAGGCGCTGCCGGCCGGACCAGTTATGCAATCCACCGACTCCCGAAAGACATTTTCGTAGAGCGCCGCATTTGCATAACCATTGCCGCCATTCAGTGTCCGGAAACTATCAAAGCCGTCGATGGCAGGCGGCAATTGATCTCTAGCCCAAGGCATGTCACGGTGCCCTTTGATGAAGTCGTCTAACAAACGGTAATCATGTGTAAAGGGAATATAGTAAAATTCCCCCTCGCCGACGATAACATCAGTCCAATAGACGAAGACGGAGAGGAAGCGATAATCATCCTCGTCGCGATGCCAATCCTGGGTGAGGCCGACCGACGCTTTTGGAAATGACCAAAACGTATTAATTGAGTACAGAGTCGGCAAAGAATTTAGATAAGTGGCAACGGTATCAATGACGCGCGGCTCAAGCGCCAATTCCAGGAGATGAGGGGCGCGGAGACTAGCCTCGAGGCCATACGAGCCGTAGTGGAATTGCTCCGCACAAACCGACACTGGTCGCAACACGCCGTCGCTGTAGACTGGGACATGTGTATTATGACAAGGCTTCTGGGAATAATATTCGCGAACCTCCGCGCAGATCTGACCGGATAAAGGGCGCGACAACGGCGCGATTCCCCTCTCCAACAGTATCGTGGAGGTCTCGGCGTCTGCCATAGGGGTCTCAGGCATGCCGATTGTCTTCCGATGGTAGCTAGCAATGACCCGACCGATAAGCGCCCGCTCCTCTCCGCCCACAATATTTTGTAGCTTGCGAAGCGTATAAAGCGACAGCACGCCATCAGGTTCGTGATCGGACATGTTGATCATCATCTTGGGTTCCCCAGGCGCACCAAATTATGATTAGGTTTCAAACGATTTCTTTTCCTGCCGGCTTGAGCTCAAAAGGCTGTTTAGACGGTTCTTGACGACGATGCGATCTCGGTTGGCGGCCTGGGAGGCACGAATCGCCTTAATGCAGCGTTCCGACTCCATGACGTCTGACACATTCTCTGGGATCAGCGACCATGCCGCCGTACCGAAATGCGGATCGTCGAACTGAGTGTAGATTATCTCGTTATACTCCCACCCACTTCTGTTCAGGTCGCGTAATCGGGTCATTTGGGCGATGGCTTCGGGCGGCAGGTCACCAAAATGAGCAAAAAGACTATCACGCAGTAGTTCTAGTTCCAAGTTGACGTAGGCCAACTTTGCCGGCTCCAGCTTTTCCAATTTGACTTCAAGGATCGTGATTCGGTCGATGAGGTCGCCAGGTGAGAACTCCGCCTTTACACTGCTGCGCGGTGCTGATGTCGGCACGGCCGCCGATAAGGCGTTATAGCCGTTTGCGATCAGCGATGCCCGCCGAGGGAAATCATCGTCGTCACGGATCTGATACTCCTCGATATCATAGTCGTACCCATCGAAGGTGCGGTGATAGCCATAAGGGTAAGCGCTCTTCAGTCGGATATGGGAATTAAAGATCAGTTCCTTGCCATGAGCGGGCCCCCGCACAAGCAAGGTCTTGCGACATTGTGTGCGGGCAGCGATCACGACGCTGGTCAGGCCACAATTGGCCCCGATCATCCAGCCGGCATATTCCAGCACTGGCAGGACAAGATGCAGCGGAATATTGATTAGTTGGCCGCCTCCGAAGCCGGCGGTGCGCGCGCCACGATGCCGATTGCCGCTGGCATTGGTGAACACCGACCAGCCTGCTTTCGCCAGTTGTAGGCTCAGACTTTCCCAAAACACGTCAGGGATCCGCCCCGGCCACGAGTTCGTGTCTGGAAAAAGAATAACACTCTTTCCCGGTACCAAAGCGTGACGTGCGGCCAATGCCTCGACCTCACCCTTTGTCACCGAAGCATCTATTTTGGGCGGTGTTAGCGGCGACCGAATCGGCAGCCTCAGAAGATGGGCATACAGGTTCGCCTGCGAGACACCATCGATATTGGTAAAGTCGTCAACACGCGTGTCGTTGATGTGATGCGGATGCATAAAAAGGCCCTGGCCTGTTCCAAAGCCACTTTTAATTCCGTAGAGCACGAGATGCTCTGCGACTGCATCCAAATCCTTATCCTCGACGACGTAGAGTCTGTCGAAGTCGCTGCGGAACATCGAGGCAATTGCAATATGAGATTTTTTTATGACGACGAAGACACGCTCACCCGAAGGGGCATGGGTTGCGCGAAAGGTCTTTAGATGGCCACAGAGCAGGAACGTGTCGCCAAGCGAGTAGAGCGAGACAATTATCCAGACGCGCTCGTCACCTTCGATCAGAGGCGCTACGAAGGCAGTATTGAACCTGGCGTCAATGGCTCCGAAGAGACTTCCGCGAAGTAAATATTCAACATTTTCTTTTGTGTCTTCATGGATCATAGACGTTCGCAATCCTCAAATAGACGATGACACGCAAGGATCGCGGCGTGAAGCCATCCTTAGATGTGCTCAAAACATTCCTATCGCAAACACCATCGACTCACTTTTATGATTCGGCAGCATAGAACTGAATAAATGTTTCCATGATAGTATTAATTGTATGCTGGTTCGGATGCAGCCGATCAGAATCCCAAGGGTCACGAAAATAGTTCATAACCAATTCATAAGACGGGAAATAGTGTAAAAATTTATCGTCGGGTCGTTCTCGCATCAACTCATCGATGGCAACCCGTAAGATCGATTTAGATACGCTGCTTGCGGTAATGCAACTTACCGGCCTAAACGTTGCAGCAAGCGGTACCGGAGAGAGCGTGAAGACGATCGGAATATTGCCTCTTTTATTTCGTACTAAATCTACGATTGCGCGAACATTCTCAAGATTTTCTTGGACACTCGACACTCTAAACCCATAAATATCTGAATCAAACTCCGATTTTGGAACACCAGACCAAAGTACCTTTTGTGTTTTTTTATTATACCATACCTCGGAAAGTCCCAAGGTTATAACGAAGAACTTTGTATCGTAAAATATGCGGCTAGAGGCCTCTTTGTTATCGTCAATATATTTCTGCATGACGTGCCGCGTTTTTTTCCAAACAGACAATTCTGGAATCTTATCATCGAATATCCATTCAAATTGCTGCCTTATGGAAAATGTGTTTACAAACCCCTCTCCACATTTCAATATTAACGATCGACCCCAATAATTATCAATATCAGCCGACCCATACAGTCCAATAGACGTAGTGAATCCTTTTTTTCTAAGATACTTCTCAATATTATGAGCAAAGCAACTTCCAAAAGCAGTAACAAGATCATTCGTTGTAAGTAACTTTTCCTTGGGCTCCCAACCTTTTAAAACATGCGTATATATTTCAGATGAAAGCTCTTCTTTCGTAACATCGCGTGTATTAGGAAAAAAATTTATCGTATCTCCCCTGTACCAACCATCGTTCTCACCCGCCGCTTCTCGGTCAAGCCAAGCTGCGTCGGCACCACCAGGATTTGCGAATACCTCTACCATCAGCTTACACTCCGAGAGGATACGTGACGAAAAGCACGTTAGATGCCTGAAGCGACCCTGACTGACCCATTTCCTATCGCCTCCATCCTACGATCCAAGTGTGTTTCATCACAGCGCATCATCATCCCACTTTTCTTCATTTGGAAGGTCTTTTGCGCGTCGTTCTGGGCAAAATTCAGTGGCTGCCAATTTTGGCGATATCCAGACATATTTCATAGTTTAATATAGGCGCTTTCAGAGATGGAAAAGACGTACTTTGTCCCTTGAGGCCCTACGAAGATCGGACAGAAAATTGCTGCCTGAACAACTTGAACTGTCCATGGATCGCGCAATAGAAGCGGCTCAGAATAACGACCACCATTATGCCTTATGGGCAATGCGGTTACTGATTGCTGAGAACCCATCTTATCGGAATCAGCTTTTGGAGCACCCCTCGGCTGCCGTTCGGCTAACGGCGTTCCGGGCGTCAGCGGACGCCAAGTTGCTGGCGCATCCTTACCGGCCTTGCCCGCTCCTCGGTCCAGCCGGTGATACGCTGGATCCTGCGCATGAGCGAATCATCGAAGGCCTCCTAACCGTTCATTGGGACCGCTGGATTTCGGATCCGGTATTGCCCAAGCGCGCTTCGCTGTTCACAGGCAGTAAGAAATTTACATGGGGCAGCGCGCGACCACTTAAGGTCGCCATCGTCTTCTCGCAGCACATTAATTGTAACCCCGAATATATTGAGTCAGATTTTTACTATCATCTATCGCGATCCTCCGTACAGCAAGGGTTCGATGTACGATGCTTCAATGCCGACGAGGTCCAATACGAGTCGACAGCGGTTCCGCAGCGACCGGCCCGCACGCGCCCATTGAAGGACGCGCTTGATGACCTCACGGCTTTTTTAGACGGTTTCAGACCGGACGTCGTGGTCACGGACGGAAGTTATTTATCGACAGGCCAGTCTTTAGCGCCCAGTTATTGGGAGGCATCGAAAGCCACGTTCGGTTTCAAGCTGTTGATCTTTATAGCTGATGCACATGACGAAAACAGCATGGCGGCGTTTTGGCATGACTGTGCCCACCTGATCGGCACCTTCCACGGCGAAGCGATTGAACTGATTGACAAGCACAAGACTATTACCCTGCCGACATTTCCGATTGATGAGACGGCATTCGATGCGGAAATTGCGAAGGATATTTATGTCAGCTTTGTAGGCTCCGATGTTCGCCGTCGCCGCGAATGGATGGAGCCATTGATAGTGGCCGGCATCGAAACAACCTTGCGACTCCATGATAGAACCAAAGCGAAGGCCCCTGATTACGACGAGTATTATCGCCTGATCAAGCGTTCAAAGTTAATTTTTAATAACGGCTATGCAAATGCTTATATAAACGTCACCACCGGGCGTTTTTTTGAAGGAATACTGGCCAAGACATTGGTGCTACAGCAAAATGGCGCGCCCTGCGATCAATACTTTGTACCATTTGTCCACTATATACCCGTCACAAATATCGATCAGTTGATCGCATTTTCGCGCTTTTTCTTAAAGAACGAGGCTTGGCGACAAAAGATCACCAATGCCGCCAGAGGGTTTTGGGACCAACATTACGCAACAAAGCTAAACTGGAACTTCATATGCGCGCGGCTTTTTCCAGATCATGCGCTATTTTGATGATCCCCCAAGGCTCTGCAATCGAGTTGAGTCGCCCCAAATCGGCTTCGCTCTTGTTTCGTCGGTCCAGCGATCATGGATCAGCAGATCGATGCGCGTCCCGACATACGAGAGTGTCGGACTGAGCAAGGGAAGCTCGTGTGATGGATCGAGCGGGACCAATGCGCCGGACGCTTGGACCAGCAAAGTGAACCCGGCATTCTTGGCGCGCCAAATCAGCTCATGGATGCCCCCGCGCGGTCCCTGACTCGCGACACTAAGGTCGAAGCCACCGAGCTCGATAAAGTCACGCCGGTGCATTACGGCCGCTGTTACCCTTGGTGCGGTGGCATCGCGGCGATCCAAATCCACCGCAATGCTGCGATCCGGGAGCATGGTTGGTTCGGCGTCGTATGACAGGCACCATGCCGGTATCGTCCCGTCCAATCGCTCCGCAAAGCATAGGATGTCGCCACGCGCCTCGGCGAACGCGTTCATCAGCACCCTGCCCCGGTGCTCGATTATGGGCATTATGTCCATAGGGCGCATCACAAGGTCGGCCCACTCAAGCGCAGCCTCGTCAAGCCGCGCATAGATGTCGGTGTAAATGATTTCAGCCGAATTGCGATTCGGGTTTGTCATACCATCCAGTGCAGCAATCTCCTTACACCATCGCAAATGTTGATCGAGTATGATCAGGCTCACCGCGACCGGCTTGGACGGACGGCGCCAGATCTGCATCTCAGCCTCGGCAAAGCGACGCCGCCGCCCTTGGGCAACGGCGGGGAAATCAGCGAAGTAATCATACGCCATGTCGATCAGGCGATCGGAAAATATAGGTGATGGCGGTGATGCCGCAGGCAATGCCGCCAATGTGGCTGCCCGATCCCGGAGCACTGCCAGTTCTGCAGATAGAAGATAGGTCGATGACAGCGCGTCAATAATCGGTAACGCCGCCTCACCCTCTCCATCGGCAACAAGGGAGCGAACCAATTCAAATCGCGCATTAACGAAGCTTGGATCGAGACGCACCGACTGTCTCAGCAACTCCGTCTGTTCCAGTCGCCAGGCCAGGTAGAAATAGACCGACGCCAGAATGGTATCGACCAGCGCGTCCCGTTGGCTGCCGGGTGCCGCCGCCTCCAGCATCAGCAGGTCTACCAGCCTTCTCGTGTTGCAAAATGCCGGGAAAAAATCATAGGGCATCAGATCGTCGGCAAAATCGACCTCCCAGTCCGCCGGATTGGCCGCGATGATCGCGCGGCACTTGTCTTCCGCTTCAGTCTTGGCCCGTTCTGTCCCGAAGTGAAACGCGCATCGTATGAAGTTAAAATGCGGGACCAGCGCGTTAGGCGCGAGTTCGCAGGCGCGACGGAAGTGCTGGGTCGCGTCTTCGTTCAAATGGCGATTTGGTCGATGCCGCGCTTGATGAGCATAGAGGAAGTAGTCGCACGCCAGAATGCGCCCCTGATCGTTCGCCCGCCGAAACGCCGGACCATCCGCCGACTCGATCAATGAAAGCGCCGACTCGCGCAATCGATCGATCGTCTCGGGCTTACCCGCATTGGGCACACAGGCGCCACGCCACGCCTCGCCCCGTTTCACATATGGTAGAGGGGACGCATCCACGCGCACCATTCGGCCAGCCGTAACGAAAGACGCCATGATCGTCGCGAAACGGAAATACCGGCTCCCGATTCGCTCCTTGGAAAAATGGCGCCAGACATGCGCCGAGCCGCGCTGAGCCGCGAGTTGGTAGCGCTCGGGCTGGCGCTGGGTCACATCAACGACTTTGCGGATGATATCAGCCGGGTCACCGAAATTGGTCTCGATCAAGCCATGATCGGGCGGGATGTATAAAAGATTGAGGCTTTCTGCCGGGACGAGACAGCAACAGCCGGACGCCAAAGCCTCGATCGCGCGAGTCGACATCATCGCCGGGCGTCGCACGAAATCCAGGGTTAGCTTGCTGGAGCCGAGCAGCGCCGCATACCGCTTCTTTTGGATCGGTCCGTTATGCAGAAAATAATCGAGGCCCGGAACACTCAAAACCTGCCTCAGAACAGCTTCCTTATCGCGATTCGCATCATGCAGAACGGTACTGGTCATGATGAAATCGATGGGGCGCGCCTGACCACTCGGACATGAGGCAACGGCGGCTGACCAAATCGCCGGATAGGTGATGCTGCGCCCGGCTCCAACGAGGCGATCCAGACCCGATGGCGCGAGCGGTTCGATCGTCATGATCAGATCGAACTGCCTCAGAATCGGCAGCACAGCTTGGATGGTAAAATCGAAATCATTGCTGTGGCCCAGGATCGGGCATGCTGCGTCACGGATATTCCGAGGCAATACCGGCCACTCGATCATTTCAGCCACAATGAAATCGGGTGGCGTTGTTCCGATCAGGTGGCGAATGTCAGCGTCCGGCACATTGGGTACACAGCCACGCCCATATCCGACATTATGAAGGCGAAACTTCGGATCGACCAGCGGTGTATCGACGAGACCATAAGGCGCTTCGCCATCCTCCGGCAGAAACCCCAGCACGTCGATCCGCGGACGCTGAATGAGCTTCAACAACGCCCGGGCTTCCTTCAGCGCCGGCAGAGCCTGAAGCAGCCGGGTCGCCGTCCGGTCATCCCGGTTCATCCAGGCGAGGCACGCGCGATAGAACGCGGCATCCTCGCCCGCCACCTCGCCCAGCGCGTCGACCGCACTATCGTCTAGCCCCAGCAGACCCCGTGCCGCGACCCGGCGCCACCCGGCTGACTCATCATCAACAAGCGCCAGCAAATCGCCGCCGAGCCATGCGACATTCCTCATTGCGGCAGATGGCGTTGCACGAGGTTTCGCAAAAGCACCGCATGGGCGGGCGAACATTCATGGCGATCCGCGTCCGCCTGAACCCGCTGTGACATGGCGCTCCGCAGGGCGTGATCATGGATCAGCCGCCGCAGCGCATCGACGAAGGCCGCATGGAACACGGGATCGGCGGGTTCATTCGTCGCCGCATAAAGCGCCCGCCAATCCGTCCGAAACCTGCCCCCCTCCGGCGCGACATAAGCCATGTGCCGCCGTCCCGGCACTACCAGCCCGTTGACCCCATCCGTCACGAATTCCTCAGCATAGTAGCAGTCGGACACCACCGGCACGACCCCGTGCGCCATCGCCTGCACCAGACCATTGCGAAACACCGTGACCGACGGCATCACGAAAATATCGCTGCGTTGGTAAATCGCCTCATACTCGGCGGTGGGGACGAAGCCCGGATGCCACTCCACCGCCGGATGGCGCTCGATCGCCTGCACGAGACGCGGCGCCAGATTGCCCGGCAGGGGGCCGCACAGGATCAGGCGCAGCTCGGGGTGTGTCTCGGCGAGTTCCAGGAACGCGTTCAGCACATCGACGCCGCCGCGCATATAGAACCCGCTCTCGATCGCCCGAAAGCTCGCGGTGAACAGCAGCGTGATCGGCGCGCCGGGATCGGCGGGCCGGGGCTCACGGCGGATGTGGGCGACCGGCTCGATGGTCGAGGGGATCGGCAGGTGGTGGCATTTCGCCGGGAGCGTGGGATCGTCGAATAGCGCGGCCAGCATCGGGATCGCAGCTTCGTAATGCGGCAGAATCCCGAGGCAGGCGGGCGAGCGCAGCTCATGCCGGATGATTCGGAACAGCTCGGGATCATCCTCCGGCATGCGCATATATTCATCCGGCCGGAACGGGTAGAACAGCGTGTGGAACACGTCGAAGATGATGAAATAGGGACGCTCGCCCAGCGTCATGCCGATCAGCAGGAACTCGACCGAACAGCCGCCATCATCGACCAGCAGGACCGGCGCGCGCGAGCCGACATAGCGGGCGGCATGGCTGCGCCCGACGCCGAGATCCGCCGACAAGAGCCGATCGACCGCCGCCTTCGCGCGGTCAAGCTCCGCCAGCGCGGTCGCCAGCAGGCCGGTGCCGTACCCATCCGGCCGATAGCGCGGGATCGGCTCGATCATGTCGCAGATCCGGCGATGAATCGGATGATCGCCGATCAGCGAGCCGAAATGCGGCAGATGGTTGGTCACCAGCACGCCGCCGCCCTGCCCTTCACGCTTTGGCCGGACGCTCGGATAGAGTGCAATGATCGGCGCCGCCTCGCGCCTCAGATCCGCCTCAAGCCGTGGCTCGGCGAGCACCGCTTCGATCACCGGCACCAGCAGCCGCCAATCCTCCGGGGTGCGCCGGAGCGCCTCCATCCCGACGGCAAAACCCTCATCCGGCAGGTCGCAGCGCAGCAGAATCTGGGCTTGACGGAAATAATCCTCCGTCGAGGCACCAGATGACGCCAAATGACACCGCCCGGCACGCGCCGCCGCACCAAACCGCCCCGCGCGCGCATGGGCAACTCGTTCCAGCGCGTAGCGCTCCGGGTGGCTCGCCGGCAGCGACAGCGCCACCTCCAGCGCCGCGTCATAGTCACGCCGCATGAGATGGGCCGCCACTCGCTCGCCCGGCGATAGCGGCATCACGCTAATAAGCGAGGCTGATCGCGCGGTCGCAGCGCGGTTCGACCGGCTCCATGCTGGGGTCGCGCACCACGATGGTGCTGCCGGTAAAATCGATGCCGACCTTGACATCGACCAGACCGCGCAGGCTGCGCAGCACGGCGGCACGGCGATTGGGCCGGGCGAAAAACACCATGAATCCGCCGCCGCCGGCCCCCAGCAGCTTGCCGCCCGAGGCACCGGCCGCCATCGCCGCGTCATAGATCGCATCGATCTCGGGGTTGGTGACCGGACCGGCCAGCTGCTTTTTCAGCATCCAGGATTCGTGCAGCAATTCGCCCAGCCGCCAGATCTCCTCATGCTCGTCTGCCAGCAGATGAGCGGCCTCGTCGACCATCTGGCGCATGCGCAGCAATTGCGGCCGGCGATCCAGCAACTTCTCGATCTTCTGCTGGGCGATCGCTGCCGCAATCCGCGAGAAGCCGGTGAAGACGAAGATCATTGAGCCGGTCAGCGCCTTCTGCCGTGCCTTGGACAGCTCCAGCGGCGCCACCCCGAAGCTGCCATCGCGCGCGAAATCAATCCGGTTCAGCCCGCCATGCGCTGCCCAGACCTGATCCTGGCAGCCTACCGCCTCGCCGATGATTTTCTGTTCGACATGGATCGCATGCTGCGCCAGCTCATGCGGCGTCGCCTGCATCCCGCGCATCGCATAGAGCGCGTTCAGCAATCCCACGGTGAAAGACGAGCTGGAGCCCAGCCCCGACCGCGCCGGCAGATCGCCGCCATGCTGCACCTCAATCCCCGCCTCAACGCCCATCTCCGCCAGACAGGCGCGCACCGACGGGTGCTCGATCTCGTCGATCGTCCGCACCGTCTCAATCTTCGAGTAGCATATCCTATGCCGATATTCGAAAAATGGTGGCAGCGATCTAAGATTGATGAAGCAGTATTTATTAATCGCCATGCCCAGCACGGCGCCGCCATGTTCGGCGATCCAGGTCGGATAATCCGTCCCGCCGCCGAACAGAGAGATACGAAACGGGGTCCGGCTGATGAACATCTCGCGGCCCCTATGCCATCGCCGAAAGCTGCTCTAGAACACGCCGACGCAGCCGGTGGGACGCCATTTCGCGCACATGAGCTGCCGTAACCTGCCCAAACCGCCGCTCCACCATGGCAAGATAGCGGTCGTCGCTGAAGTAAGCGTGGAACGCATAGTCGCGGAACTGCAGGACTTCGGCCGCCGAAATATGCTCGGTTGGCAGGGGTTGGCAGTCATAGCTATGCTGCGAATAGCCGCTCCAGCTCTCGGGCAGCGCCCAGCCGCGCTCGATCGCCATGGCAAATAACGGCGAGCCTGGATAGGCCATCGCCGAATAGAAATTTCCGAACTCACAATTGAGTTCGAGTGCTAGATCGAGTGTCGCCTGCATAGAGGCGTGATCATCATCCGGCAGGCCGAAGATATAATTGCCGATGACATTGATATCGGCCTCTTGAATGGCCCGGACGATGCCGACGATTTCACTTTGACTATAGGATTTGTCGGCACCGTCGCGCACATGCTCGCTGCCGGATTCGATACCCAGCGCCAACCAGCGAATTCCGGCCCGGCGCAGCTTGTCCAGGAGATGCGGCTTCACGGTATCGACCCGCGCATAGGCCCAGATATTGACATCGATGCCGGCCGCGATCAGCCCATCGCAAATCGCGATGACATGCTTGTCGTTCAGCACGAACATCTCATCGATGATCTTGAAGGTCTTGACGCCATAGCGGTCATGCAGCTGCACAATTTCGGCGACGACCTTGTCCGGCCGCCGCATCCGATAGCGATTGACCCCGAACGGCGCATTGATGCAGCAGAAGCTGCACCGGAACGGGCAGCCAAGCGAGGTATAGATCGACGCATAGGGCTGTCTGGTCTCAAGTGCCCCAAAACACTGCCAATTATGCGCCCGATAGCGGGTCATATCGAGCAGGTCCCAGACATCGCCGTGGAGATCGGCATCGAGATCCTTGATCAGCGCGGGCGCCGGATTGGACACAACCTCGCCCTCGCGCCACCAGACCAGTCCCGGTACCGAGGCGAGCGAGTCGGCCGCGCCTAAGGCTTCGATCAAGCCGAAGACCGTTACCGGACCTTCGCTGTTACAAGCAAAATCAACGTCTTCCTCGCGCAGCGTCCGCTCGCTCAACGCCGCGACATGGCCACCTACAATGATGATCGGCGGCGCGTTATCGAGCGCCTTGATGGCACGACAGGTGCTGCCGGCCCCGACCATCTGCTGCGTCGACGCCGACGGCTGATGGCCGAACACGATCATGCCGACCAGATCGGGCGCCGCCGCGGCAACGCGCGCAGCCACTTGGTCGGGCGAAATGCCCTCGGCCTCTGCATCAATTATGGAAACTGAAACGCCACGGTCACGCACATAACCGGCGATCAAGCGACACCAGAGCGGCGGTTCTACCGCGGCAAGTGTGTCACCAAGACCCTGATAGACAGTTCGACTGGCACCAGGGTTGATAAGAAGCAGCTTTAAGCCGGCTTTCATCGCATAACCCGTTTCGACGATGGATAACACCCCATTTTAAGGGTCACCGCAGGTTGACTCGAATCGGTTCACAGCACAAGTCCTTTAGCAGTTCATTTACGCTATCTCTTCCGACATACTCGATGTTTTCCGGATGAAACGATGCAATTGAAACCACCGATATTCTCCCTCACCGGCCGACGGATCTTCATTGCCGGGCATCGCGGCATGGTCGGGCGTGCGCTGATCCGCCGTTTGCGAGACACTGACTGTACCCTATTAACAGCGGATCGAGCGACGCTCGACCTGACCGATCAACACGCAGTGTTTCAGTATATGGAGGCGCTGCGGCCGGATATCGTGCTCATGGCGGCGGCCAAGGTCGGCGGAATTCAGGAAAATGCCCGCAAACCCGCGGAGTTCATCTACACCAACCTCGCCATTGAGCTGAATCTGATCGAGGCCGCCCGCCGGGTGAATGTCGCGAAACTTCTCTATCTCGGATCTTCCTGCATGTATCCGAAGGCGGCGGCGCAGCCGATGACCGAGGATATGCTGCTGACAGGCCCGATGGAGCCGACCAGCGAGGCCTATTCGCTGGCCAAGCTTGCCGGGCTTAAAATGGCCCAGGCCTATCGGCGACAATATGGCAGCGACTTCATTTCGGTGATCCCGAACACGCTCTATGGCCCGCATGACAATCTCGACCCGGCCTCCAACCATGTCATCCCGGCCCTCATGACCAAACTGCATCAGGCCAAGGAAAGCGCCGCACCATCCATCTGTATATGGGGATCCGGAAAGCCGCTGCGCGAGTTTCTGTTCGTGGATGATGTGGCGGACGCGGTGTGCTTCATCCTGGAGCATTACAGCGACGCCGAACCGATCAATCTCGGCAGCGGCCAGGAAATCAGCATCCTTGACCTCGCGAGACAGATTGCGGACTGCGTCGGATGGAAGGGTGCGATCGTTCCCGACACATCAAAACCGGACGGCGCGCCGCGGAAATTGCTCGACTCCTCCCGCCTCCACGCGCTGGGTTGGCAGCCCAAGGTCGGTCTGCGCGACGGGCTGCCGGCGATGTATCAGTGGTATCTCTCGATGAACGACGCGGCGGCCTGATAGGTCTCCGGCAAGCCGATATCGATGAACGGGGCTTCGCTGACGAAGGCACCAAGCGTGCCGCTCTTGACCAAATCCGGCATGAAGTCCCGCTCCAGTGAGGCCGGCCCTGACACACACGAGTCGAACGCTGCTCTGGAAGCGACATGGATCCCGGCATTGATCAGGCCGGCCCCGGGCTGCTTCTCGACAAAGCCGGTCACACGCTGACCATCGACGATGACCGAGCCGAAACGTGCTGCATCATCGACCGGCACCGCCGCCAGCGTCATCCGATTGCCATGGTGGCGATGGTGGTTCAGGAGATCAGCAAGCCGGAGCCCCACCAGCGTATCTCCGTTCAGGATCAGAACGTCCTCAGTCTCCGCAGCATGCAGCGCGTTCCGCACGGCGCCGCCTGTGCCGAGCGGCGATGACTCAATCACTGAGAGGATCGGCAGTGGCGACCGATTTTGCGCCAGATGCTCCTCAATCCGATGCGCAAGATGGCCCAGCGCCAGAATAATCCGGTCGACCTCCCCGCTCGCCGCGACGAAATCGATCAGATAGTCGAGGAAAGCCCGCGCCCCAATCGGCGCCAGCGCCTTTGGGACGTCCGATAAGACCGGTGCCAGTCTGGTCCCAAGGCCGCCGGCCAGAATAATCGCATCGACGCGGTCAGACATTCCCATAGGACATCGGCCGCAGGAATTCGAAGCCCTTGATCAGCTCCTGAATACCGAAATCGAGGCCATATTGCGGCAGGAAACCTGTCGACTCGAGCCGTTCGTTCGACACGATATAATCGCGCTTGTCGGGATCCTCGCCGATCGCCGCTTCAATGAAGGTGAATTTCGGCAGGAATTTCTGGATGCGCTCACAGAGCTGATATTTTGACAAATTAGCATCCGACAATCCGACATTATAGGGCCGGCCGCGCATCGTCTCGAACTGCTCGATCCCATGTAGGAACACCCGCGCGATATCGCGGACATGGATGAAATTCCGCCTGAAATGCGCTTCGAACAGAACCAATGCCGAATCGCTGAGGGCGCGATAGACGAAACTATTGACTAGGAGATCGAGCCGCACCCGCGGTGACATGCCAAACGCCGTCGCCAGCCGGAAACTGATCGCGTTCTCGCGATCAAGCGCGATTGCCTCAGCTTCGACCTTGGTGGTGCCATAGAGGCTGATCGGGCGCAGCGGGCTTTCCTCGGTGCACATCGCATCGGCCTCGCCAATGCCGTAGCCGCTATTAGTGATCGGCACGAGCATCGCCTGACTGGGCGCCATCAGCTTGGTAAGCAGACCAACCGCATCGCGATTAGTCGACGTGGCAGCAATGACATCGCGGTCACACATCGGCGCCCCGACCAGCGCCGCCAGCGGGATCACGATATCCGCCTTGGCAACCAGTGGCGCCAGCACCCGCTCGTCACGCGCGTCACCACGCTTCACTGAGAAATTGGCGTCCGCGCAGCACGCTGCCAGCGAATCCTGCCGGAACATGAAATTATCCAGCACCGTGACGCGAAAACCGGCCGACAACAAGGTCGGCACCATGACGGAGCCGAGATAGCCGGCGCCGCCGGTGATCAGAATATGATGGGTCATGCTATATCCGTTACTTGCAGCATTCGTCGAGCACGCTGCGCAGGCGAGTCAATTGGGGCGTGAGATCGAACGCATGGTTGCCGACGAAGAAGCCTTGCTCATGCAACAGGTTGGCGTTCGGCAGGTCGCCGACTGTCTCATAATCATAGAACCGAATCGCCTCGTGACGAGGGAAGCACCCTCCGGTTATCACGCGGAAACCGATGCTCGCCTCACGGAGTGCCGAGAACACCGCATTGCGGTCGATTTGCGCCGCCGGGTTCAGAATGATCGTGAAGGAAAAGGCGCTTGAGCGGCCATTTTCCTGCTGGATGATGAACCGCTCATCATCCTGGAACAAAGAGCGGAACAGTTCGGCATTCCGGCGGCGTGCCGCCGTAAACCCCGGCAATTTCTTCAACTGAGTCCGCCCCGTCGCCCCGGAAAATTCAAGCGGCCGCAGGTTATAGCCAGGCAGAATAAAACGATATTGCTCGAAATGGCTGTCGCCCCGTCGTTCAAACAAGGGTGAGTCCGCCGGCAGATCCCGCGTCCAGCCATGTGCCCGGATTGCCCGCATCAACTGGTACAGCTCCGCGTCGCGGGTCAGCACCATGCCGCCTTCCATCGTCGAGATATGGTGCGAAAAGAAAAAACTGAAGCTGTTGAGATCGCCGAACGTGCCGGTCTTGCGGCCGTTGAGTTCGGCATCCATCGATTCGCAATTATCCTCGAACAGATAGAGACCATGCTGCTCGGCGAATTTCGAGATGACATCAAGCGCCGCCGGATTGCCGAGGATGCTAACCACCATGATCATGCGGGTGCGCGGCGTCAGCGCGGCAGCCAATTGCGTGACATCGATATTGAGTGTCGCGAGATCAATATCCACAAACCGCAGCTTCAGCCCATATTGCTGCAGTGGATGATACGTCGTCGACCACGACACGGCCGGCACGATGACCTCGTCGCCGGGTTGCAGCGGCCGGTCTTTCTTGAAAAACAGCGATGCTACCCCTGCCAGATTGGCGGACGAGCCGGAATTGACCATAACGGCATAGGGCATGTCGAAATAGGCGGCGAATTCCTTTTCGAAGGCCGCGACCTCGCCCGCCATGGTGAATTGTCCGGAGTCGATCACCCGATGCAGCGCATCGGTTTCGTCCTGATCCCAGGTCGACGCAACGAGATCGTAGAACATCGGCGAACCCTTTTGATGTGCCGTTAAAATGGACCCTGAAAGGTCGTTTGATAGGCCAATTCGGCACGTTTCGGATCAGGCGACCAGATCGGCGCGTCCGGACGGACCATGCCATAGGCCTTAGCCGCGATCGTTGCCGGGTCAGGATAGAATTCCTTTTCCAGCGCCGGTGTCGTGGGACAGGTGGTCGGTGCAAATCCCATTCGCGCAACGCGCGGCATCGTGCCGTCCGCTTCGGCAACGCGCGCCAGGATTTCACTGCTCGCGCCGCACATGGTCCAGGCATTATCCACGACCAAAAGGCGGCCGGTCGCCTGGGCATCTTTCAGAATTGTCTCGCTATCGAGCGGCGCCAGTGTGATCGGATCAATCACCGAGGCACTGATCCCGACCTCCTCCAACAGTTCGGCCGCCCGGATGCATTCCATCACCATGTTAGAAATGCCGACCAGCGTGATATCGGTCCCCTGACGGCAAATGCGCGCTCGCCCGAGAGGCACCAAATATTGCTCAACGGGCACCTCGGTCTCGGTCGAGTAGAGCAGCCGATGCTCGACCACAATCACCGGATTATTATCGGCGATTGCAGCCAAAAGACAGCCCTTGGCATCATACGCATTTGAGGGCGCGACCACCTTCAAGCCGGGCACATGCATCAGCAATGAATGGAGCCCTTGCGAATGCTGGGCGCCCTGCCCCCAGGATTTGCCGATCATGCAGCGCACGGTCAGCGGCACCTGTACCGCTCCGCCATACATGTAGCGCGCCTTGGCGGCCATGTTGATCAGCTGATTCATGCAGAGCAGCAGGAAATCCATCCGGATATGGACATGGATCGGCCGATACCCCGCCATCGCCGCGCCGATCGCGACACCGGTCATGGCATCTTCGGAGAGCGGAGTGGTAAAGACGCGGCTCGGCCCAAACGCGTCGAGCAGGCCGCGTGTCGAACCCTGGATCGATTTATGATCATCGACATCCAGCCCGAAAATGAAGACTTTGTCGTCAATCTCCATCGCCTGGTGCACCGCCTCGCGCAGCGCATCGACATAGCGGAGCGACCGTCCCGTCATCGTGACCATCCCCTAATCCGCATAAACGTCTCGATAGAGCGCTGCTCGCTCCGGAAACGGCGAAGACTCGGCAAACTCAATGGCTTCGGCGATTTCGCGTTCAATTTCGTCATCGATTGCGGCACGCAAAGCCGGATCGATCTCGCCCCCCAGCAGCGCGACGGGATCGCGCGCCTGCCAGAGGTGCGCCTCATCGGCCGCCCGATAGCCCGCAGCGAAGTCTTCGGCCGGACCAACATGCTCACGCCAGCGATAGGCGCAAACTTCGAAAAAGGCCGGCCCCTTGCCATCACGCATCGCCGCGATAGCGTCCGACGCTGCCGACCGGATGCGACGGATATCGCCATCGTCGATTCGCGTGGCCGGAATCCCATATTGTTCGACCCTGGCACAGAGCGCCGGGCTTGCCCACCGTTTGGCCAGCGGCTCATGGATCGCGTAGAAGTTATTTTCGCAAACAAACAAAATCGGCAATTGATGGAGAGCTGCGAAATTCAGAGTCTCGTGGAAGACGCCTTCCTCGGTCGCGCCATCACCGAAGAATGTCGCGACCACACGCCGATCCCCGTCCTGCTTGAATGCCCAGGCAAATCCCGCTGCGATCGGTATCGTCGTGCCGACGACGGCCGAGGTGCCGAGCACGGTGACATTCATGTCGATGATATGCATCGACCCGCCCTTGCCATGACAAGCACCGGTCGCTTTGCCAAATAATTCGGCCATCAGCGCCTTGAGATCGCCACCTTTCGCAAGGTATGCAGCGTGACCGCGATAGGTAGCCCCGACTGCGTCGCGCCGTTCAAGCACATCGCAGACCCCGACCGATGCCGCCTCCTGTCCGATCGAGAGATGCACGGGGCTTTTGATGACATCACTCGGATAGAGCCGTGCGACTTCCTCTTCGACCCGCCGGACCCGCTTTAGCTGACGATAAAGCCGCTGTGTGTCGTCGCTCGTCATGCGCCCCGCATCCCTCCGATCCGTGCCCATATTATCAACGGAGCAGGATGCGCTGATCCTAGCCATCGTCCCGCGTTAGTCCAAAGTAAATTCTGCTAACCGACAATGACAGGATGGTTCACAAGCTTGGCGTATAACCCTGACGCAAAAGGCTAGAGAGATGCGGATCGCCGACATGAACTGGATGCAGGTCGAGGCACAGGCCGCGCGGGACCCGCGCTGTATCCTGCCGATCGGCAGTACCGAGCAGCATGCCTATCTTAGCCTTGCCACCGACACGCTGCTGGCCGAGCGGGTCGCGGTCGAGGCGGCCGAGCCGCTCGGTGTGCCGGTATTCCCTGCAATCCCATTCGGGCTCGCCGCCGCTTTTCTTGACTTTCCGGGCACCGTATCGCTCCGCCTCGGCACCTATGCCGCCTTGATGCAGGACGTGCTGGATAGCCTCTATCGCGCGGGGTTTCGGCAAATCTTCGTCGTCAATGGCCATGGCGGCAACAGCCCGGTGGCAACACTCTTCACCGAATGGATGGACCGGCATCGCGACGCTCAAGTCAGGCTGCATGATTGGTGGCGTGCGCCCGAAACCTGGGCGCAGGTCATGGCGATCGATCCGGCTGCGTCCCACGCCTCGTGGATGGAAAATTTTCCGTGGACCCGGCTTCCTGGCGTTGCCGTGCCGACAGATCGCAAGCCCGAGGTGCCGCGCGCTGCTATCACCCATGTCGACCCGGGCCGCATCAAGGACGCCATCGGCGATGGCAATTTCCATGGATTCTATCAGCGGTCCGACGCCGATATGATGGCGATCTGGGAGGTTGCCGTTAGAGAAACGCGCGACGTTCTTGAACGTGGCTGGACTGACAAAAGCCCTCATACGCGAAAATCTTGATAATTTTAGGAAAAATATTTCTGATTTATCGGTTCCCGCCCTAATGGAGACTTGTCGACCTGCACTGCATGTATGTTATCGGTCTCGTGGAATTATCGGGTCGGCACCGCGACTGCCCTTAGCGCCTTCGGCATGAAAGGATCTCCCAATTGTCGCCTTTCGCCTGGGCGATCACGGCCGGCCGGATAAGATCTCAGACAACGCTAGCCGACCTGATCTTTGCAGAACACGTTCGGGTGCTGTTCAAGCAGCAGCCCATGGCGCTTTTCTCGCACGCTGCCAATGCTCTGATCATGGTCGCCGTTCTGGCGCCATCGAAGCCAAAAGGTTTTCTCTTACTATGGCTTGCGTCGATCCTCGGACTGTCGCTGGTCCGGTGGCGGCTTTGGCGGGCTTATGTAAATGACTATATTGATGCACGGGAAGCTCGTAGCTGGGCACGCCTATTCACGTATGGGTCTGCTCTCTCGGGCGTGCTCTGGGGATTGGCAGCCTTAACGTTCTTTCCCGATTCAGGACCGGAGCAGGTTTTTCTCTGCCTGCTCATCGGGGGATTGTGCGCCGGAACGATTGCCGTTAACGGTTCCCACGTGCCGTCGGTACTGGCATTTATCTTTCCGGCATTAGCGCCACTTGCAATCCGCTTCGCGATGATCGGCGCACCGGTAGATTTTGCGCTGTGCTATATCGTTCTCGCGTTCACGATGGCGATTACGATCGCGGGTCGGAATGCAAATCAGTCGCTGGAAATGGCCGTAAAGCTCCGTTACGAACTCGAACTTGCCAATGCCGAAAGCCGCGAAACGACTGAAGCGCTTCAAGAAACTGCGCAAACCGTTGGCCGAGCGCGCGACGCCGCGGAGGCCGCCAATCAGATGAAATCCGAATTCATGGCCAATATGAGCCATGAGTTACGCACCCCGTTGAATGCGATCATCGGCTTTTCTGAATTGATGACGTCGGAGCTATTCGGGCCCTTAGGATCACCCGCCTATTTGGGGTATGCGACCGACATTTTGCACAGTGGGAGACACTTGCTTGATATCATAAACGACATTCTGGACATCTCGAAAATCGAAACAGGCCGGATGGAGCTCACTCTTGACGAAGTAGCCGTGAGTGAGTTGATCGGTTCCTGCAGGCGCGCGATTGAGCCAAAGGCCGAGAAGGCCGGTCTGGCGCTACACACTGACATACCCGATGACCTGGCAGTCGTCGCCGATGCGGTCTTCCTGAAGCGGATCATGCTGAATCTCTTGGCCAATGCGGTCAAGTTCACACCGAATGGCACGGTGACCGTCTTGGCCCAACGTCTTGCAGGCTCGCCCGACCAACCGGAAACCGTCGAGCTGGTGGTCCAGGATACCGGGATTGGCATGACGGCCGAGGAAATCAAAATCGCGATGACCCCGTTTCGCCAGGTCGATGGCTCACTCAGCCGCAAGCATGAGGGAACTGGATTGGGTCTACCCTTGGCCAAAAGTCTGATTGAGCTGCATGGTGGAACATTGACTATCGAGAGCGAACCGGATGCCGGCACCACAGCCCGTATTCATTTGCCGGCACGGCCCAAATCGCTCACTTTCACTGCCCAAGATAGCCCGGAACCGCACAGCGTGTTCAGCGCTTAAAGTTGAGTAGCAGCAGAGATATACTGCTACCGCCCCAAGACCTCCATCAGTTCCCCCCACTCGCGCGCGCCCAAACCGCTCGTCTCCTGCGACACAGCCTCTCCAGCCAGCATGCGGCGGAGGCTATCGATCGCCGCTGCGGAGAGGCTGGCACCGCCAAGCCGATACTGGCGAAACGCCGCCGCGGTCGCCGGCACCCAGCGATCCAGCACATCCAGCATCGCGTCGGCGTAAACGCGGATTTCATACTGGGCATGGGAATCGGCGCGCAGCCTTAGGAAATGCATGAAATTATGCAGATCAGTCTTCCAGTACCACTGCGTATAAAAATTCAGCGACAGATTCATGCGGGCCAATTCACGGGCAAGACCGCTGCGCGTGGCATCGGCCGGTGATCCGTCCTCCGACTCATTCAGCATATGGGCATAATGGCCATAGGCGCGTTCGGCATCGTCGCGCAGCAATGCCAGCACCTCGGCCGCCTCGTCGCCCTCCAGCACGGTGCCGCGCCCTTGACGATTGATCGAGGATTGCGCCGCCAACTGGGCCGGCGCCGGGATATAGAACTCGTTATCCAGAATCGAGTAGCGCGCGGAGATCTCATTCACATTCGCGGTGCGGTGCCGAATCCATTGCCGAGCCACGAAGATCGGCAATTTTATATGCAGCTTGATCTCGCACATCTCGAACGGTGTCGAATGATGGTGCCGCATCAGATAATGGATAAGGGCCTTATCTTCGCTGGTCTTGCGCGTGCCTCGGCCATATGAAACGCGCGCCGCCTGCACCACGGCGCCATCGTCGCCCATATAGTCGATCACCCGGACGAAGCCGTGATCCAGCACCGGGACCGCAGTGTATAGCAGCTCCTCCAGTGCCGGCACCGTGGCGCGGCGGGTGGGCACGCTGGTGCTGCGCAGCCGCTCGATCTCATCCTGCTGCTCTCGGGTGATCGGCATTGTCGACGGACTCTCCATGGGAAGGGGTTCACCCATGCTCTACGCGAGATTGCCGCGTTCCGAAATGGGCATTAAGACCGTCCAATCTGAACCGGAGGCTTGCATGGATCATCGTCTCGACGCGGAAGCAGCGGAAATCGCAGCCGGCATCTTGCTGGAGACCCGGTCAGTGCATTTCAGCCCCGATCAGCCGTTCACCTTCACGTCGGGCCGCAAGAGCCCGGTGTATATCGATTGCCGGCGGCTGATTTCTTTTCCGCGCGCGCGCCGCAAGCTCATGGATCTTGCCGCCGAGATGATCGAGCGCCGAATCGGCTTCGAATCGATCGATGCGGTTGCCGGTGGCGAGACGGCGGGAATTCCGTTCGCCGCCTGGATCGCAGAGCGGCTGGCCTTGCCGATGCTCTATGTCCGCAAGCAGCCAAAGGGCTTCGGCCGCATGGCGCAGATCGAGGGCGAATTCAAGGAAGGCGAGCGGATCCTGCTGGTCGAGGATCTCATCAGCGAAGGGACGTCCAAGCTGAATTTCATTAAGGCAATCCGCGCGGCGGGTGGACAGATCGCGCATAATTTCTGCGTGTTCCATTACGGAATCTTCCCGTCGAGCGTTGAGACACTGAAGCGTGAGGGCGTCTCGCTGCATGCGCTCGCGACATGGCACGAGGTAATCGAGTTGGCGGAGCGCCAAGGCAGCTTCACGCAGGATCAGTACGCGGCGATCAAATCCTTTCTCGCCGCGCCTGATGCCTGGGCTCCGCCCGGCTGACTATTGAACGATACGCCAGCTCCCATCTGGCTGTTGGCAGGCCGTACCGGTAACGGCTTGCGGTTTTCCGCCGATCGTCTGAGTCGTACTGTAATCGCGGCAATTGGTCGTCGAGTAAGTCTGCCCGGTCGCACTGGACGTTGCACTTGCGGGTGCGGTTTGCCCGACCGGTGCAGCAGCCGGTGCTGCTGGCGGATAATAATAAGCCGGTGGATAGTAATAGGCCGGCGGGTAATAGTAATATCCCGGCGCATAGACCGGATAGCCAAAACCAACGCCGATCCCGATATAGGTTCGCGCCTGTGCTGGCGCAGTCGGCACCGCTACCCCAGCAAACACAACCGCAACCGCAAGGGCGATACCCACCGCCCGGCACGCGAATTCTTTCCATTTCGTCATGTTACACCACCCTGAATATGACGGATCCAGATTGCTGCAATTTTATAAGACGGAATCATGGCACGACAAGAGGCTGCGAATTATTGACGCAGCCGCGCGCTACGAAACTGCAGCGCGCACGATTTAAGTTTGCGCCATACCGATAAGTTATATCGCGTCGCCCTGCACTACCATGATATACCTAGGCCGGCTCAAGTATTATACTCGCAATAATCTTAACGACGAGGCATAAATGGCGATTTCCGATACTCCGCCCAATCCCTTAAATTCAACGCTTTTCGTAAGGGCAAAGGCGATTATAACCCGGCCAGCGACCGAATGGTTGGTGATCGATCAAGAAACGACATCGATCAGTGCGCTCTTTACGAGCTATATTCTGCCACTTGCCGCCATTCCCCCAGCCTGTCAGTTTCTGCATGGTGTGCTATTTGGCTACGGAATTTTTGGCTTTTCGTACCGCCCCAGCTTTTTCGGATCGCTGATTTCGTCGATCGGCAGCTATGTGTTGTCGATCATCATGCTGGTTATCCTGGCGATCCTTATCGAAACATTGGCGCCGACCTTTCTTGGCCAGAAAAACCGGCTGCAGGCATTCAAGCTGGTCGCCTATTCTGCTACCGCGTCATGGCTCGCTGGCATTTTCAGCCTGATTCCCGGACTGGGCGTGCTGTCATTGCTCGGACTTTATAGTTTTTACTTGTTCTATACTGGTCTGCCCGTACTGATGAAGTCGCCGCCGCAGAAAACGATCCCCTATATCGTGGTGATCTTCCTTGCCGGGATCGTGCTGAGTCTGCTGATCTCGCCGCTTACCATCGCGATATTTGGCGGTGCGGGCGCAGTGGCGCCGATCGGACAAACCAGCGGTTCACTCACGACGCCGGATGGTAGCTCTTTGAATTTGGATCGACTGCAGCAAGCTGCGACGGCGATGCAAGAGACCGCCAAGCGGGTTCAGTCGGGCGACCACCCGGCTGGCGTGGCGCCGGACGGGCTGAAGCTGCTGATGCCGGCATCCCTCCCCGGCGGTCTTACCCAACATGATTTGTCAAGCACATCAGCTGAGGTCGCCGGCTTTGGCGGCAGCCATGTCGAAGCGAATTACACCTCGGACGCGAAGTCCATCACGCTCAGCATCACAGATCTCGGCGCAGCGGGCGCGTTCGTTGCGGCCGGCAGCGCTCTCGGCATCAAAGCGACCCAGCAAGATGGCGATTCGATATCCAGGATCGATCAGCTTGATGGCCGCACGGAGATCGAGGATTACGATACCAAGGCCAAGCACGGCGACTACTCGCTGGTCGTCGCGAATCGCTTCATGGTCAAGGCGGAGGGGTCCGATGTATCGCGTGAGGCGCTGAAAGGCGCCGTCGCCACGGTGAATTTGGCAAAACTCGAGGCACTGGCAAATTAGCGGTTGCAGTGAGCGCTGTTTTCCTTAGTTTGCCTGACAGGGTCGCAAACTAAGGAAAAATTCCCTGCGCGGTCGAGGAACTTCTGCCTGCCGATACCTGTCGTGTGTCGTTCTGGTCTCTATCGCCTCAGCGAATGCCCGCGCCGATCAGCCGGCAGCACCGGAGCGCGATTTTCCCAAAACGCTGACGATTGACGAGCCGGGCGTCGATGATGAGGTGTCGCTCCCGACGCTCGAATATCAGGGTTATGCCGCCAGCCCTGACGGGCCGGCGCGGCAGGTAAGCAGTGCCAGCATCGAGATCGACAAGCTGATTACCGATGATATCGATCTCCAGATAAATGACGGCTACACCAACATCGATCGTGTGGGTGCCACGCGACGGGTGGGATGGCAGGATCTTGAGATTACGGTGAAGTATGTTCTGGCGACCGACGATCAGCATGAGTTCATCCTGTCCGTGGCCGCGGAACGGGATTTCGGTGGAACGGGAGCCAGCCGCGTGGGGGCGGATCCCATCGGATCGACCACACCGATCCTCTATTTCGGCAAGGGATTAGGGGATCTCGATATCGGCTATCTGCGGCCCTTCGCCGTGACCGGCGCATTCGGCTACGAATTTCCGGATCAATCGACGGAACCCGGCAGTTCCGAGAAAGTGCCGCAGCAGGCCCTGCTCGGCGGATCGCTGCAATATAGTTTTGCGTATCTGGATGCGGAGATGGATAACAAGGCGTTGGGGCCGTTTGCCCGCCATCTTATCGGGATCGTAGAATTCGCGTATGTGGCGCCAACGACACATGGCGGGACCACGACAGGAACGATCGCGCCGGGAGTGCTCTATGCCGGCGATGGGTTTCAAGTCGGAGTGGAAGCCGTGGTGCCGCAGACAAGAAGCAGCGGTAATTCAGTGGGAGTTATCGCGCAGCTAAATTTGTCGCTGGGCTTGTTCGCACCGTCCGTGCTGGGAAAACCTCTGTTCCGATGAATAGCCCTATTGAAATGCTGAGGTAGGAAATTAATTCTTGCGTCACTAATATCTGTGATGCTGATCCCAAATCAGTCGGATAGGCGATTGTGGACCCCGCTCAGCAAATAGCGCGATTTCGTCAACGTGACATAATGTCTGTATTGCCGCTTACACTAGTCGCGGCAATATTTTCAGTGGTCTGGTTGCCGGTGATTGTCGTTGCTAGTTGGACAGCAGCTACGCTGGGCGCAATGGGTGCTGATCAGCTTCTCTGTCTTTTCGTCTTGCGGCATCCAGAGCACCCGCGCCGCAATGAGTGGGTGCTTGCGCTCTTCACGTTTGCCTTCGTCATCGTGTATGGGATTCTGCCGCTTCTACTGGTTGGTGCCGGCCCCTTGGAGGCAACGATCGCCGGCTGCGCAATCATTGGAGCCGTCACGCTTAGCATCACTAGCGAATTTGTCCTGTCCCAGCGTATCGCTGGTGCGTCTTATGGGGCGCTCTTTGTGATTGCCTGTGTGGCGATGGCGCTCGATTGGTTCGATCGGCCGGTATCGCTGCTACAAACCGGCACCGAGCTCGCGAGTGTCACCGGTTTCTTTTTCTATGCGGTCGACCATGCTCGGCACCTGCGGCGGACCAACCAGAGCCTTGAAGAGGCCTTGCGCGACGCCGAGCGGCGTGAAGCGGACGCGAAATCCGCCAACGACGCCAAGAGTATGTTTCTTGCGACTATGAGCCACGAGATCCGTACCCCGCTCAATGGTGTGCTGGGGATGGCGCATGCTATGGGGCTTGACGAGTTGACACCCGTCCAGCAGCAGCGCCTATCGGTCATTCGCGATTGCGGCGAATCGCTGATGAGGATGCTGAACGAGGTGCTGGATCTTGCAAAGATCGAGGCCGGCAAGCTCGAATGCGAGTCCATCCCGTTTGATCTCGTCGAGATCGTCCGCAGTATTGAGCTTAGCTTTGCGCTGCAAGCCGAGAGCAAGTCGGTGCAGTTCGATGTCACGATCCAACCGGACGCGCGCGCGGTCTATCGCGGCGACCCACTGCGCTTCCGCCAGATTCTGAATAATCTCGTTTCCAATGCACTGAAATTCACCGAGGTCGGCTCGGTCAGCCTGCTGATCGACGATACGCCAAAGGGCCTATGCATTACTGTCTCCGACACTGGCATCGGCATTCCCGACGATCGTCTCCATCTTCTGTTCCAGAAATTCTCTCAGCTCGATGCCTCAGTGACGCGCCTGCACGGTGGAACCGGGCTGGGCCTTGCGATTTGCCGGGAACTCTGTGAATTGATGGGCGGCTCGGTCACCGCGGAAAGTGTCCTCGGCAAGGGATCCCGCTTCATCGCCACACTGCCACTGGAACGGATCAGCACGACCAAAGACGTCGGGCCAGACTGCGCGCAATCAGCCATCGCCAACCAAACGGGTATGCTCCGCGTCCTGGTGGCAGAAGATAACGAGATCAACCAGATCGTGCTGGCCGCGTTTCTGTCCCATATCGATGTCAAGCCGATGCTGGTTGGGAACGGTGCCGAAGCGGTTGCTGCCTGGGAGGCGGCTGAATGGGATCTGATCCTGATGGATATGCAGATGCCGGTGCAGGATGGGTTAAGCGCAACCAGAGCGATCCGGACTGAGGAAGCACGGCTCGGCCGCCAGCGGACGCCGATCATCGCCCTGAGCGCAAATGCGATGGCGCATCAAATCGCGGACTGTCTGGCGGCCGGCATGGATGCCTATCTATCGAAGCCGATTCAATCCACCGAGCTCTTCGAGCTCTTCGACCAGATGAAACGGCGTCCAGGCCAGGTCACCCCACCACCGGGCTGGCTAAAACCTAATATGCCCGCGCGATCAGAATCTCCTCGACAGACGGTTCCCCCGTAAACACACAGGGCCCCATCGAACTGCGCTGATCTAACGGCGCGTTGCGGATGGTGAGCTTCAACGCCTTCAGCCGCTCTTCAACCGCGACCAGCCCATCGCCGGTTGGCCGCGACCATCCGACCCGCACCCAGCCTTTGAACGCCCCGCCCTCGCCTTCGTCGGGTCCAAAATGCTCGGCCAGCTCGTCGAACGTCTCGATATCGCTGCGGATATTGCCATCGAGCCGGGCCTGGGCTTCGCCCAGCAGATTGGCCTGGATTTCAGCTATCAGCGCCTCAATCCCTGCCACGAACACAGCGCGCTCGGCGAAGTTGGTTTTGACCTTGTCACCGTCCCGCAGCTTATCGCGGCGGATATAGCTGATTTGACCGCCTGCTGCATCGCGCGCCCCCAACTCGATCAGCACCGGTACGCCCCGGCGGACCCAAATCCAGCGCTTCTCCGCCGATTTGATCGGCTTGCGATCGACCAGCACGCGGAGCCTTCCGCCGAAGGCATGGTGCTGCATCAGCTCGGCAGCAAGCGCATCGGCATAGGCCAGTACCGCCTCGTCTTCGGGCTTATCACGCAGCATCGGCACGATCACGATCTGACGCGGCG
>Ga0116226_10000667_pt1 | contig 29343 bp, 24 predicted proteins | sample S1TSphfallax_FD_89692 | JGI IMG/M metagenome (GOLD analysis project Ga0116226, IMG submission 89692) | Host-associated microbial communities from peat moss isolated from Minnesota, USA - S1T2_Fa - Sphagnum fallax MG | ecosystem: Host-associated > Plants > Peat moss > Unclassified | place: USA...
CGGTTTTTTGGCCCAACAAGACAAAGAGAGCCCCGCTATCGCAGACGAAAATGAAAGCATGGAGACTAAAGTCCACTTTGAATAATGTCATGTAGGTGTAAGAGTCCCAATATTTTGAAATTTGAATCGATCACTGGAAGCATCATGATCGGTTTTTCAGAATCTGCTTCCATCCGTTTCATGGCTTCCCAGGCAAAGACGTCCGGTCCGATCGCATGAGGATGAGGGGTCATGATCTCTCTCATGCGGACATCTAGAACATTTCCCCCAAATTTTTGCAAGGTGCGCCTAAGATCTCCATCGGTGAAGATTCCCAATAATTTCAACGTTGTATCAGTCACGAGAATGGATCCGCACCGCTTATTCGACAGTTCAACCAAAATATCTCTTAAACGATCTTCAGATTGACAAAGGGGAATGCGATTTCCTTTGAGCATCAGATCTTTGACTTTAAGGGTGATCCTTTTTCCAATGCGCCCAGATGGATGATTGAGGGCATATTCATCCATGCTAAAATTTTTATGTTGCATGAGGGCAATGGCTAGGAGATCTCCAAAAAGGAGCTGTGTGGTTGTTGACATCGTGGGAGCCATGTCAAAAGGGCAAAGCTCGTGTTTAAAAGGCAAGGTCACATTGATCTGACAGGCCGCCCCCAAACGAGAGATTGGATTGCACAGAATGCCAACCAAAGTGGCTCCTTTATTGCGAATCGCAGGAACAAGACTGATAAGCTCATCGCTTTCCCCGCTCTTGCTGAGCATAATAAAAATATCATGAGAGGTCACCATGCCCACATCTCCATGCAAGGCATCTGTGGGCGATAAATAGAAGGCACGAGTGCCCGTTGAGACCATCGTAAAGGCTATTTTCTTAGCAACCAAGCCGCTTTTTCCTACGCCGGTGAAAAAAAGCATCCCAGAACACTGCAACAGCTGTTGCAGAAGCGTTTCTACAGTCTGAAGGTCAAGACTCGTAAAGAAATGGTCCGCGTAGTTGCGCTGCTTCTCGAGAAGTTCTCTTAACATGAATCAACTTGCATGATTGTGGAATTCTTCATAGATTTTAAACGACTTAGCGTTTAATCTGAAGCCCGATGATTTTATCTCTATTCCACTCTTGAATGGGAAATTATTCAAGTGAAATCTCTGTTCTTATTTAACGACTGACTGAAAAAATGGCCACAAATGATTTGACTTTTTCATGGCCAGATCCTAACATATTCTCACCTTTGTGTTTGATTTCCTTAATACCCATTCCACTTCAAGAAAAGGACCCAAGGCTTCGACTAAGCCCACACTCAATTCTTGAAGTGGAATGCGGTGTTATTAGTACAACCAACCATTTTGGGGTTAACTATGTCCGACATCATTAAGATTAAAAAGCCAACCAGACGCCATCTCAGTGCCCCTCAAAAAACATTTAATCGTTTGAAAAAAAAAATCAACACTCTTCAAGGAGAGCTTGAAAAACATCAGCGACGACTTGATGAAAGCTTGTTATTTTACCATCATGAAATCCAGCCAGAGGAAAAAAAACTCGTTAACATTCTGAATACATTTGTTAAGCTGCTTTATGAGCGCTGGAAAAAGCCAAAAGTCTTTCAGAAGAAAGAGCGACGCCTAGCTAAAAAGATTATACTTGATAGAATCGATCAGATTTTCAGCTTCTGCTCTCCTGGCGAAGTTGACCCAGAAATTTCCGCCATTTTTAAAAAGCTCCAGGGAGTAAGCTATGATAACATTGTTTCTGAAGAATTAAATAGCTTTAAAAAGGCGATGGAGGCCGTATTTAAGGAGCAAGGATTCAATATTAACCTCTCGGACATCGATTTAAACGATGACGATCAAGAAATGACGCGAAAAATATTCGAAGCGATGGAAAATGCAGATGTTGGGATAAAAGAAGAGGCTCCTGTGAAACCAAAAAGTCAAAAGCAGCTGGAAAGGGAAAAGAGAGCTTTGGAACTTCAGACGCTACAAAAGAAAGGACTAAGCGGCATTTATAAAGAGCTCGCGAAAGCTTTCCACCCCGATTTAGAACAGGATCCTGAGCAGAAAAGGGAAAAAGAAACCTTGATGAAAAAACTTACTTGTGCGTATGAAAATGACGACTTACATTCACTTCTTTCTCTTGAAATGGAATGGATGAATCGATCAAATCACCAGGAGAATCTCCAGAGCGATGCTCGGTTAAAAATTTATAACTCCATTCTCGGAGATCAAGTTAAAAGTCTTCAAGAAAGCATAGAGATGTCTGGCCTCCACCCCAAATATTTTCCTCTTCATTCCTATTTCTCAGAGTTTGGTTCTGGCAAAATCTTATTTGGCTTAAAGATCGTCTATCAACAACTAAAAGAAGAGGTGAACCTGTTTGAAGGGACTGTCAAAAAGTTGCAAAGTTCAGAAGCTGAGAAAGAATTGCAAGTTCTTATGAAAAGATTTGATGGTCTCTAATTGCCTAAAAAGAGGCTGTCCTATAAGGTTGTTTTTTAACAATTTTATGGGTAAAACATGCGTGATTCTATCCTTTATTCTGCTATTCGAGCACTTGTCGTTGCCTTTTGCGTGGTGATTGGCCTTGGCTTGGGCTTCGTCTTTATTTCCGTCTTCATTAGCACTTTGTCAAGCAGTGGAACGGAAGGCAATCTTACGACCTTCAATACCGAGGAGATTCTTCCCAATGCCGAAGGGGAGCGTAAAGCCTTGACAAGCCAGTCCCCCGTTATTCTACAAATCGATATCAATGGGGAGATTGGAATGGGAGTGGGAGGTGTCGATGAAAAATCCATTCGTCAGCAGCTCATGGAATCACGCGAAGGGAGCTTCAAGGGGAATCGGGTCAAGGCTCTTCTACTCTACATTGACACTCCAGGGGGCACAGTCAACGACTCCGACGGAATCTTTAGAGCACTTCAAGAATATAAGAAAAAATATCAAGTTCCCATCTATGCTTATGTGGATGGACTTTGTGCCTCCGGCGGCATGTACATCGCTCTTGCAGCCGATAAAATTTTTGCGAACGACATCAGTCTGATCGGTAGCGTAGGGGTGCTCTCCCCCCCCTTTATGAACTTTAGTAAGCTCTTAGATAAAATCGGTATAGACACATTGACGATCTCAGCCGGTAAAGATAAGGATGCGCTCAACCCATTCCGCCCTTGGAAGCCGAGCGAAGAGGAAAACCATCGTCAAATTGTCGACTACTATTACAATCACTTTGTTGAAATCGTGACGACGCATCGTCCGAACATCAGCAAAGACAAGCTCGTGAAGGATTATGGAGCACATGTTTTTCCAGCACCCCAGGCAAAGGAGTACGGCTTCATCGACTTCAACAGTGTCACGCTTGCGGAGACGTTAAAAGAACTCCTGAAAGAGATAGGGATTACCACAAACGACTATCAGGTCATTCGGCTTGAAAATAAAGGGTGGTGGAAAACCCTTTTGTCTAGTCAAGCAAGCTCTTTGTTTACCGGAAAAATTCAACATCAGATTTCTTTTACTCCAGAGGGGGATCTTTTACTAGGAAATGAGTTCCTCTACCTCTACCGCCCACAATAATCTATGCATGGATAACCTCTAGATTGTAGAGGCATCAGGGTCTCTCTATCGCTCCTATAAAGTCGCGGATGCCCCGTCAATTCTATGAATCGCTTTTTGAGGTTCCTGATTAAGGTTAAGACGGTTATCCGCGAAGTCATGGGTGGGGTGATGCCCCTTGAAGTTGCCCTGGTTGTTGACATGCATATTGGCAAAAATTGGCAACAATGCTAAAGTTGAGAAAGGTGGCCGTTACAGGCGGCCTTGCTTGTGGTAAATCCTCGGGATCTTAAAAGGGCTTCGCGCTTACACAGTGCCGACAGGATCATTCATCAGTTGCTTTTCTCCGATATAAACCTTTGCCGAGAGATGGTTTGCTTATTGGGTTCCGGTGTCTTGGTGAATAAAACGCTTGATCGGCGCTGCATCGCTAATCTTATATTTCATGATTTAGAGCTTTTAAAGGCTTTAGAGACGCTGGTTCACCCAGTAGTCTTGTCGCGATCGAACAGAATTTGATCGCCGTATTGCTCGGGAGCTTCCTCTACCTGCGAAGGCCATGCTAGCTGATGATGTCATCATCAATGATGGCTCTCAATCTGATGTTCAGCAAACAGTGAAGCCTCCGCGAAGCTAAAGACTTCGCAGCTTCCTGTACAAATAAACATAAACGGAAGGAAACTCCGGTTAAACGTTTGTCATCGATACGCAAGAAGATATAGATCCTTCGGGATGCCGACTCAGTCCCGAACTCTCAGAAGACACATTAAAGAGTAGCGAGAGGAGTGGGAGTGTGTGTCTTTTTAAACCTTGCGCTATCTGTTCGAGAGTCAATCGGATTCGCGTTGGATTCCTTTGCCCAGGTGAGACGCCCCCCTCGCGTTCATCGAGGGACATGTGATTTTAATGCCTATGTTGAACTTGCCATTTATCCGCTCGACTAAAGATCCAGCGGTTTTCTCGCCTAACAAAGATAAAGAACTCTATCAAGAGCTCACAGGGGACTAACAAGAACCTTTACAATTGGAGTCTTGCTTTTAAATGGACCCAGAAAACATCTCTTCAGACACCTCGATGATTGAGGAAAACGCTTCTGATAGGCATTCCAGTCCAGGGAATGCAGGTCAAGCACAACAATCTCATTATCCTGAGGTTATCACGAAAATCGCCGATATCCAACGCATGAATATCGATCAGCTCAATCAATACGGCAAAAAAATTGGCCTTAAACATTTGGGCTCGTTAACAAAGTCTCAGATGGTGTTTGAAATCGTCAAAGCCATCTCTGAAAACCCCAATGAAGTCCTGTATGGAGAGGGAGTTCTCGAAATTTTACCTGACGGCTTTGGTTTTCTTCGCTCCCCTAATTACAATTATCTCTCCTCAGCCGAGGATATCTATGTCTCTCCCGCCCAGATTAGACGCTTCGATTTGAAAAAGGGAGACACCCTTTGTGGAACGATTCGCCCTCCAAAGGACAAAGAAAAATACTTTGCCCTTCTTAAGGTGGATAAAATCAACGCCAGATCGCCTGAAAAGGCTAAAGAGCGGATTTTATTCGAAAATTTAACCCCTCTGTATCCCAATGAACGGATTGTCATGGAGACCACAAAGGACAAATTCTCCACTCGCGTTCTTGACTTGGCTGCTCCCATTGGGAAGGGACAGAGAGGATTGATTGTTGCTCCGCCTCGTACCGGAAAAACAATCCTATTGCAAAATATTGCACATGCCATTGCTTGCAATCATCCAGAAATTATTCTGATCGTCTTACTCATTGATGAACGGCCAGAAGAGGTGACCGATATGCAGCGGGTTGTCAAGGGAGAGGTCATTTCCTCTACCTTTGATGAGCCTCCTGAAAGACACGTTCAAGTGGCTGAAATGGCCATTGAAAAGGCGCGGAGGTTGGTCGAATATGGGAATGACGTCGTCATTCTATTGGATTCGATTACACGTCTTGCGCGTGCCTATAATGCGGTTCAACCCCACTCAGGTAAAATTTTGTCAGGGGGGATGGACGCCAACGCATTGCATAAACCCAAACGTTTTTTCGGGGCAGCCCGCAATATTGAACAAGGGGGATCGTTGACGATTATTGCGACCGCCTTGATTGACACGGGATCGCGCATGGATGAATTGATCTTTGAAGAATTTAAAGGCACGGGCAATATGGAGGTCGTTCTTGATCGCCGTTTAGCCGAGCGCCGCACCTATCCCGCCATTGATATTACTAAAAGCGGAACGCGGAAAGAAGAATTGCTTTGCCATACCGATGAGCTGGACAGGCTTTATCTTATGCGTCGAGCGCTCTCGGATCTTTCTCCAGCCGATGCAATGAATCTTTTCTTGGGACGTCTAAAGAAGACGAATAGCAATATGGAATTCTTGTTGTCAATCACGAAAGATTAAGACTTACACTCACGGGCCACTAAAGAAGGATTTCCATGTTAACAGATGACTACGAAGAATTTACAAAAAGCCAACTCAATATTTTAAAGCGTTATGTCACAAATGTTTCCGGCCATATTTTTGTCTTGCGCAATTTGCCAGAGATCATTAAAGGAGCATTATTTTCTCGTTATTCCCGTTCCCGTTTGGGATTGCGCACTCTCTTACTTAAGGAGTTTATCGCCAATAACGATGAAGCGGCTTTTGATTTAATTGTCGGTAAAACTGCCGTTGGTGAAGGAGATCCTGTTCAAGAACAGACGGATGCCATTAAAAAGGCTCAAGCCTTTTACGATCGAATTTTGGATGGCTATGGCGATGATTCTATTGGGGAGTTGGGAGGGGCCCACCTTGCCATCGAAAATATTTCGATGATTGCTGCCAAATCATTAGAAGACCATCGCATTGGGGGCTCTCCTCTGGAAAAATCGACGCGCTATATTTATTTCGATCAGAAGGTCAAGGGGGAGTTCCTTTTTTACCGTGAACCCATTCTCATGACCTCAGCTTATCGCGACAAATATGTCGATACGTGCAATGCCCTTTTTGAAACGTATAGTCGCCTGATTCCTTCGATGACGCTCATTATTGAGCAGCGCTTTCCTAAAGATCCCCTCATTTCGAAAGCCGCTTATACAGCCGCCCTGCGGGCAAAAGTGCTCGATTGTCTCCGCGGCTTATTGCCTGCTGGAGCATTGACTAATATGGGTCTCTATGGAAATGGGCGATTTTTTGAGCAATTGATTCATAAACTTCATTGTCAAAATCTTGCTGAATTGCAGGACATTGGCAATCGATGCTATGAAGAGCTCGCTAAAGTGATTCCCTCCTTTGTTCGACGGGCAGATCTTGCTCATCGCGCCCATCAAAGTTATGCGCAATTTTATGAAACGACTCAATCTGAACTCAGGCTCATCGCTAATGAACATTTGGTTCATTGCGAACGGGTTTCACAAGAAGGTGTCAATTTAATCTCTTATGATCCACAAGCGGTCATCAAGGTGGTTACCGCCCTTCTTTTTGCAGTGGGGGATTGCGGATTATCTGAGCTTGAGCAGCATTGCAAGCAGCTATCGGATGAAGAGATCGCCCGCATTTTAGACGCCGGCTGTCATGCACGGGAGAACCGTCGCCATAAATCGCCTCGCGCCCTCGAACATGCTGAGTTTACTTTTGAGATGGTCACCGATTTTGGAGCCTATCGCGATTTGCATCGGCATCGAATGTTGACGCAAGAGCGCCAATTTCTCTCTTGTGACTATGGATTTTATACCCCTCCAGAGATTCAAGATACCCCCTATCAACAAGATTACACCCAGGTGCTCCACCAGGCTAAAGAAGCCTATGATCTCATCGCTGCCGAACTCCCAGAGGAAGCGCAATATGTTGTTCCCATGGCTTATCATATTCGTTGGTATTTGCGCGCCAATTTGCGCACGCTTCAATGGCTATGCGAGCTTCGCTCTTCTCCCGCAGGACATCCAAGCTACCGCTCGATCGCTCAAGCAATGGCTCGTCAGGTCTGCGATATTTTTCCTGCTTTTGAGCGCTTTTTCAAATTTGTCGATTATGATGGATACGCGCTTGGTCGCTTAGGACAGGAGCAGCGCAACTTTAGTAAGCAGGGAACGTAAGCAGTTCAGATGACGCTTAAAAAATCTAAAAAACACAAGAATAGCGGCGGCGCTGCGCCGTTAACTCTATGAAAATATCAAAAAAAACAAAATTGGAATATGAAAACGATTTTTCCAAATGGGCGGACAATCAAGCCACATTTTTAAGAAAGGGGGATTTTTCAAGGTTGGACAGAGACAATCTGGCAGAGGAGATGGAGAGCTTGGGAAGGTCTGAAAGACGAACTTTGAGAAGCTATCTCGAGGTCTTATTGATGCATATGCTTAAGGTAATGCCCATGGTCTTTGAAAGAAATCTTTCCAAATTTAGAAAAAAAAGAGTGTTAACCAAGTTTGAACCATGCCTAAACAGACGTTCCTATTGGTAAACGCCTTTCAATTCCAGATAAGCGAACCCCCTGTTGCTTCACCGTTTTAAGGATGACGGCATCCGATCCATAGATTTCAATGCACTTGCGCGCGCGCGTAATGGCTGTATAAAACATCTCTCGCCCAAACAGTTCTGCTCCTTCGGGAAGAACAAGAACAACTCGATCAAACTCGCTTCCCTGGCTTTTATGCACGGATAAGCAATAGGCAAGTTCATATTTGGGCAAGAGTAATGCAGGGAATCGGCGCACTTGACCCTTCTTTTGGCGAGAAGGGAAAAAGGCATAGTCCTCGATTCCAATCGATTGTAAGGGAAGTCGACGCATTAAAACCCCTGTTTCACCATTGAATAATTCCTGGCGATAGTCGTTCATCGCAATGATAATTGGGATGGGAATCCATCCCTTCGTCGGAACATGTTGTGAGAGTTTCTGCCATATCAGTCTATTCAGCGCTTCCACTCCAAAAAGACCCTTGCGAAGGGGAGAAAGCAAGCGAATGGAGTCAAAAAAATCGGGCCGTTGTTCAAACTCCCGCTCATGTTTAATGAGCGTTGGAAAATAAGGGAGCACATGGGCTAAAAATTGACGCTGTGCCTCTTTTTTATCAAGAGGAAGGTGAACTCGTCTAATTTCTTCACGGTGTGTTTGATTTAAATCATCCAAGACCTCTTGCGACAATCCTCGATTCAACAATTGTGCAAAATGAATTAACGATTTCAACTCCGCTCGCAAACATTGAGAAAGGGAGAGGCAAGGAATCTTTAAATGAGAATGGGTTTTGTGTAACTGAATCAAGTCAGTAAATACGCTTCCTGCCTCCACCGAAGGGAGCTGGTGTTGATCGCCCAATAAGACGAGTTGTGAGCCTGGTTTAAGCGATTCAAAAAGGGAGGCCATAAGGCGTAAGTCAATCATTGAACTTTCATCCACGACAACGAGGTCCGCAGTTAAACGCTTGTTTTCCCTTTGAAAGGCTCCTTGTCTGATTCCAAGAAGAGCGTGCAAGGTTTTTGCTTGTAGCGGCGAAAAGGGATCAAGAGTGGTCGTCACTTCACTTAAACTGCGTTGCAAGTGAGCTGCCGCCTTTCCTGTCGGAGCCGCTAAGACGATGTGGCAAGATTTTCTTTGCTCTTCTGACAAATGTTGCCAAAAGACTTTAATCAAATGGCCTGCTGTGTAAGTTTTACCTGTCCCTGGTCCACCTGTGACTAGCGTCAGGGGATGTAAGCATCCCCACTGGATTGCTTGCGCTTGCTCTTCAAGTAAAATGTTCTCTTTGCAAAGCTGACGAAGAGTGCATTCAATGGCCTTCGCATCCAATCTGATTTTGAGAGGACTTAGGAGGTGTCTTTTAAGGGATCGAAGAAAGAGTGTTTCGAACATCCAATGACGTTGCAGATAAAAATCATCTCCTTCTCGGCAAATAGGGCGATGGGGGATAGAGTCAGCCTCTTTTTCAAGCGTTGTCATCATTCCATCAGGCACTTGCTGTGCACCTCGCAGGATCAGCTCCATTAAAGCATGCCCTTCATCAGTTGGAAGAGGATCTCCTTCCTCATTTTGCCATAACTGTGCAGTAGAAGGGTTCAACCCCTCTTCCGTCGCATGAACACACAAATGCCCTCCCTTTGCAGCCAAAGCCAAGTGGCAGAGAAATAACGCCACTTCTTGCGAAGCGTCAGGATAAGGGTCCAATAGCTGACAGGTTAAACGATAGTCGAGGTAGGATAATCTTTTTTGAGCAAATAATCCCTCTAGAAAGCCCCACTCAGACTCCCTTTCTTTTGCTTTTGAAGTAGCCCAAGGAATGCGTTGATAAGCATTCGCAAAACATGTTTTAGCTAACCCTTGTTTCAGCATTGCTTAAATCCTTATTTGACTTCTTCGCCAAGGCACTTAATACCCATTCTACTTTAAGAATTGGATTAAGCTCTCGCGAATTAGTGATAAAAAATGCCCCCATATTACAAGAGGGCATTTTTTACCATTGAAGGGCCGCGCTTTGGCTAAGCCCAAATTCAACTCTTAAAGTGGAACAGGTATAGAGCTTCACGGCACAATGGGGTAAACTAAAGGGGAAGCCACGTCGTATTTCCTCCAAGCGATTTAAACAACTTACGGCGTTCCTTCTGCTGTTGTTTCTCTGCTGATGAGGAGGTGCCCTTTGCCCTTCGTTTTGATTTGGCTTTAGACAAAGCAAGCTGAGTCACCCGCCCTTCGCGCTCGATATCCTCAGAACGCTTGATCAGCTGCTTGTCACTCGACCTTGTGTTTGGTGATTCCAATACTTCTTTCTTTAAGCTGTGAATGTCGATATCAAATAACTCAAAAAATAGCTGGTTTGCTTCCTTAAAATCTCTGACAGCCACCTCTAGTTTGCCTATATCAGCCAAGAGTTCAGGGGTCACATGAATAGGACCCTTATGAGTCTGAATCGCTTTAAGCGTTTCATCCATCGTCGAAAGTAAGTCCTCAAGGGTAGGGCGAGATTGATTTTCCATAAAAGACCTCCCTGTTATCCTATATATTAAGCAAGTTCAAATTATTTTTCCTTTAAGCCTTTCGCATTAACCGAAGGGCCCACTGAAACAAAAAGTCGTAGGAAAAAAGCGCCTTCCTAAGTAGGACGTCCTTCCCATCAGAATAGCCATGTCCTAAACAAACATGCCAAGGATCCACTCCTGCAACAAAGCACGCTCCGACAAATTGATTGTAGCCAACCATTTGGCGCCATGCCTTCTTCGTTAAAAATACGGCTTTACATTCTATAAGCAGCAAAGGATAAAAGGGATGCTCTGGATGCAAGCCGCTAGCAAACACAACAACGTCAGCTCGACGCCTGGGAGGGATCCTCTTCGTGTTCTGAAGATGAGGAAGATAGGCGAGATTAGTTTCCAACGCAAAATTTCCCATGGGATATCCCAGGTTTTGAGTCATCTCGTAGATGAGAGCCTGCCTCACTTTTTCTTCTGGCAAAGCCATCACCCATCTCTTGCGAATAGGACAGAAGAGAGAGCTAAGAACCATCAGGCTCAATAATTCCATAGTTTTCATCTTGTCGACGATAAATGATTTTCAGTCTCCCCTCTGATTCATGCTTGAAAATCATAAATGCATCGCCAGAAAGCTCCATTTTCATGATCGCTTCCTCATAAGAGAGGGTCTTGAGGGGACGTTTCTCTTGCTTCACAAGATGATGAGGCCTAAAGCGATTCTCTTGGTCCTTGAAAACCTCATCATCAATATGAACCTGATCTTCCATTTCTTCACGGCCCCATACGCTCACTGGCATGTCCGGGACAGCGTGCCCCTTGGCATGGTGGTCTTGAAGTTTTGATTTATAACGGAGAAGCTGAGCCTCTAATTTGTGAACTGCCTGGTCGATCGAAACATACATGTCAGTGCTGGAGGCCAGACTCCTAATTTTAACATGGCCTGCCTTCAGAATGATTTCAACGCGGTGATCGAGTTTTTGGATGTCGATAATCACATTGACGTCAATAATGCGATTCATAAACCGTTCAATTTTAGAAACTTTCTCTATTGTATAATCTTTTATTGCATCTGTGATCTGGAGGTGGCGACCTGTGATTTGGACGTTATAAGCTGCGTCTGCAAATTCTAAGGCTTTAGCTTTGCGGTTCATAAAATTCACAGCGCGGAGACCTTCCCCTTCAGGACGGTAGGAAGCGCTGCTCCTGTTTTAGAGGTTATTTGTTTTTACCTAAATGCGTGTTAGCGGTTATCCGCCCCCCAGCTTAGCCGGCTCATGGTCTCCTCGCCAATGTGATAGAGCGGTTTATCTTTGTTAGACCAGAAAATCGCTGGATCTTTACTCTTGACTCCCAACATCGCCGTCAGTTAAACTTAAGGCTTAGGCTAGCGAACCTCTCCCTTGAGGGAGGGGTTCTTGACGTTTTGACAGTCTGTCAAGTTTGAAGGCTCCCTTTTTTCGTACAGATCGGATAAATTTTCTAATAGCGCGATCTTTTCTCTTCCATTTATTCTCATTATATCATTCCCTCATGCGATGTGCAACTTTTTCTAGGGAAAAGATTGCAGATTTTTGTGGCATGGGCGATGATTTCAGCTTTGGGAACAGTATTCACGAGCACATGCTATTCATGAGCACGCGCGTTGCCATTGATGAAACAGCGGCTGCGGTCTTATTGGCCGCTCTACTCCTAACAGCGCTGATTAAACTCTGTCTTTTTCCCCTCTCTCTTTCCCCTTCTTTGGCCTTCTCAAGATTAACTGATCTGAAATTTTTCTCTTGGCGTTCCCGCTTGGCTTCTTTCCCTTTAAAACTCCATTTTGCTGCTCTCACGTCCCTCATGATTGCCTTTATTGACCCCCATTTATTATTTCCAGCCCCTTCGGGTTTTTCAGCGCAGAAGGGAACCATGCAAGAGATTCCTACAGAGGGAATTGCTCTGTATCTTCTCCTAGATCAATCGGGATCCATGGCCCAATCTGTCGAAGCAAAAGTTGGCAATGAGGTCAAGAGGTTGATTCCAAAAATCGATTTGCTCAAGCAGGTCACGCAACAATTTATTCTCAGCCATCCCTCCGATCTCATCGGTCTTGTCTCGTTTGCGCGCGTGCCACGCGTCTTGGTCCCATTGACGTTAGATCAAGAGACGTTACTCAAAGCGCTTGAGACAGTGCAAGTGGTAAAAAGTCAAGATGAGGAGGGGACAGCCCTAGGATATGCCTTGTATAAGACAGGGAATATCCTTGCTGCAACACGTCATTTTGCTAACGATGTGCAGCAAGAGATGCACACGCCTTATACGATTAAGAGTGCTGTGATGATTGCGGTGACAGATGGATTTCAAGATCCAAGTCGCTTAGATCAGGGACATCGTTTACGGACGATGGAGCTTGACGATGCGGCCTCCTATCTGAAAGATCAAGACATTCGTCTCTATGTTGTCAATCTTGATCCAGCACTTTCTACGGCTCAATATGCTCCTGAAAGGCGTCAACTTCAAACAATCACAGCTGAAACGGGAGGCGAATTTTATTTAGTGAGTGATACACAGGCATTGCAAGACATTTATAAGACGATTGATCACCTTGAGAAAGGGACAATTTCTCAGGAAACTCAGAAACCTGAGAAAAAGATCATGCCAGCGTATACTCGACTTTCCCTTTATCCCTTTTTTATTTTAATCGGTGTTGTATGTCTCTTTCTTTCCTCTATTTTAGATGTTATCATGTTCCGAATCATTCCTTAAGCGGTAGCTGTATGGAACACTCTCTTTTGATTCCTGGATAATAATAAGCAGAAAAAGTCATTGCCAAAGTGCCCAAGAGGTATTCTTCTCGATCAAAGATAGCCATTGCCTGATACTCTCGTATTGACCAATCATAGCGAACGAAATCAAGCAAAGAGGGCGTCTGATGAGGAGTGTCAAAAAAAATCACCCTTCGTCCACCTGGTTCAATGGCAGGGAGAGTTTTTTTTTCCGTCTCAAAAATCACACTTGTGACTTCTTTATCCAGGGGATGGGAGAAGGCATAGCGTATATACAGCTCTCCTTGGGGACTTCTTTGTTCTCCTTTATTTTCAACTGTCGCGGAGAGTTTGATAGAGGTTCCTGGCTGAATTTTATCTGCTTGATCTCCTGGAAAGGACTGAGTCGGCTGAATGTGAATGGATCCTTGCAGAAGGACAGTTGGGTTTCCTGCAAATAAAGCTTGGGCATAGGCAATATAGGCGAATAACAGAAAGCTCAAAGCAACAAACACACTTGTTCTTAACAACCATTGACGCGATAAAGTGGAAGGATGTTCTGACACCTTATTCTCCGTTTGTTCAACCAAATACGGCTCGAATGGGATAAAATAACATGATCGCAATCACAGCTCCTAAAGGAACTGTAATCACCCAAGAAATGAGAATATGACGGGTCGTTTTCAAATTGACTGCCTCTAATCCCCGAGAAAAGCCTACGCCCAAGACAGCTCCTACAAGGGTATGGGTGGTTGAGACGGGCATCCCAAGACGGGAGGCCAGCACAATTGTTGTCGCTGCTCCAAATTCCGCTGCAAAACCACGGCTAGGAGTGAGCTCTGTAATCTTCTTCCCAATCGTTTCAATCACCCGCCACCCCCATGTCGCCAATCCAATGACAATGCCAATCCCCCCTAGGGTTAACGCCCAAGTAGGCACAGGGGCATCCACAGCTAAAAGACCGGTTTCGAGAATAGCGATAGCGGCAGATAGAGGACCGATCGCATTGGCAACATCGTTAGCGCCGTGAGCAAAGGCCATCATACAGGCACTCATGATTTGTAGATAACCAAAGATTTGTTCAACTTTTAAATATTCAGAATGGCTGATACTGGCTTCCTGCTTCTGTTGAATCGTTTGCTCGACCCCTTTAACTTCTTCGACTAATAACCCCACATGATATTGAAGTTCCCCTGTTGTTGAGGTCCGGACTCTCTGCAAGTGCTTGCGAGCCCTTTCTAGCGCATGGGCCACCTCTTCTCCGTCACTAGAGATAGGAAGGGGAGTGCGCTTCGGAAGAGGTGAAATGCGTTGAACAAGAAAATAACTGATCGCTGAACCCATCCCGGCTAGTCCCAGAGTCATTATCCCCTTTTGCATCAAACTTAGCTCTAAATGAAGATTGCGGAGTCCTTCAAAAACAAAAATTAAAGCTAATACAATCACGACAACAAACACAAGGAAGGGGGTTAGACGCCGAGTCGCTTCGACTGGGTCAAGGGTATAAAAGATCTTTTTCCGAATCATCGCAAAAATATAGTAGCCTAAGATCCCGCCGAGTAAGGGAGAGAGAATCCAACTGCTAATAATAAACCCCACGTTTTCCCAGTAAATGGCCTTCATTCCTCCGACTGTAGCGCCAAATCCCACAATAGCCCCTACAATCGAATGCGTTGTTGAAACTGGCCATCCGTAATAGGAAGCGACCTGTAGCCAAATTCCCGCCGAAGCGAGTGCTGATAACATCCCGTAAACTAAGATGTGTGGATCATTTACAAACAGCTCAGGATTGATAATTCCACTTTGCATGGTTTTCGAAACATGTGAACCAAAAAAGAAAGCGCCTGAAAATTCCAAGATGGCAGCGACAATGACCGCTCCTTTGAGGGTTAAAGCGCCTGATCCCACTGACGTCCCCATCGCATTGGCGACATCATTAGCGCCAATATTCCAGGCCATATAGAAGCCTGTTAACAAGATAAGAATGAGTAACGCAGTGTCCATAAACCTTTTTGTCTATTTTAATTGCAAAGTCATGCGTATGCGATGAGCCAAATTTTCAGACAAATTAGAAATGGAGGCAAGCGTCTCAAATAATCTCTGCCATAGATGAAAAGTAATGTAAGTCAATTGATTTTCGGCTTTAAATAAACTTTTAAGCAACTGTCGCTGAATCATGTCGACCTCATGCTCGCGATAGGCCACTTCGTTGACCATCAAACGCACTTTTGCTGCCTCCATCCCACCAAACGAGGATTCAACAAGTTCATGCAAGGCTTTGACAATCAAGTTGGCCTGATCAAAAGTGTCGATATTTTTATGAAGGAACAGTTTAAACTCATCCTTAAAAATAGGCAATAGTTCCAACGGTTTCAGAGTGATTAGCACAGCAATGTCCTCTGCTTTATCTGCTATGCTGTCCTGAATGGATAAAATTTCTAGCAAGCTTTCTCGATCAATGGGTAAGAATAAGCTTTTGGGTAAATGATTGCGAATGTCATTTTTGATCAGGTCGGCTTCATGTTCAAGCGTTGAAATGTTTTTGCTCAACTCTTCAAGGGAGAGAGGATCTTTGTCCTCCAACGCCTCAAATAGATCAGGTAAGCAACGAACGCATTTAGCGACGCTTTCCATGTGCGATTGAAGAGGAGCAAAGGGAGAACGTCCAAATAAACTCAAGATAGTTAACATAAAAAGCAATCTCTGATAAGAAACCTCATTCAAGCGTGACAATACTAAATGGGGAATTCCTGATCGAGAAATTTATACCCATTCTACGAACACGTTTAAGTTTGGACGTGAAAAACAGAGCCCTCTCCCGTTTTAATGGTACACAACCTCACAAGTCATTTGAAGAGCTGATTTTGCAATTTAGCATCGGTTAACTGGAGCGCTTTCCCATCGATTGTCCAAATAAGCAACGCATTTCGATCTCTTCTTCTGTTGCAGCAAGAAGATCGCGATTAAATTCAATGCTATTTTTGGTAAAGACTAAAATCAGGGCACATCCCCCAAACTCAAAATATCCTTTTTCTGCTCCTTAAAAATAGAGACCTCTCCCGTTTTAGTCGTACACAACCTCACAAGTCTTTTGAAGAGCTGATTTTGCAATTTAGCATTGGTTACCTGGAGCACTTTCCCATCGATTGTCCAAATAAGCAACGCATTTCAATCTCTTCTTCTGTTGCAGCAAGAAGATCGCGATCAAATTCAATGCTATTTTTGGTAAAGACTAAAATCAGGGCAGATCCCCCAAACTCAAAATATCCTTTTTCTGCTCCTTTAGATTGCCATTCATTTGGAGCATAGGTCTCTTTGATGCTCCCGACATTAGTGGCGCCAATGGCAATATAAAGCACGGGGCCAAAGAGTGGAGTCCGTAGTTCGCAAAGGGAACGTTTATTTTGAGCCAAAATATGGATGTTTTTTTTGACAGCCATGGGGTTGACTGAATAAAGCCATCCATTAATGATCTTGGTTGGCCCGGGCAAACAATCGCAGGGAAAATGAAAGCGGTGGTAATCGGATGGGCAGAGGCGTGCAATGGCCATGCTTCCTGCGTTAAATTGTTTAGCAAGCGCAGCATTGTCCACTAACGTTTCTAGTTTAAATTTCTCCCCTTTAACAATAAAACCAGAACACTGCTCGATATTGGCATAAAAGTAATAGCGGCCATCTGCTGGAATGAGCGCTGTGGAAGGATGGCGATCGAGGGGGCGTGTCTCAGGTTTTAATTTGCGGATAAAAAAATCGTTGAAAGAGCGATATTGACTCACAGGTTCCAAAAATTCGGAAGGATTTACCCCAAATTTTTCAATAAAAGGTTGGATTTTGCGTACGCTTGAAGGGCGTTTTTGTCGACGACCATAGACATCAGAAAACCAAGAGCTTTTTGTTAAAGAAGGTAATAGCCAAGGGCTCATCAAGCGACTTAACCACGAATCCCCATAAAGGAGCTGTAACGCTTTCTCATGATACACTTTTTCGATCTGTTTTTTCCCAGTTTGTCGGTCGATATAAAAAATCTCACGCGAGGGGCAAATTTTCCTTGGGAAAATTGCACATGCGATTTTAATTAACAAGTCTCTCAAATTGCAAAGGCTCATGATACACACTCTTGAAGTGGAAGGGGTATACCGCACTCTATTGACATCTCGGTGTTTTGTCACAAAACAGTGTGCAGTGAGCTCTCTCATTGATAAACTCACCTCACGCAAAGAGAGCCACATTTTGGCTCCAGCGAAAGCGCCCGCGGCTCAAGGCTGGCAAGAGAGGTCACAAAGGTGAGTATAAATTTTCATCTGCAATTTTTCGAAGGAAAATTCGCACATCGCGTAAAATATGGTGCATTGACATCATTTTTAATGATCCCTTATGATGTGGGGGCATTTTTTATCATTGAAGCCCCGGGCTTTGGCTAAGCCCAAATTCCACTCTTGAAGTGGAATGGGTATAGAAGAAGAGCCATTTTGTCGCTATGGAATTTGTCCATCAAACGTACCATCCAGGCGAAACGATTGCCGCCATCGCCACCCCTCCTGGGGAAGGAGGAGTCGCAATCATTCGCATTTCTGGAGATCAAGCTCTTGACGTTGCGTCTCGGGTTTTTTCCGGTCCTGTAGGCGAATACCGCTCTCACACAGCGCATCTTGGACAAGTGCGCAATGCTCAAGGAGAGCGCTTAGACGATGCCCTTGTCCTGGTGATGCTGGGGTCCCGTTCTTATACCGGAGAAACAACCGTAGAAATTCATTGCCATGGAGGAGCGCTCATGACGCGACGCGTTTTGGAAGCTGTTCTTCTGGCAGGCGCCCGGGCTGCTTTACCTGGGGAATTTACTTTTCGCGCCTTTCTGAATCGCAAAATTGATCTAGCGCAGGCCGAAGCAGTTCAGGCGCTCATTGGAGCGAAAAATGAGCGAGCTCTGGATGCAGCGGCACATCAGCTTAAGGGCGCTCTTTCACAATCGGTTGCGCAGTTCCAACAGAGGCTGACCCACATAGCAGCCATTTTAGAAGCGTGGGTGGATTTTCCTGAGGAAGGTCTCGAATTTGCCTCCATGGAGGACATCTGCAATGATTTGGAGGAGATTTGCAGCAAGATGGAAAAGCTAGCGGCGACGTTTCATCAAGGGAAAATCTTACATGAGGGTCTGTCGTTATGTTTAGTCGGCTCTCCCAATGTAGGCAAATCTTCTCTCATGAATGCTCTTCTGAATAAAGAGCGGGCGATTGTTTCCTCGCTTCCTGGAACAACCCGTGACATTTTAGAAGATCAGTTGAGGCTCAATGGTCTTCACCTGAAAGTCAGCGATACAGCGGGGATTCGAGAGACAGAGGAGGCCATTGAACAAGAAGGAATTCGACGTTCCAAGGAGGCGATGCACGAAGCGGATCTTATTTTAGTCGTGCTGGATGCGCATCAGGGGCTCACAGCGGAGGATGAAAAGTTGCTAGCCCTTGTTCGCCCTCTGAACAGCATTGTCATTTGGAACAAAATCGATTTGCCTCATGCCCCTCTTCCGACACTGAATGTTCCCTTCACGGTTCTTCTTTCTGCAAAACGACGAGAAGGATTAGAGAGGCTCTGTCAGGCCATCGATGAGCTGATTTGGAAAGAGGGCCCTCCTTCCAAGGAGGAGATTGTCATCACCCATGTGAGACACCAAGAAGCGCTGGTCGGTGCCATCCAAGCGGCTCGTCGCGTCCAGGAGGGATTACGCCAAGGAATCTCTGCCGAATTTTTAACGATCGATATGCGTCAAACATTGAATGAATTGGGAAAGCTTTTAGGAACAAATATTACCGAAGAGATTTTATCCGCGATTTTTTCTAAATTTTGTATTGGAAAATGAGACGAAAAGAGATTGCAAGCCGCGTTCAGAAGATTCTCAATGAGCTCTATCCGGAGCCCTCTATTCCTCTGCGTCACTGGGACAGTTATACATTACTCATTGCAGTTCTTTTATCTGCTCATTGCACGGATGTGCAGGTCAATAAAATCACCCCTGTATTATTTGCTAGAGCGAGCTCTCCAGAAGACATGGTCAAACTGCCCCTTGAGGAGATCGAGCGCATCATTCATTCCTGCGGACTCGGGCAGCGCAAGGCGCAAGCGATTTGGGATTTATCCCACTTGTTGTTACAGAACTATGATGGCAAAGTTCCAGAAAGTTTTGAGGCATTGGAATCTTTGCCAGGCGTTGGACATAAAACGGCTTCCGTTGTAATGTCGCAAGCCTTTCATCACTCTACTTTGCCCGTTGACACTCACATCCATCGTCTTGCTCAGCGGTGGGGTCTTAGCAGCGGGAAAAGCGTTAAGCAAACCGAGAAAGATCTTAAAGAGCTTTTTCCTGAAAAAGAGTGGAATCGTCTCCACTTACAGATCATTTACTTTGGGAGAGAATATTGCCAAGCACGCCGCCATCAAGCCTCTCTCTGTCCTATTTGTTGTTGGATTCCTTCTCATCAAATTTAATACGCAAGCTTCTTTATTTGTGGTTTAATTTGATTCTATGAATTTCACTCTAAAAAATCAGTTCTTGACATCGTTATATCCAGAAGGCTATACAGATCCAACATTCCGCTATATATAGACATATTTCAACGGAAGCAGCGTTTCCTCCCACGCCTGAAAGGAAGGGCCTCCGCGCTGTCAATTTGTGACTTTTGTCAAAAAAAAATCTAAAAAACACAAGAATAGGGTCGGCGCTTCCTCCCGCGACTAAAGTCCCGGGTTTCCGCGCCGTCAATTCTATGAAACGAAACGCTATGCTAAAAACTTTCTTATTGTTGAAGTCTACTTTATGGTCGATCACAGGATCGACTGCTTCAGAGATCGATAGCGTTCCTCTCTCCGCACAAGAAGCTCTGAAAAGGCTTCTGGTAGGCAATGAACGTTATGTTAAAGAACTCCTCATCCATCCAAATCGTTCCCAAAAGCGTCGCGAAGCGACGTGTCAGGCACAAACTCCCTTTGCCGCCATCATCGGGTGCTCCGATTCTCGCGTCTCGCCGGTCATTATTTTTGATCAAGGGATCGGTGATCTATTTGAAATTCGCGTAGCAGGGAATGTTGTAGGCCCCATTGAGATTGCAAGCGTACAATTTGCCGCAAACAACCTCCAACCTTCCCTCATTTTTGTGCTAGGACACGCAAACTGCGGTGCTGTTCAAGCTGTGTTGGCCGATCAGACAAAAGATATCGAGCCCATTGCAGTAAAAATCCAAGAGGCCATTAAGGGGCTTTCCAAGTCTTCCAAAAATGATGTTGAAGGGGCAGTCAAAGCCAACGTCAATGCCGTTGTAGAACAGCTGCGTGAAAATGAAGCGATTGCACAGTTAATCAAAGAAAAAAAGCTCCACGTTGCTGGCGGATACTATCACCTAGATACGGGCAAAGTAGAACTGTGTTGCGATTTACCGCCTCTAAAAATCTAGACAAATCGACACATAGACTCTTTACACAATTATTTAGATAAATATATGCCCCTTTCTTTATTGAATAAAGTAAAAAGATTTTGCAGGAAAGAGACTTTTTGATAAGATGGCCTCTTACAAATTAGATTTCAAGACCTTAGAATCACCGACGTCATTGAATCGCGACTCAATTTAACCGCAACTGAAACAGTCCAAATGCCCTTAAGGGGATCTGGACTATTCGGATAACCTGGAGAACTGACACCCATGCTCGACTTTTTTCGGAGATACCAGCGCTATTTTTTCCTAGTTATCACAGTGGTTGTGATTATCTCTTTTTCTTTTTTTGGAACCTATAGCACGCTTGGATCTAACACGTGGCGAGAGCAGGTCGCATTTAAAGCGATCAATGGTCAAGAAGTGACCCGCTTTGAAATGGATGAGATGGCCCTTTTTCTCGCAACCGATAATGAAGATAAGAGATTATTTGGGGGCGTTTGGGGTCCCAACTTTCTAAATGACGGCGTGATTCGCAAAGATTTTCTGGAGACAGGTCTTGGAGAGGAATTAGCGATCGCTTATCAAGAGGATTTACAAGAAGAGATTCGGAAACGATTAGCAAAGGAAAAGAAGACTGTTCTTTATTCCCATCCTGACGCTCCCTTTTTGAGCGTTGACAGTCTATGGAGTCGTTTTGCCCCCGAAATGCGAACCCACTTTCATGCTTTACAGGCCGCCGAAAATGGATTAGATCGCGAAGCATTTGATCATCGAGTTAAACTCTACCTAGCTGAAAAGAAGATTCCTGCTTCCACCCTCCGTTATCTTTTCCGTTTTCAAGAGAAACAATACGGCTGGTTGAAGCGGGATGAGCGATTGGATCAGATCGATCTCTCCTTATTTGGTTATCATACGCTGGAGGATTGGTTTGGGCCTCGTTTTACCCGTTTGATCACCGCCTTTATCATCAATGCGGCGATTTTGGCAGAAAAGCAAGGGTATGAGGTCTCGAAAGCCGAAGCCTTGACAGATCTCTTGCACAATACAGAGATCAGCTATCGGCAAAACCAAGAGAGTCCCCATTTAGGGGTTGCTTCGCGCGAAGAATATTTGAACGAGCAATTGCGCTACCTTAACATGGATCAGGGACGTGCAGTTAAAATTTGGCGACAGGTGCTCTTATTTCGCCGCTATTTTCAAGATGCCGCAGCAAATGCTCTACTTGATACCCTCCCGAGTCAACTGTTTCACCGTTTTGCAGATGAAAATGTCACGGTCGATCTTTATCGTTTACCTTCTTCTCTCAGGTTAGCGAATGATCATGACTTGCAACAGTTAGAAGTGTATCTTCAAGCCGTTTCTAAACAAGATCAAGGGGATCCTTTAGCTTTGCCTCGCCAATTTCTGACAGCCTCAGAAGTGGTTATTCAATATCCTGAACTCGTGCAAAAACGGTTTCTATTAGGAGTCGCACAGGTATCTCAGAAGAGCTTACAGGCCCGTATTGGATTGCGTGAGCTATGGGATTGGGAAGTGGAGGATCGCCATTGGGAAATGCTGACCAAGCCATTTCCTACATTAGCAGTGAAAGAGGTGGGAAGCAGCGAGGAGCGTTTTGAAGCGCTAGAGAGTTTAGACGCCACAACCCGTTCTTTAGTGGATGCTTTTGCCAAACAATTCATTGTGAAAGAGCATCCTGAATGGATCGATCAAGCGTTGGAGAAAGCAAAGCAGGAAAAAATGGTCGTGGCTTTGCGCACTGAGGGGGGGAAGTTTCCTTTCAGCGGTTTAGATGAAAAAGAAAAGCGACGCGAGTTCATCCATTGGCTCGAAGAAGCTGTCGTCGGAGAAAGCGTTTCTCCTGATTCTCCCCTTTACCAATGGAATAGCGGTGATCAGACATATCGTCGGATTGCGGTTTTGGATCGTGCTCCAGCCCAAGAAATCTTAACATTTGCTGAGGCTCGCTCGGATGGGACGTTGGATGTTGTGGGTGATCGGATATTGGAAGAATATTATGTGGCGATTCGAGGGAAGAATCCTTCCCGCTACCAAAATGAAAAAAAGGAATGGAAATCCTTTAAAGATGTGCGAGACTTAGTGGTTGATGAATATTTAACCCAGGTCATGTTAGCATTAGCGCCTATCCAAAAGGAATTATCAGTTGAAGACAATCATATCTCTCTCAGCAAAGATCGGATGGCTTCTCTGCGCTTTTATCCTTATTTGAATGGGATCAAAGAGGAGTTGAGCAAGGAAGGAGTGGAAACGTCTCCCTGGATTAAAGAAAAGCCGGAAGAGGAAGAATCTCCTTTCCTCCCTTCCTCTCCCCCGCTTGTCGATCAGTGGAAAATTCCAAAAACAACAGTGACTTTGACTCGTCAAGTTTATAAGGACCCTGTGGATGTCAAAGAAGCCCTTGCGTTGAGTCCACACGCTTGGTCATCGCTCAAAACCCCCGCTAATGGCGACCTTTTCTTCTATCAGGTAAAAAATCATGGCGAGGAAAGCGATTCTCAATTCGCGGCCATTGCGGAAGAGACAAGAAAAGGACAAGCGTTATTAGGGGCTGAGGCTCAAAGACATTTAATGCGTCAAGTCTTAGAAGATTTTAGGAGTCAAAAGGCTCTTACCTTCGCCTATTTAAACGTTTCCCCTGACGGCGTTTCCGATCAGGAACGCCAGGCAATCGATTAATTTTCAATGGCATGGGAGCCATAGGAAACTTTAGGATTTTTTAAAAAGATTCACGCAAGACAGCCTCTCTTAACGAGGGGATAGTTATAGCGACAGCAGCGTTTCCTCTGACGCGTGAAACGTAGATGCCTCTGCGCTATCAATGTGTGATTTTTGTCAAAAAAAAATCTAAAAAACACAACAATAGGATCGGCGCTTTCCCGCGACTGAAATCGCCGGTTTCCGCGCCGTCAATTGTATGAAGTTTACAGATTCGCATGAATGGATAGAATTGGAGGGGGAGGAGACCGCTCGAGTAGGAATCACGAAATATGCTCAAAGAGAGTTAGGTGATATTGTCTATGTCGAACTCCCAATTGTAGGCAAAGAAGTCCATGCAAAAGAGCAGGTGGCGGTACTGGAATCGACGAAAGCAGCAACCGATGTTTATTCACCCCTTTCTGGGACAATTATTGAAGTGAATATTGCATTGAAAAAAAATCCAGAATTGATCAATGAGTCTCCAGAGGAAAAAGGATGGATTTATAAAATCTGTCTTTTAAATAAGGCAGAAATCGATCTTTTGTCCCAGGAGATCGGTTAGCTGATCGGCAAAAGATAGCCGAGAGGATAGCAGAGGATTCCCTGCAGGTCGCAGCCATCGTGCAACCGAAACCGAGAGCCTATAGCCCTAAGAAAACGGTGACCCAGCCCCTCTTATTCAGTCTTTTGGAAAATTTATTCAGAAAAACCCCATGCCTGCGGTGAAGATCGTACATCGTCTGTTTTAGAGGACAAGAATATGAGCAAACGTGCCAAAGAGGGAAATCCCCTTTAACCTCATGAAGAAGCGTAAGAAAAATGAGGCTCTAGAAGAGAATGTCAATACTCTTTTCCTCGTGTTAAGTAAAAATACTTAACGATCATTCGCGTCAAATAAATGCTGAGAGAAAGGAAGCTGAAAAGCCATAACCCTCCATACACACATTCTATCGGATGTTCATGCGCCAGTAAAAATAAGTCGATGCCTGATTCATGCACAACATAAACACTTAATGTAACAACTAATGTATAAAGGCTAAAAAAAATACTTCCTAAACACATTGTCATGTATATTTTGCGTTTAAAGTCTTTAAAAAGCCACTTAAAGTGCCATCCTCTAGCTAGAGATTTACAAGCATAAAGGATGCATAACGAGATCAAGATGAGCGCTGACATGCAAACGAAGAGGAATACAAGTCTAAACTCGACTTTTGCAAATGTCTCTGCCCATTCGGCATTCATCGCATTCACTCTCTTTTTCCGTCCCAATAACAAACCCGTTAAATACTCTCCAACGTGTTGCCTTTTTGGCTCATTTGCAAGAATACGTCCAAATATTTTAGCATCCTAAAGAATAAATACGTCGACACAAAGAATCTATGCTCATTCCACTTCAACAAGTGGAATGGGTATAGACGACGATTTTAACAAATTTTTGAATTTTTAAATTCGGGAAAGTCTAGTACAAACATCTTCTTGAAGTAGAATGGCTATCGGTAAAATCTGCGCCAGATCTTAAATACATTGACTTTTTCATAGCCAAACTCTACCATGCGCATTCACTGGTAGACAGCTGGTCTATCGGGTATGGGGATAGCATTATAAAAAATAAAGTTGACGAAACAATTGAAAAATTCCATAGGCTTCTTTTCGTCAAACTGGGAGTTGTGCGGCCAAAATTAGATCTACTACACTCACCGGTGTTCGATTAAATGGACAAGGCAATTTCTGATTTTTTTCTTCAACTTTTCATCATTTTATTCGCTGCCAGGCTGCTGGGTGAATGTGTGGCAAAGTTTAGTATTCCTTCGGTCATCGGTGAATTACTCGCGGGCATTCTTCTTGGTCCTAGCCTTTTTAATGTGATTGAGCCTACAGAAGTGATTAAATTGTTGGCAGAAATTGGTATTATCTTTTTGCTTTTTGAAGTAGGCTTGGGAACGAATTTTGCTAGATTGAAAAAAACGGGGATCAAGCCTTTTATCGTCGCCATTGGGGGTGTGATTCTCCCCTTTATCTTGGGTTTTTTGATCAGCTATCAATTGTTTCAGCTTGATTTGTTGGTCTCTCTTTTGATTGGGTGCACTCTTACAGCAACGAGCATTGGGATTACGATTCGGGTGCTGACAGATCTCAAAAAACAGGGAAGCGATGAATCTCAAATTGTGTTAGGCGCTGCCGTCATCGATGATGTGATTGGCATCATTTTGTTATCGGTGATTTATGAATTTTCTCTAGGGAAATCCATCAATTATTTTGATATTGGAAAAATTGCTCTATTTATTTTTCTATTTCTTCTTCTCGCTCCTTTTGCTGTCAAATTGATCTCTAGCCTCATCAAGTATTATGAAGATAAAAGTGAAATCGCAGGTCTTGTTCCTACAACCATTGTTGCGTTAATTTTATTTTTTGCTTGGCTTGCCCATCGAGTGGGAGCCCCTGAGCTCTTGGGGGGATTCGCTGCTGGCCTTGCTTTATCCCCCCAATTTTTTCCTCCATTGGGGAAATTTCTCCGAATTGATGCTGCCTTTACTCATAAAATTGAAAGCCAAATGAGTCCTATCATTTATCTATTTACCCCCATTTTCTTTGTGACAGTGGGCCTTTCTTTGAATTTGCGCGAAATTGATTGGCATTCAAGTTTAATTTGGCTGTTATCGCTTTCTTTAGTTGTGGCTGCTGTTGTGGGGAAGCTTCTGTCCGGTTTCCTCCTGATAGGAGAAAAATCATGGATGAAATGGGCTGTCGGTCTTGCCATGATTCCACGGGGAGAGGTTGGACTCATTTTTGCTGAATTGGGGCGCACCCATAAAATTCTTGACAATAGCCTTTATGCAGCACTGTTGATCGTCATCGCAGTCACGACTATCTTGACCCCTTTTGCAATGCGTTACTTTTATCAACATAGCTACCCGTCGCCTAAATCGATATGACTCATTCGGAAGCCCCCACGAAGAGCAGTTTTATTATCGATAATTTCAGCTTGCATAAAATGATAAAACAAATAATAATGTATTAACAGATTCTTTTTTTTTGTATTTAATAATTTTGTTTTTGTGTTTTTGTTTAATTTTTTTTGTTTTTAAAAAAAATAATTAACGAGTAAATTTTTTTATGAATAAAATTCTATCAAGTGATAAAAATCAGATTTTTAGCTCTTCCTATGATTATGGTCAGAAAGAGCAACAAATAGTTAGGCAGAATGCAATCATAAGTTTTTTGCAAACAACAATTGTTCGCCCGTTTAAATCAATGATTTATTCTGGATCTTCCTTTTTGAAAGAGAGGTTTATTGATTCTGAGAGGGAGAAGAAAGCTAAAGATCAATTACTTACCATTGGTGGTGAATCTGTTAAAATGAGAACCCCTGATGGGGATATCATTGATGGAATGTATTTAAGCACAAATAGATTTAAAAAAGGATTGCAGAAATATTTTCATGTTATTGAAAGTGAAAATAAGGATGGGACCATTAAACAAAAATTAATTATTAAGAGTGAATTTTGCAAGGAAGAAGAGCGGCAACTGAATAGCGGTGAGACATCTATCTATTTAAAACCAAATGAGGAAGCGCAATCATTTTTTGATAAAATAAAAGGTTTAGGTTTTTCTGCATTCCCAAACACGATAATTGGGTCTGAAGAGGATAAAAAGAGGGGTCTTTGTATCGAATTGGGGAATATTCCTAAGAATTTACCTGTTGCCGACGATCAAGCAAATTCATACCCAACGGTTTTAATCTCTCCTGGAGCAGATATGAGTTATCCTGCTTATAAGGGATTAGCTGTTGCATACCTCTTGAGAGGTATTAACGTAATGATGATTGATTTTAGAGGGTATGGAGAAAGTCAAGGAAGCCCAACTTCGCATAAAACAAAATTAGACTTGGAAACAGCTTATCAATATTTAGCGACAAAGCATGGTGTTGAAAACAAAGATTTAATTGTTCATGGGCATTGCATGGGCGGGGGTCCAGCTACGGATCTTGCTGCTAGAAGAAAAGGTGTTAATTTAATATTGGATAGAAGTTTCGCAGAATATAGGGATGTGGCAAGAAATCGATTTCCTCTGATGAGCAGCATTATTTACAAAATCATGCCATGGATTGTCAATTACAATAATACTAAAAATCTAGGGCAAGTTGAAGGACATATTGCGATTGAAATGGCTAAGGAGGATGCGGTCATTTCAGAAAGCCAGATCATCAAACAAATCGATGGTTTATCTGATACGAAGAAAGGACAAATCATAAAATTAATGGATTCACCTGGTGGACACGGAGGATTATGGACTGATGAGGTGATAACGTCTTTACAATTCAATCAATTTTTAGAGCAAATTAATTTAAGAAAAAGGCTTTTTTAGTTTTATGTCATTTTTTGCAACATTTAATGCAAAGATGCAAAGGAGGGTGCGCGAGCGTCTCTTTGCCTCTTTGTACCTTTGTATTTTTTGCGAGGAGTGAAGTCTTTTGCTTCGCGAGGGCCTCACTCTTTTTCCTCTGTCGGGGCTCCCTGAATGGGCGATTGACCTAATCCCGTCGAGTCCATAAGGGCGAAAGGTTGTCCTGGGCCGGTCGCAGGGGAGGGAGAGGCAAGTTTAATTCCCGTAAATCCCATGAAAGCCATTGACATAAGCCCTGACATAATAAAAGTGATTCCCATTCCTTTCAGTGCCGGAACAACGTTAGCTGTAGCCAATTTTTCACGAATCGCTGCAATTAGAGCAATGGCGAGCCACCAGCCAAGGGCTGAGCCTAAAACATAAATGAAATTTGGGATGAAAGGATAGTCGCGCGTGACAGCAAAAAGGCAGGCCCCTAGGATGGCGCAGTTCACTGCAATCAAAGGGAGGTATAATCCTAACGACATGTAAAGTGCTGGAGAAAGTTTCTCAATGAGAATTTCAAGGATTTGTGTGAAACCAGCAATGACTGAAATGAAAAGCAGGAATTGAAGAAATTCTAAGTTGATCGCAGCAGCGTCAAGGCCAAAAAAACTGAGCCAGGAAAGCGCTCCTGGACCCGTCACAAAGGCATGCACAAACCAGTTAAGAACCCCTGAAACTGTCAAGACAAATACCACGGCGATTCCTAAGCCATTGGCTGTTTTTAACTTGTTTGAGCAAGCTAAATAGGTGCACATTCCAAGAAAGTTAACTAGGAGAAAGTTTTCAATAAAGATGGCTTGAATGAGCAACCCAATGAGATTTAAGACTGAATATTCACCCATCCACATAAAATCATGACCTTTTTAAAAGAGGGGGGTTATGAATCTGCTTTTTGCAACTTTTTTGATAAATAAATCAATCCGCCAATAATAAAAAAGGCTGCCGGAGGACTTACCATCAGGACAAAATTGTCATAACCATCTGGGTGCACAGAAGTCGCATACCATGAGAGGGGAATGATTTGATATCCAAATAATTGCCCAAACCCGAATAGCTCTCGAATAAACGCGACAATAAACAGGACGATAGCATAGCCCATTCCTGCACCCAAGCCGTCCAAAAACGCGGGAAGAGGCTCAACGTTTTTGGCCATCCCTTCGGTGCGACCCATGACAATGCAATTGGTAATGATCAGCCCAACAAAGACGCTGAGAACTTTTGAAATGCTAAAAAAATAAGCCTGTAAAAATTGATCAATGATAATGACAAAGACTGAAATAATCGCAAGCTGGGTAATCATCCGCACGCTGTCAGGAGTGATCTTTCGGAGCAGAGAGACGAAGAATGAAGAAAAAGCGGTCACGAAACAAACCGATAATCCCATCGTGATCGCCACGCTTAAACGGTTCGTGACCCCCAACGCTGAGCAAATGCCCAGGACCGCGATAAGCACTTGGTTTCCTGACCAAAGCTGAGAGGTCAAGAATGTCGACAGAGGGGGTTTAGATGCTGTCATGGCAACTCCTCTATTTCGTTATTTTTGCAAATTCTTGATGAAGGCGCACAAGAAAAGGACGGTAA
>Ga0116226_10000668_pt1 | contig 29333 bp, 30 predicted proteins | sample S1TSphfallax_FD_89692 | JGI IMG/M metagenome (GOLD analysis project Ga0116226, IMG submission 89692) | Host-associated microbial communities from peat moss isolated from Minnesota, USA - S1T2_Fa - Sphagnum fallax MG | ecosystem: Host-associated > Plants > Peat moss > Unclassified | place: USA...
GGCGTTTGCGTTTTCGATCGTCGACAAAGGCTGGGGCCATCTCGAAGACGCGGCACAGATTGCGCACGATGTGATCGCGCTTTATGTCGCGCGTCCGCTGAGCGGCCCCTTGTTGCTGAATGTCAATATTCCCAATCGCAGCTATCGCGAGTTGCAGGATTGGCGCATTACCCGCCTCGGCAAGCGCCATCCGTCCCAACCCGTGATCCGGCAGTTGAATCCACGTGGTGATCCGATTTACTGGGTCGGCGAAACCGGCAATGCACGCGATGCCAGCCCTGGTACCGACTTCCATGCAGCGGCACAAGGCCGCGTGTCGATCACACCGCTGCAACTCGACCTGACGCACACCCAACGGCTGGCTGAAGTCGGCGATTGGGCCCGGCAACGCGAGATCGCTGCGGGACCTGCCACATGACCAGCAGCCGCCCGAAGCGCTTCCCCCTGGGCCTGGCCGATCTGGTGCGTGAATCCAGTGCTGCGGGCGCGCGCGGCGCGCAGGCGAAACCGGCCGCCCCCGCCAAGCCGGCCATCAAACCGGCGCTGACCCGCGCGCCCGCCACCAAGGTGGCGCCTGGCGCGAGTGCGGAACGTTTGGGGCAAGCCCCGACGGCGCCCGCTTTGGCCGCACCCAAGCCGACCCGTAAAGCCGCCGCGCAACCCTCGTTTGGGGCCCATGCGCGGCAGGCCGCGGCGCGACAGGCGCTGGCCAAGCCCGTGCTGGGTCAGCAGGTGATAGCCAAGACCGCCGCGCACAAAACGAGCTCGACCAAAGTGAGCGCGACCCCGGCGGGCGCGAGCCGACCGGCGTCCTCCATGGCCCAGGCCAAGCCGGCACCCGCGGGCAAACCGCTAAGTGTCTCCACTCCGCGTGATGCCGCGGCGCATCAAGGTGCTTCCCCTTCTCACGCTGCCCATCCGGCGCATACCGTCAATCCGCTCGCCCGACCGCACCGGGATACCCAGCGGGAACCCTCGCGAGCACACCCGCATGCCCCTGCACGTGAACTGCAACGGCAGGTCGCGGTCACAGGGGTGCTGAATTCAGATCGGGTCCGCGAGCGCATGGTCGAGCGCCTGCGCGCCTCGGGCATTGCCGACCCGCGCGTGCTGGCCGCGCTGGCCGTAGTGCCGCGCCATCAGTTCGTCGATGCGGGCTTGGCAACCCAGGCCTATGAGGACGCGGCCTTGCCTATCGGGCATCACCAGACCATCTCCAAGCCGTCGGTGGTGGCACGGATGATTGAACTTGCCACCGCCGGCCGGTCTCTTAACAAGGTACTGGAAATCGGCACCGGATGCGGCTATCAGGCGGCCGTGCTGAGCCAGGTGGCACGTGATGTGTATTCGATCGAGCGCATCAAGCCGTTATATGAACGTGCCAAAAGCAATTTGCGCCCCTTGCGCGTGCCGAATATTCGCCTCCATTACGGCGACGGTCGCGAGGGCCTGCCCGCGGTGGCGCCATTTGACGCCATCCTGTTGGCGGCTGCCGGCCTCGAGGTGCCGCAGGCTTTGCTGGAACAGTTGGAAATCGGTGGGCGACTGATCGCGCCCGTGGGCGGTGAATCGCAAGTGCTAACCCTGATAGAACGGGTGGCGCCAACGCAGTGGCGCGAGTCCCGTCTCGATCGGGTATTTTTTGTCCCTTTAAAATCCGGAGTGGTATGAGTCCGATGAATACGTGGTGTAATAAAACCAGCGGCTTACCTTCGACGCTGCTCCAGCGCGTGTTTTGCGTGATCGCGCTGTCCGCGCTGAGCGCGTGCGCGACCCGGCTCGACAATGCACCGGTCGTCGACCGTTCAGTCAGCCAGCCGGGCGCGCCAGGGACGTTCGTTGCCGGTGCGCCGGCCGCGCCGGTTCCGCTAGGTCCGCCGCCGCCCGGCTTTTACCGTGTCAAGCCGGGCGATACGCTATATCGCATCGCCCTGAATTACGGGCAAAGTTATCGGGATGTCGCCGCTTGGAATAATCTGAGCAACCCGAATCAGATTGAAGTTGATCAGCTATTGCGCGTGGTGCCGCCGGGCGCCACGGCGGGTGCCGCAATGCCGGGTGTGACGACAGCGCCGGTGGCCGGTATCGGCATCCAATCGGCGCCGTTGGCACCGCCGCCCGCCAATGCGCCGGTATCGCCCATGGCGCAGTCGTCCAGCGCCGTGGTGAGTTCGAACCCGGTGATTTCCGCCCCGCCGGCCAGCGCGCCCGCGGCGGACACGCTGGAGATGGTGTGGCCTGCGCATGGCGCTATTCTGGATACCTTCGACGATGCCAAAAACAAGGGCATCGATATCGGGGGGACCTTGGGCGATCCGGTCGTCGCTGTGGCGGACGGTCGGGTGGTGTACGCAGGCAGTGGCTTGCGCGGTTACGGCAATCTGATTATCGTCAAACATAACGCGACTTTTTTAACGGCGTATGCTCATAATCAAGCCTTATTGGTGAAGGAAGGCGATCCGGTCGTGAAGGGCCAAAAAATCGCCACCATGGGCAGTAGCGATGCCGATCATGTCATGCTTCACTTTGAAGTTCGCAAGCAGGGAAAGCCGGTTGATCCAATGAAATATCTACCCGCACATTAACCTGGGTCCGCGCCATGCCGAAACCGAAGCCAGCACCGAAAGCGAACACCGCGCGCCACGCTCGTTCCGCTCAGGCCGCGGCTGAGGACGGCCTGGAGACGGAAGGCTTGGCGACGAACACGGCGCCACTGTCAGTGCTGCTGGCCGCCGACACCGATGACGATCTCGACGCCTCGGTTGACGCGGCCGCCGATTATGTCGAACCCGACGAAGCGGCCGATTCCGACGAGGACGCGCCCGAGCCCGCGGAAGTCACGCGCGAGGTCGATCCAGACGATTTCCGCACTTTGTTGCAGGCCGAACTGACGGCCGACACCATCCAGTACTATCTGAATCGGATTAGCGTCAAGCCGCTGCTGACGGTGCAGGAAGAGCAACACTATTCCATCCTCGCGCGCGAGGGGCACTTCGAGGCGCGCCAGGTCATGATAGAGCGCAATCTGCGGCTCGTGGTCAGCATCGCCAAAGGCTATTTGAATCGGGGCGTGCCGCTGTTAGATCTGATTGAGGAGGGCAACCTGGGCCTGATGCATGCGATCGAAAAATTCGAGCCGGCCCGAGGTTTCCGGTTTTCCACCTATGCCACCTGGTGGATACGCCAAAGCATCGAGCGCGCCATCATGAATCAGGCGCGCACCGTGCGCCTGCCGGTGCATGTGATCCGCGAACTGAATCAGGTGCTGCGCGCCAAGCGTCATCTCGAGAAGAGCTCGGCCAATGCGCCGCAGCAGGGCGAACGACGCGATGCCACGATAGACGATATCGCCCATCTGACCAACAAATCGCCCGAGGAAGTTGCCGATATTCTCGCGCTCAACGAGCATACGGCTTCTCTTGATGCCCCCCTCGATCTCGATCCCACCAGCAGCCTGCTCGATTTGCTGTCCGACGACCACAGTGAATCGCCCGACGGTGAGGTGCAGCACCGAGAGTTGGAAATTCTCACCCGGGCCTGGCTGTCGCGCCTGTCCGACAAACACCGGCACGTGATCGAGCGCCGCTTCGGCCTGAACAACATCGAACCCGCCACCCTGGAGCAACTTGCCGACGAGATGGGCCTCACGCGCGAACGCGTGCGGCAGATCCAGCAAGAGGCCCTGGTGCGCCTGAAACGCTATTTCGCCTCGAACGGGGTGCGCAAGGACGCTGTGCTGTGACACCTGTATTGGTATTTGATATTGAAACGATTCCCGATGTCGATGGTATCCGCAAGCTGGAGTCGCTGCCGGCCTCGATGCATGATGCCGAAGTGGCCGAACATGCGTTTGCCGCGCGCCGGGAAAAAACCGGCGGCGATTTCCTGCCGCATCACTTGCAGCGGGTCGCTGCCATTTCCTGCGTGTTTCGCGATCAGCAGGATTTTCGCGTGCGCTCGATTGGCCAGCCCGGCGATAGCGAGGCCAGCCTGATCCAATCGTTCTACAAGATCATCGAAAAATACACGCCGCAATTAGTGTCGTGGAACGGTGGTGGGTTCGACCTGCCGGTGCTGCATTACCGCGGTCTGATCCATGGTGTGGCTGCACCGCGCTATTGGGACATGGGCGAAGACGACCGCGAGTTCAAATGGAATAACTACATCAGCCGTTACCACAGCCGCCATACCGACCTGATGGATGTGTTGGCGGCCTATCAGCCACGTGCCAGCGCGCCGCTCGACGCGCTGGCCAAGCTGTGCGGCTTTCCGGGTAAGCTTGGGATGGATGGCAGCAAGGTCTGGGACGCCTTTCAGGCGGGGCAAATCGATCAGATCCGGGCCTATTGCGAGACGGATGTGGTCAACACCTATCTGGTGTACTGCAAATTCCAGCTGATGCGCGGCGGCTTTATGTTGGACGATTACAACGAGGAAGTCGCTTTCGTCAAAGCGGCATTGGCCAAGGAGTCCGGCTCCCACTGGCAAGAGTATCTCGCCGCGTTCGACTGAACGGCGTCCAGCATGCCCGATTGGGCCCGCGGTCCGGCGTGGCGATCATGTCCGCCATGGGGCGTCGCCAGCCGCGTCGGTACGCGCATGGACTACAATCACGCCTGGCCTAATTTTTGTAGGAACGGTGCAAGTTGGCTTCAACCTCAACCCCAGCGCGACCCGCCGCGCCTGGCGCCGCGATCGAGATCGAGTCGCTGGACATGGAAGCACGTGGCGTCGGCCGCCAGATCAATGAAGACGGTAGCCCAGGCAAGGTCATTTTCGTCGAGGGCGCGCTGCCCGGCGAACGCGTCACCTATGCCAGCTATCGGCGCAAACCCAGTTTCGAACAAGCCACCCTGACGGCGATCGAGCGCGAAAGTTCGTCGCGTGTCACGCCGCAATGCCGCTACTTTGGCGTATGCGGCGGGTGCTCTATGCAGCACCTCGACATGCGCGCGCAAATGTCGGTCAAGCAACGTGTGCTGGAAGACAATCTGTGGCATCTGGGCAAGTTGCGCCCCGAGATGATGTATCGCCCCATCCTCGGACCATCCTGGGGTTATCGTTATCGGGCGCGCTTGACCGTCCGTCGCGTGGCGAAGAAGGGCACCGTGCTGGTTGGGTTTCACGAGCGCAAGAGCAAGTTTATTGCCGACATGAGTTCGTGCGAAATACTGCCGCCGGAGATGTCCGCGCTGCTGGTGCCGCTGCGCGGTCTGGTCGACAGCTTGTCGATCGCCGAACGCATGCCGCAAATCGAAGTGGCCATCGGCAGCGAGGTAACGGCGCTGGTCCTGCGCATTCTCGAACCGTTGACCGCGCAGGACGAAGTGTTGCTGCGCACGTTTGCGGATCAGCACCATGTCCAGTTCTGGTTGCAGCCCAAGGGACCGGAGACCGTTTATCGGTTTTATCCCGACACGCCCGAGTTGGCTTATACCTTGCCGGAATTCAAGATCCGGATGCCGTTCAAGCCGACCGACTTTACCCAGGTCAATCATCAGATCAATCGTATCCTGGTCAGCCGTGCCTTGCGCCTGCTCGGACCGGAGCGGCACGAGCGGGTCCTGGATCTGTTTTGCGGCCTGGGCAATTTTACTTTGCCGTTGGCGCGTCTGGCGCGCGAGGTGGTGGGTATCGAAGGCAGCGAGACGCTGGTGGCGCGCGCGCTGGACAATGCCCGCGCGAACGGGGTGGATGACCACACCACGTTTGCTGCGCGCAATTTGTTTGAGATAACGGCCGATGATCTGCGCGCGCTTGGGGGTTTCGATAAATTCCTGATCGATCCGCCACGGGAAGGCGCTTTTGCGGTCGCCAAGGCGCTGGCCGACATCGCGCAGGCGGGCGATGGTCCGTTGCCGCGCCGGATTGTTTATGTATCGTGCAGTCCGGCGACGCTGGCACGCGATGCGGGTCTGCTCGTGCATCAGGCGGGGTATCGTCTGCGTGGCGCCGGGGTGGTCAATATGTTCCCGCATACCTCGCATGTCGAGTCGATCGCTTTGTTCGAGCGCGATTGAGACGGCACACTTAAGCGAGAAACAATGAAAAACGCCCTTGATGCACTCAAGGGCGTTTTTACCTGATCTTGGCCGAGGCCGAGACCCGATAGGCGTTTTGCGTTGCTTACTTCTTTGCTGCGCGTGCCGTAGCCTGTGCGGCCTTGGTGGCGGCGCTGGTCGCTGCGGCGATATTGCTTTCCGCCAGTTCGACGGCTTGTTTGGTCGCCTTGTGCACGGTTTCGTACGTGGTGTTGGCGGCGCTGATGGCCGACTTCATCACGGCGACGGCGGTTTCCGAACCGGCCGGTGCGTTCTTGGCGACGTTGTCGACCAAGGATTGCAGCTTGCGGTTGTGTTCTTCGAGCTGGGCTTCTGCTGCCTTCGCGAATTCGGCTTGCGTGGCGGAAGCGATTTCATACAGATGACGACCGTACGACAGGACTTTTTCGGCAACCGGCTGCGACAGGCTGGCTTGCAGTTGCAGCAGCTCTTGCGCGTCTTTCACCGAGAACACCTTCTGGGCGTTGTCGTGCGATTCGGCCAGGGTGGACTTGACCACCTGCAGATTCAACTCGACCAGTTTCTCGACGCCTTCAAACGCTTTGGTCGTCAGACCAAACAGCGTTTCGAGGTTGGCTTTCTGGGCGGCGGCGATTTGTTCCGGGGTCAACAGACTCATGCGTGTGCTCCTGAATTTCGACCCGCTTTGGTCCAAACTGGACATCTGCTTTTGCAAGGGCGGTGTCGGGGTTGAATAACGAGCCGGTGTCTCAGCCTAACCGGCCAGGCTCCGCATCGTTATGTTGCGGTGCAACATAACTGTATTCTAGGCCAAGCTGAACGTATGTCAAGCGTTTTCTTGAAGAATCGGAAACGCATGATGTATCCCAAAAATCAATAACTTAGCGAGAGGGCGTGACGTTCTGATGACGCTATGATGGCATCGAACCTGGCGCCGTGACAATATCGGCAGACCCTTAGGCCAGCCGGCCGGGCCGGCGGATGTTACCCTCTTTTTTTATTTAAAAACGTGCCGGATGAAAGCGTTTTACAGCGACCATTTCGTGTTGCCCTTGCCGCCGGGGCATCGCTTCCCGATGCAGAAATACCACCTGTTGCGTGAACGGGTGGCGCGCGAACTGATCGGGATCGAACTCCTGGAAGCGCCGTCAGCACAGGATGAGCAGTTGATGCTCGCGCACACGCCGGCGTATGTCACGGCAGTCGCGCAAGGCCGGCTCGATGCCGCTCAGATGCGCCAGATCGGCTTTCCCTGGTCGCCGGCCATGGTCGAGCGTTCCCGTCGTTCGGCCGGGGCTACCCTGGCAGCCTGCCATGCTGCACTGCACGATGGCATCGCCGCCAATCTCGCGGGCGGGACCCATCATGCGTATGCCGACCATGGCGCCGGGTTTTGCGTCTTCAACGACGCCGCGGTGGCGGCCCGCACGCTGCAATGGGAGGCGCGTCAAGCGGATCAGGCGTCCGGGGCGTTCGGGGCGAGCGAGGCGGGGGCCGCGCTGCAGATCGCCGTGATCGATCTGGATGTGCATCAAGGCGATGGCACCGCCGCGATCTTTGCCCATGACTCATCCGTCTTCACCTTGTCCCTGCATGGCGAGCGCAATTATCCCTTCGTCAAGGCCGCCAGCGATCTTGACGTCGGTCTGCCGGACGGCTGCGATGACGACACCTATCTGGCGGCCCTGGAGCGCGCGCTGCACACCCTGTTTGCGCGCTGCACGCCGCGCCTGCTGATCTACCTGGCCGGCGCCGACCCGCATCAGGGCGATCGCCTTGGCCGTTTAAGTCTGACCACCGACGGCCTCGCGCGGCGCGACGCCATGGTGTTCGACGCCGCCCGTGCGCGTCAGTTGCCGTTGGCGGTCACCATGGCCGGCGGCTATGGGCACGATATCGCACAAACCGTCGATGTCCATTTGCAGACACTGCAACTGGCGGCGCGGCAGGTGCGTGATAGGCGCGACGCAGCAGGGCGAGGGCACTGCTAATGTGGCGCCTGGACGGTGTTTTGTCAGTGTTCTGACAGAGTCTTGACCATGTCTTGACCGCGCCCGTCGGCACCGAAAAAAGGGTCCGAATTTATCGTGATTGACAGCCGGCGCGGCTAACGGCACAGTCATCGCTTTGCTCGATTTTCCGTATTTTCCCCGCCATGGAAAGACCGTCTCCCGAACCCCGCGCCGCGTACGCCCATTTCCTGGAGATACCGACGCGCTGGGCCGATAACGACGTGTATGGCCATGTCAACAACACGGTCTACTACAGCTACTTCGATACGGTCGTGAACCGGTATCTGATGGACGCCGGGGTGCTCGATCCGGCGGCCGGCGCAGTGATCGGACTCGTGGTGGAAACGCACTGCAGTTATTTCAGCGAACTGTCTTTTCCGGATCTCGTGGTGGCGGGCTTGCGCGTCGCGCATATCGGTCGCAGCAGCGTGCGCTATGAGATCGGGCTGTTTCGTGACCAGGCGCCACTGAGTTCGGCGCAGGGTTATTTTGTGCACGTCTACGTGGATCGCTTGAGCCGCAGGCCGGCGCCGTTGCCTGAGCCCCTGCGCTTGGCCCTGGCGGCCCTGGCTCCAGCGCGCGGATTGACTGGAAACGGCGCGCCGGATGATGAGATTTAATTAGGTGTCGATCAATCCGAGGCAGATCAGATCGTAGTTTAAATAACAAACGTAAGTGCCTAATATTGCTAATTTTTCTTGCCTTGCATACACTGGCAACAAATCTGGGCTGTGAGGCCGTTGTAATTTTTGTAAACATGTCGATGAAAACTATCTCTTTTTCCGCGTTGCAAGCGCTCACGCGGCAGTTGTCGCGTACCGCACGGCCCGTGTTGACGGCGCAGTTGACGGCGCTGTTGGCGGCGGGCGCGGTCTTGCCGGTCGCCGTGCATGCTGCCACCACGGCAAGCACCACGAATACCACGAGCACCGCCACGCCGGCGGCGACGGTCAACGATCATGCCGCGCAAAAAACCAGCGTGCGCAAGAAGCACAAGCCGGTGCTCAAGCCTCACGAGAAGCTGGCCGACAAGAGTGCGCCGAAGGCCAGCGCGCAAGCTGAGCAGAAAACCGCCGCTGTCAACGAACACAAACGCGTCTATGTGCATCTGGCCGCGGATACGCACGGTGCGCGTATGCGTCGTATCGCCTTTGCCCCCAACCATGTCGAACCGTTTCGCCTCGAAAGCGATGGCGGTGTCGCTTTGCGTTCCAGCGCGGCTTACGTGGTCGACCAGACCACCCAGGAGCCGCTGTACGACAAGAACTCGCGCGCGATCATGCCGATCGCCTCGATCAGCAAGCTGATGACGGCCATGGTGGTGCTGGATTCCAAAGCCCCGCTCGACGAGCCCATTGATGTGACGGACGCCGACCTCGACAACGTCAAGCACACCGGTTCGCGCCTGTCCGTCGGCTCGCAGCTGTCGCGCCAAGACATGCTGCACATCGCCTTGATGGCATCGGAAAACCGCGCCGCGGCCGCGCTCTCGCGCTACTATCCGGGCGGTCGTCCGGCCTTTGTGGTGGCGATGAACAAGAAAGCGCTCGAACTCGGCATGACCGACACGCACTTTATCGATCCGACCGGCCTGAGCCCGAACACGTCAAGCGCCCGCGACCTGGCCAAAATGGTGGCGGCGGCCTACCAATACCCGTTGATCCGCGAGTTCTCGACCGACGCGTCGTATGATGTCTTCACCGGCCACAAGACTATCCACTACGCCAGCACCAATGCGCTGGTGCGCAACCACAGCTGGCAGATCGGTCTGCAAAAGACGGGTTTCACCAATGAAGCCGGCGAGTGCATGGTGATGCAGACCATGGTCAACGACAAACCGGTGATCATGGTGCTGCTCGATTCAGTCGGCCGTTATTCACGCGTGGCCGATGCGCAGCGTTTGCATACCTGGCTGGATAACGGTGGTGTGCAGCGGGTCACGAGCGCCGAAGCCGACGCGCATACCGGCACCTGATATGCGCCTTGATGTGGCCGGCGCGCAATGCGTCGGCGCCAAACAAAAACGCTCCGTACTCCGGAGCGTTTTTGTTTGGGTGCAGGCGTTGCCCGTCAAGCGCAGACGCCGATGACAACGCCGTTAGGCGGCACCGGCACCGGCACCGGCACCGTTAACCGGCGCCGCGGTACTTTGCGTATAACCCAGCGCACGCGAGATCTGCAAGGCCGTATCGGTCAGATGCAACAACCAGGCATCCTGCAGGCGATCGGCCGGGGCCGACAGCGACAAGCCGGCAACCAGTTTGCTCGAGTCGTCGTAAATGCCGGCGGCGATGCAGCGCACGCCGAGTTCGAGTTCTTCGTTATCGCGCGCGCACAGCGTCTGGCGAACCTGCACCAGCTCGCGCTCGAGTTTATTCAAGTCGGTAATGCTGTTTTGCGTGTGGCCCGCAAGGCCGGTGCGGGTCGCGTAGGCGCGCACGCGTATCGCTTCATCGTTGGCGAGGAATAATTTGCCGACCGAGGTCAGATGCAGCGGTGCGCGACCGCCGATGGCGCGTACCACCTGCATGCCCGAGCGTTCGCTGTAGGCGCGTTCGATATAGACGATTTCGTCGCCCTGACGCACGGACAGATTGACCGTTTGTCCGGTCAGCCGGTGCAGTTCCCGCATCGGCGTCAAGGCCGCGTCACGCACCGACAGTCGTGCCTTGACCAGATTGCCGAGTTCCAGCAGGCGCATGCCAAGGCGATAGGTGCCGGGATCGGAACGGTCGACCAGACGGCAGGTCACCATATCGTTCAAGATGCGGTGGGCGGTGGACGGGTGCAAATCGGTATCGCGCGCCAGTGCTTTCAGGCTGACCGGGTCGCTATGGGTGGCCAGGGTGTCCAGCAGCCGCATCATGCGTTCGATCACTTGGATCGAGGTCTTGGATTCCGGATTTGCGTCGATCATAGTACGGGCTCATCTGCAAAGGCGTGCTTATTGTGCGGTGCGGCGTCATGTTGCGATGAAAACCGCCAACACCGTCAGGGTCACCAGTTTATATCATATGGTGAAATAAACGAACCCACTTGAACCATTTACCTAAAATGGGACGCGATCGGTGCTCAGCCCATCATGACGGGGCGCAGACCGGGGCTGGCGCGCGCCCCGGAGCGGCGCGCGGCGGCGGCTGTCAGTGTGGGCCGGGCAAGGCCAGATGGCGTTCGAACCAATGCTGCAGTGCTTCCAGAATCGTGCACAGGATCCAATAGATCGCGGCGGCCGCCAGGTAGAGCGGCAAGGGCTGGAAGGTGGTGGCGATGACTTCCTGCGCGCTGCGCAGGAGTTCGGTGACGGTGATCACCGACACCAGTGAGGTGTCCTTGACCAGGCTGATCAAGCTGTTGGCGAGGCTGGGGACGGCCAGCCGCAGGGCTTGCGGGCCAATCACGAAGCGCAGCGTATCGAGCCGGCTCAGACCCAGGCTATAGGCGGCCAGCCACTGGCCGCGCGCGATCCCGAGGATGGCGCCACGCATGCTTTCGGACAGATAAGCCGCAGCGTTGGCAGACAGCGCCAAGACCCCGGCGGGCGTCGGGTCCAGCGAAATGCCGAGACTGGGCAGGCCGTAATAGATCACGAAAATCTGCACCAGCAGCGGCGTGCCGCGCATCAGGCTGACATAGAACCGCGCAATGCGGCGCAGCGCCGTGACCTGACTGATACCCATCAACGCCACCACCACAGCGGCGGCCAGACCGAACACCATGGCCAGGATGGCGAACTTGATCGTCAACAGGGCGCCCGCTGCGAGAACGGGTAGCGATTGCAGTACGAGCTGGAATACGGGCATGGTGGCGGAGGTCGAAGTAAAGAGTCCGTAACAGAAGCGAAAATGCCGGTAGGCATAAGCCGACCGGCATGATTTGACGACGCAGTGACTCGGACTACTGGGCAGCCGGCTTGCTGACGTCGACCCCGAACCACTTCAGCGAGATTTTGGTCAGCGTGCCGTCCTGCTTCAGGCTTTGGATGGCAGCGGCAAGCGCTTGGGCAAACTTGGGATTGTTCTGGCGGAACGGGATGCCCATTTCGGTCGAGTCGCCGACCGAGGCGCCGGCGCGCAGCGGCAGCGGGGCGGTCTTCAACAGATACGCCAGGGTCAGGCGGTCGTTCAGGGCGGCATCGATGCGGCCCGAGGCGACGTCGCTCAATTCTTCCGCCGCGCCCGGGTAGGTCTCGACCTGGATGCCCGGCACGGCCTTGGCCATATCGTTATAGTTACTGCCCAGGCTGACGCCAAGTTTATGGCCTTTCAGATCTTCCAACGACTTGAAATTGCGGTCGTCATTCTTGCGTTGAATCAGTTGCGCCACCGAGTAGGTATAGGGCGGCGAAAAATCCAGCGACGCTTTGCGTTGCGGCGTGATGCCAACCTGATTCACGATCACATCGTACTTGCCCGCCTGCAGGCCGGCGATGATGCCGCTCCACTCGGTGGTGATAAAGACCGGCTTGACGCCAAGCTTGGCCGCGACGGCCTTGGCGACATCGACGTCATAGCCGACCAGCTCGCCCTGCGCATTTTTGGAGTCGAACGGCGGGTAGGTGCCTTCCAGCGCCACTTGCAGCGTGCCGCGCGCTTTGACGGTATCAAGCAGATCGGTGGCATGAGCCGCGACGCTGGCGACGGAAAGACCGATCACGGCGACGGCGAGGCGTTTTTGCAGCAGCGAAATCTTCATATATTTGGCTTGGTATCGAATGGAGCAGTAACAGGGCATGGACCGGTACGGTCAGCCCCTTGCCCGTTTTGAATGGAGACGGGTCACTATAGCGAAACTGGCGCAAAACGCGAAAGATCGAATCGTCATCCCCATATAACCGGCGCGCGTCTGCTTGCGCCGGTGACCGGGTGAGCGCGCGGTTTCAGCCCTGAGCGCCGCGTGTCAGCGATGCATCGCAAGCCCGTGCGCATTCGCCGACCAGGGACGGACCACGATAAATCAGACCCGTGTAAATTTGCACCAGCGAGGCGCCGGCGGCGATCTTGGCCTGCGCGTCGGCGCCCGACAAAATGCCGCCGACACCGATGATGGGCACGCTGCCGCCCAATTCCGCATGCAACTGTCGGATCACGCGGTTGGAGCTGTCGAACACCGGGCCGCCAGACAGGCCGCCGGTTTCCTGCGCGTGCTCGAGTCCGGCCACGGCTTCCCGCGCCAGGGTGGTGTTGGTGGCGATGACGCCATCGATCTGGTGCCGCAGCACGGTATCGGCAATCGTTTTGATCTGCTCATGGTCGAGATCCGGCGCAATCTTCAACGCCAACGGCACCAGCTTGCCATGCAGATCGGCGAGCCTTTGCTGTTTTTCCTTGAGCGCGCTCAGCAGATTATCGAGTTCGTCCGCGCTTTGCAGCTGGCGCAGATTTTTGGTGTTGGGCGACGAGATATTGATCGTCACATAGCTGGCGAACGGGTAGACGCGCTCCAGGCAGTAGCGATAATCGTCGACCGCGCGTTCGATCGGGGTGTCGGCATTCTTGCCGATATTCAGGCCCAGGATGCCGCGATAGCGCGCCGCTTGCACATTGGCCACGAACTGGTCCACGCCTTGATTGTTGAAGCCCAGGCGGTTGATCAAGGCATGGGCGGCAGGCAGGCGGAACATGCGCGGACGCGGATTGCCCGGTTGGGCGCGCGGCGTGACGGTGCCCACTTCGATAAAGCCGAAGCCCAGGGCGGCGAGGCCGTCGATACACGCGCCTTCCTTGTCGAGTCCGGCGGCTAGCCCTACCGCGTTGCGGAAGGTCAGGCCCATCACAGTGCGCGGCGCGTCGACGGTGGCAGGCGCCAGCAGGCCGGCAAGCCGCGCGCGTCCGGCTTGGCGCAGCAGGTTCAGGGTCAGGTGGTGGGCGTCTTCCGCATCCATGCGGAACAGACCGGCCCGCGCGAGCGGGTAAAGGGAACTCAGCACAGTGGGCTCTGTCAGTGGGGAAAACCGCTATTTTAACGGGTGCGCGGCGGTCGGGTCAGGATCTGCGTCCGATGTCGTGTGCGGCAGGGGGAATGTCGTGCTGGGTGTCGCCCGCCGCAGGTCCTGTCCAAGCATGGGCTCGGCGTCAGCCGTATAGGCCGCGGTGTGGTCGGACGCGGCAAGCGATGGCGCCGCATTGTCGTCGCTCAGGCGCTGCCAGCGGTTGTCCATCAAGCCCTCCAGTGGGCGGAAATTGGCTTTGTAAGCCATCTTGCGGCTTTCGCGGATCCAATAGCCCAGATACACATAGGGCAGTTGCAGTTGTCGCGCCTGTTCGATCTGCCAGATGATGTTGAAGGTGCCCAGGCTGGTGCCCGTGAGGTCGGGATCAAAGAAGGTGTAGACCGAAGAAATGCCGTCGGCGAGGATGTCTATCATGCTGACCATGCGCAGTACGCCGCGCTGTCCGGGCCGCGTGGGCGGGTCGCGGAATTCGACCAGACGCGAGTTGATCCGGCTTTGCAGCAGGAACTGCTCGTACTGGTCGCGGCTGTCGCGATCCATGCCGCCACCGGCGTGGCGTGCTGCCTGGTAGCGCATGTAGAGCTGGTAGTGTTGCTCGTCGTAGTAAAGCGGCGCGACGTAAGCGATCAGATCGGATAAATGATTGCGCATCTTGCGCTGGGTCCGATTCGGCGCAAAGTGCTCGACCGGCACCCGCACCGGAATACAGGCCCGGCAGCCATCGCAATATGGCCGATAGGTGAACACACCGGAGCGGCGAAAGCCTGCCCTGACCAATTCGGAGTAGACATCGGTATTGATCAGGTGGCTGGGGGTAGCCACCTGCGAGCGCGCGATGCGACCAGCCAGATAGCTGCAGGGGTAGGGCGCCGTCGCGTAGAACTGGAGAGCAGATAGCGGCGACAGCGGCAGATCGTTCGGGTGCGTCACGGGCGGCCTCGATGGAAATCCTGGCGCAAAACCGGATGTCGAAAGGCGGCGGCGTCAGCGAATTCGAGTCAGGCGAGCGTTTCGATCAGCGCTGTCTTGTCGAAGCGCCACGACATAGGCGCCGCCTGAACGGCGCCGCGCAGATGCTCAAGAAAGGCGCGCCGGGACACTTCCGCGCCGCCCAGCGAACTCAGATGCGCGGTGTTCTGTTGGCAGTCTATCATTTCCACGCCCTCGCGTCGTGCCTGTCCGACCAGGGCCGCGAGCGCGATTTTGGAGGCGTCGGGCTGCAACGCGAACATCGACTCTCCGTAGACCATGCGGCCGATAGCGACGCCATATAAACCGCCGACGCGCTGCCCGGCGAACCAGGTCTCGACGCTATGCGCGTAGCCGGCCTGGTGCATCGCGCTATAGGCATCGACGATGTCAGACGTGATCCAGGTGCCGTCCTGCCCCTTGCGCGCCACTCCGGCGCAGGCCCGCATCACATCGGCAAAACCGGCATCGACGCGGATTTCCCAGGCCGGGTCGCGCAACACGCGTTGCAGCGTCTTGCGCAGCGAATGCGAGACCTTGAAGGCGGCGGGGCGCAGCACCATGCGTGGATCGGGACTCCACCACAGCACCGGCTGGGGCTCCGAATACCAGGGAAAGATGCCGTGATGGTAAGCGTTCAGCAAACGCGGGAAGTCCAGCGTGGCGCTGGCGGCCAGTAAGCCGGGGGCATCGCTGCGAGCCGGCAGCGCCCGCTCGACGGGGGGGAACGGTGCCCCGTCCTCGAGCCACGCGATCATGCTCGGGGCCGAGTCAGGCCGCCCGCCGCGGACGGTAGATATCGCCCGTATGCAGTGCGTAGCGGCCTTCCTTGCGGTCGGCGAAGTAATAGCGCAGCGTCTCGGCCGTGGTCGAGAAGGCGAGATCGTCCCACGGAATTTCGGCTTCCGTGAACAGGCGCACTTCCAGACTTTCCTCGCCGGCGGCGAAATCGAGATCGAGCAGGCGGCCCAGATAGAACAGATGAACCTGATGCACGTGGGGCACGTTCAGCAGTGAAAACAGCTGTTGCAGTTCTACCCTGGCGCCGGCTTCCTCCTGCGTTTCGCGCAGTGCGCCCTCAGCCGTGGTTTCGCCGATTTCCATAAAGCCGGCCGGCAAGGTCCAGAAGCCATAACGCGGCTCGATGGCGCGTCGGCACAGCAAGACCTGATCCTGCCAAACAGGCAGGGTGCCGACGACATTGCGCGGATTTTCGTAATGGATGGTGCCGCACGCGTCGCATACAAAACGCTCTCGGGTGTCCCCGGCCGGAATGCGCAGCTGAACGGGATGGGCGCATACGGAGCAGTATTTCATCGGGCTGTGCTGCGGCATGTAGGCTACGTCGGCTGAGAGTGCAAAGGCGCCGCCGGGCTCGGCATGTGGCCTGCGTGCGCCTGGGTGCGCCAGTGGGCACCCAGGCTGGGGGCGGCGATACAGCTGCCAGTGTAACATCGCCGCCGCGCGGCGGCGCATTCTGGCGCGCGTCGTATCGACCCTGCGCCCTGGTCTGTGTGTTGCGTTTAGCGTAGCCAGCCTAAGCAAACCTTACACAAATTACAGGGCCATAGTATGCTCTGAATGCCCGGAGGTGCTTCGCGATGCCCGATCGTAACCTTCCGTGCGGCAGTGAGGGCCTGCTGTCAGCACGGCGTCTGAGCTATGCCACACTGGTGATGGTGGGGCTGATGTGCATTTTGTGCGTGGGTGTCCTGGTGAGCGCGTATCGGGAGGCGCAGCGGGAGACCGAGCGCAATGCCAGCAACTTGAGCATGTTGCTCGCGCGCGATATCGAGCGCGACGTGCTTCTATCGCAGTTGGCGCTGCAAAGCGCGCGTGACCGGATCCAGACGCAAGGGCTATCGGCCAGCCCCCGCTTCGATCTTTCGCCGCTGCTGACGCGAGCGGTCGGTGCCGGTTATTTCGAAAGAATACGCTTTGCCGAAGCTTCGGGCGTGGTGGCGAATGATGCCGTCGGACAGGGCTCGTCCAGTGTGGTCCAGCGCGATTTTTTCATCTATCACCAGCAACACGCGGGCCCGCAAGTGTGGATCAGCGCGCCGATGCAGGGCGACGAGGATGTGCCGGGCATCGTGCTCAGCTTGCGGGTCGATCAGCCTGACGGCAGCTTTGGCGGGATCCTGTTTACCACCATGGACCTGCGCCATTTCTATCGTTTGTTCGCCGATGTCAACGTCGGTCCGACTGGACATATCGTACTGTATCGGCAGGACGGCGAGGTCTTGCTGGAGTATCCGCCCAAGGAGGCCAATCTCGGACGCAACTTGGCGACACCGGAGATGTTTCAGGTGCTATCTGGAGTTGCGGCGGGCACCTCGGTCGGAAAATCGGCATTTGACGAGGTCGTGCGCCTGCGCGCCCTGCGGCGGGTTGGCGCGTTGCCGATGATCTTGTCGGTCGGTATTTCCATGCATGACGTATTCGTCGGCTGGCGCGACAAAGCCACCATCATTTTGCTCTATACCTTGTTGCTCGGTGGCGCCACGATCGGGCTTGCTCTGGTCTTGGTGCGGGAACTGCAGCGCAGGCAGGCGTTGGAGTTGGAATTGCAGCGCATTGCGCGTACCGACAGTCTGACGCAACTCGGCAACCGGCGTTTGTTCGACGAGGCACTCAAGCGCGAATGGGATCGCGCCGCGCGGCTGCACAAACCGCTTGCGTTGCTGATGCTCGATATCGACTGGTTCAAGAAGTACAACGACTTGTACGGACACCCGGCGGGGGATGTGACCTTACGCGAAGTCGCAAGCTGTATTGCGCGGGGCGTTCATCGTCCTGCTGACATCTGCGCGCGCTATGGTGGTGAGGAATTCACCGTGGTCTTGCCCGATACCAATTTGTCGGGGGCATATCACGTGGCGGAGAAGATCCGTAAAGCGGTGGAACGGCTGTCTTTGGCGCACGAGGATAGCCCATTGAAAATCGTGACGGTCAGCGTTGGGGTCGCGATGCGCATACCGACGCAAGGCTTGGCGCCGGATGTGTTGATCGATGGCGCGGACGAAGCGATGTATCGGGCCAAGCAGGCGGGGCGCAATCGTGTGTTGGCACAACAGGTTGCGTCGGCACCGGCAGTGCACGATTCGGCCAGCGCTTGATGGGATGAGGGGGGGCAGTGGTTGGCGCAAGGGGTTGGGTCGCAGTCACGGGTCGCAGTGACGAGTCATAGTGACGAATGAGGCCGCGTCAAATCAACGCCCAGAAAACAAAAAACCGCTGTCAGCGAACTGAGCAACGGTTTATGTCGGACTACTTTTTTGACGCTGTCTGCATGACAACCATGTTTTGGTTGCGGGGGTAGGATTTGAACCTACGACCTTCGGGTTATGAGCCCGACGAGCTGCCAGACTGCTCCACCCCGCGTCCGTCAAAGAAAACATTATAGCAAGGGTAGAACGCTCACGCAACACCTATTCCACTTTCTCTTTATATTTCGCTGTGCGCGCGGGCTAGGCGCGCACCACACAGTATTCGTTGCACGCGGCGGACACGCCGTGTTTGCATAGAAAGCGGCGCGCGGCTTGGTGCGCGCAGCGTGGCACGACAGCAGTTTATGGCATCCAGTCATCGCATCCATTCATAGCATCACGTCAGGGCGGGGGTGGCAATGAGCGACACCGAGATTGAAGGCAAGCGCCAGCAGCGCTATCGCACGCGCGACCGGATTCTGGCGGCGGCGCGTGACATTGTGATGCGTGACGGTTATGCCGGATTGACCATGCGTCGTCTGGCGGCCGCGGTCGACTATTCGCCGGCCGCACTGTATTTGCATTTTGCGGGGCGCGACGAAATCGCCGTGATACTGCGCGAGGAAGCGCTGGCGGCACTGGCGCTCGCGCTGGAGACGCATGCCTTGGAGGTCGCGGACCTGCATCCGATTCAAGCCGTCGGGCGAGCCTGGCTGAATTTCGCGCGGCTTCAGCCGCAACTGTATGCGTTGGCTTGGATAGAGCGCGTACCGCTTGCCGCTGCGCTGGATGACGCGGCGCCGGCCATGGTTGCGACTGAAGCCGCCGAAGCGGGCACGGCGGTATTGCGTATTCTATTAAAGGCATTGCGAACCGACGAAGCCGCAGCGCCGGTATACGGCATGGATGCGAGGGCCGAAACGGTATTGGCGGTACTGCACGGACTGGCGAGCCTGCAACTACTGCAACCGGGCATGCTGAGTGTGCCGGTCGACGCTCTGTTGCAGTTGACACTCAGCAGTCTGTTGCGCGGCTGGCCGGCGGCGCCGGAGCGGCAGTGATGAGCATGCGGCCGGGCAACTCGGGTCCGCATCGATAGGCGAGCTGGGCGCCTTGTGACACACTGTGGTGCTGGTTTTACTCAACCTATCGATACAACCGCCAGACGTCGACGCAACCCGACGTCCGTATGGCTTCCGTTCAGGTCACTCACGCATGAATGCATCTACTGCCCCGTCCGCTCCCGCTACTTCTTCCACGACTGCCACGACGGCCGCCTGGGACACGCGTCCTGAGGTGTATGCCGAACTTGAAAACGGCATCGGTTTTATCGCGCTGAATCGTCCCAAAGCGCTGAACGCACTGTCCCTGGGTATGGTGCGTCTGATCAAGCAGGCCATGGATGCATGGCGTGACGATCCGGCAGTCCACGCGGTGGTGATTTACAGTCCGCATCACAAGGCGCTTTGTGCCGGCGGCGATATCCGAGCACTCTACGAGGCTCGCCAGCAAGGTCATGATGAGGCGATCGACGCTTTCTTTATCGAAGAGTATCGGCTCAATCATCTGATCTTCACCTATCCCAAGCCCTATATCGCCTTGATGAACGGCGTAGTGGTCGGCGGTGGCATGGGTATTTCGCAGGGCGCGGCCCACACCGGCGGCTTACGCATTGTGGGTGCGGGCGCGCGTCTGGCCATGCCGGAAACCAAGATAGGCCTGTTCCCGGACGTCGGCATCAGCTGGTTTCTGGCTCGCACGCCGGCTCATTTCGGCACCTACATCGGTTTAAGCGGCAACATGATTCACGCTGGTGATGCGCTGCATGCGGGGCTGGCCGATCTGAGCGTGCCGGATCATGGCTTCGAGGGCTTGTTGGCGGGTTTGCGTGGCACGGCCTTCGCCAATGGTGCCGAGGTGGTGGCGCATCTACGCGCCGCGGTGGCGCAGGCCAACCTCGACCATACGCCGCCGCCCGCGCCTTTAGTCCAGCACGAGGCGGCGATTGCGCGCCATTTTGCTTACGATACGGTGCCGCAGATCGTAGCGTCGCTGGCAGCGCAAAGCGACGATGCGTGGGCCCAACAGGTCCTGGCTGATCTGCGCCAGCGCTCACCGCTGTCGATGGCGTTGTCCCTGGCGTTGTTGCGCCGGGCGGCGCACATGTCGATGGCGCAATGCCTGCGGACCGACCTCGATCTGACCCGTAGCGTATTTGCCCACGGCGATATCCTGGAGGGCATCCGAGCCGTGATCGTCGACAAGGACCACGCGCCACGCTGGCAGCATGCGGCACTCGAAGCAGTCGAGCCGCAGCAGATCGAGGCGATGTTCGTCAGTCCCTGGTCGGCCGCCGAGCATCCGCTGGCGCAGTTGCGCGACGCATGATCCGACTCGATGCCGGCCTGGATTCGGGCGCCGAGGCCCAGGCCGGCATCGGTATGGGCGGTCCGCTGCCCAGGCTGAAGCGCGGTGCCTGGGCCGGCGGTGTTCCCGCGCCGACCGCTTGAAATGACAAAACAAGAAATCCTAAGCTGGAAAAAATCGTTCAAATCGCCGCATCGACTCCCTAGACTGATCCACTGACACGCTTACCGCGCTGCCGCAGACCTTTCGTGCTGCGGCCGTGGTGAGCGGCAGCCGACTCAGGTGAGAAGATGTCTTATATTGTCACGATATCCGGGAGCCCCGCCGCGCAATCGCGCAGCGCGCATTTGCTGGGCGCTGCCGAAGCACTGCTGCGCGATTCCGGCTTGACCGTGCGCCGTATCAATGTGCGCGACTTGCCGGCCACGCCGTTGTTGCACGCGGACGCCGCCCACCCGGCCTTGCGCGCCGCAGTGGAGCTGGTCGATAACGCGCAGGCGGTGGTGATTGCCTCGCCCGTCTATAAAGTGTCCTTCAGCGGTCTGCTGAAAACCTTCCTCGATTTGCTGCCGCAGACCGGCCTGGCCGGCAAGATCGTCCTGCCCATCGCGACTGGCGGCAGCCTCGCCCATCTGCTGGCGCTCGATTATGCGTTAAAGCCCGTGCTGTCGTCCTTGGGCGCGCGCCACGTGGTTTCCAATATCTTCGGTACCGATCGCGAAGTGCCGTGGTCGGAAAGTGGCGGCTACACCTTGAACGAAGAAATCGCCGCGCGACTGGCACTTTCGGTCGATCAGTTGCGCCAGGCGCTGGCCGAGCAAAGCGAATTGCGCGACTACCGTGCCCGCTTTGCTGCGCAGGCGGCTCCGTCCGAGTTATCGGCTGACGCTGGGCTGCGCGTCCCCCGGGCCACGCGCGAGATCGGTGTGCGCGCCGCGGAAGGTCTCGCGCTGGGGCAATCCGCCTGACGCTCTGACGGTATTTTCTATCACGTTTGCGGCGCCGAGTCGCCGCACGTTGCGTATCTCGACTTTTAGCGTCGGGTTTTAGTGGCTAACGCTGCGATTCCGCCGGGATCGAGGTGTCCGCTCAAGGAGTCGAAGTGAATATTTTCTGGTTTATCCCCACGCATGGCGACAGCCGTTATCTCGGTACCCAAAAAGGGGCGCGCGCTGCCAGTTTCGATTATTTCCGGCAGATCGCCGTGGCGGCCGATACCCTGGGCTATGACGGCGTGCTGTTGCCCACCGGACGTTCTTGCGAAGACGCCTGGGTGGTCGCATCGGCGCTGATTGGTGCCACCCAGCGGCTCAAATTTCTGGTGGCGGTACGTCCCGGCGTGGCGTCGCCGGCGCTCGCGGCACGCCAGGCATCTACCTTTGATCGCCTGTCGGGCGGTCGTTTGCTGATCAATGTGGTGACGGGTGGAGCGCCGGGCGAACTCGAAGGCGACGGCTTGTTCGTCAGCCACGACGAACGCTATGAAATCACCGACGAGTTTTTGCATATCTGGCGCGGCCAGTTGACCGCCTCGCATGAGCGCAAGACTTCCGATTTTATCGGTAAGCATTTGAAGTCGACCGCTGGCCGCGTGATTTATCCGCCGGTCCAGAAGCCGTATCCACCGCTGTACTTTGGCGGCTCTTCGGAAGCTGCACACGTGCTGGCCGGCGAGCACATCGACAAATATCTGACCTGGGGCGAGCCGCCCGCGGCCGTGGCCGAGAAAATCAGCGATATCCGCAGCCGCGCGGCGGCGCGCGGGCGCGAGATCACCTTTGGGATTCGCCTGCACGTGATCGTGCGTGAAACCAACGAGGAGGCTTGGGCCGAAGCAGATCGATTGATCAGTCACCTGGACGACGAGACCATTGCGCGCGCTCAAGCCAACTTCGCCAAGATGGACTCGGAAGGGCAGCGGCGCATGTCGGCGTTGCATGGCGGTCGGCGCGACAAACTCGAAGTGTCGCCGAATCTTTGGGCCGGCGTCGGCTTGGTGCGCGGCGGTGCGGGTACGGCCCTGGTCGGCGATCCGGAAACCGTGGCGGCCCGCATCAACGAATATGCGGAACTGGGCATCGACACGTTTATCTTCTCGGGCTATCCGCATCTGGAGGAATCCTATCGATTTGCCGAGTTGGTGTTTCCCTTGTTGCCGCGCAAGACACGCGAGCAGATCGCGGGTACCGGTCCGCTGTCTGGTCCGTTCGGCGAGTTGATCGCCAACGAATACGAGCCACAAGCCTCGCAGAGCTGATGGCTAGGCGCGTCAGGCCGGGCCCGCCCGGGTCTGACGCTGAATCGGAACGGGAGTCCAATATGTCTAAATCGCAGCGACAGCGCACGCAAGTCAGCGGTAAGACCGATGTAGGCCATGGCCTGCTGCCGCAGTTGTTGCCCTGGTTATTGCCCTTACTGATTTTGCTGGCATGGGAACTGGGTGCGCGCACCGGCAAGTTATCCAGCCACATCTTGCCCGAGCCGCTGGCGGTGGTGAAGGCCGCCTGGCAGTTGATTCAATCCGGCGAAATGTGGGCCGACGTCAAGGTCAGTGCCTGGCGCGCCGTCACGGGTTTGCTGGTCGGTGGCAGTCTTGGTCTGGTGCTGGGGCTGGCAACCGGTTTGTTCAAACGCGTGGACGCTGTGCTGGATTCCACTATCCAGATGCTGCGCAATATTCCGGTGCTGGCGACCATCCCCCTGGTGATCCTGTGGTTTGGCATCGACGAAAGCGCCAAGCTGTTTCTGGTTGCCCTGGGCGTATTTTTTCCGATCTATATCAATACCTATCACGGCATCCGTTCGGTCGATCGCGGCCTGATCGAGATGGCGCGCAGTTATGGCCTGTCCGGTTGGCCTTTGTACCGTCATGTGATTCTGCCTGGCGCTTTGCCCTCCATGCTGGTCGGGCTGCGCTTCGGTCTGGGTTTGATGTGGGTCACCTTGATCGTGGCCGAGACCATCTCTGCGCAGGCAGGCATCGGTTATATGACCATGAATGCGCGCGAATTCCTGCAAACCGACATCGTGCTGGTCGGCATTCTGCTGTACGCCTTGTTGGGCAAGCTGGCCGATCTGCTGGCGAAATGGCTGGAGCGCGTGTTGTTGCGCTGGCATCCCGCCTATCAGACGGGAGCGGCATCATGAGCCGGGTTGCTTGGTCTTCCTCTTTCTCGCCTATTGCGGGACTCGATATTGAAAGTGAAATGCGTTTGAACAGCGGGTTGGCTGGTGCGTTTGACTTGAGCCATGGCGACGCGGACACGCGCCAACCGCTTGCCCGCGTCCACAGTTTACCGACGCTGGCTGAAGCCGCGGTGCGTCTGCGCGGCGTAGGCAAAGCGTTCGGCACGCGCCAGGTGTTGTCTGACTTCGAACTTGAAATCGAGCGCGGCAGCTTTGTCGCCATGGTGGGGCGCAGCGGTTGCGGCAAGTCGACGCTGCTGCGTCTGATCGCCGGCCTGGAGCGACCCAGTCAAGGCAGTGTCGAGACGCTGGGCGCCGATCTGGCCGGGCGCAAGGTGGGCGCTGCCGGTACGCGCATCATGTTTCAGGATGCACGCTTGCTGCCGTGGAAAAGCGTGTTGCAGAACGTGATGTTGGGTCTGCCGCGGCGCGATCCCGTCAGCGGTGATAGCGCACGTGACCGGGCACTCGCCGTGCTGGCCGAAGTGGGGCTGGCCGATCGTGCGGCGGACTGGCCGGCGCAACTGTCGGGTGGTCAACGTCAACGGGTGGCGTTGGCGCGGGCGTTGGTGCATAGACCGCAGGTGCTGTTGCTGGATGAACCATTGGGCGCGCTCGATGCGCTGACTCGCATCGAGATGCACGAATTGATCGAGCGTCTCTGGCGCGAACACGGCTTTACCGCGCTGCTAGTCACGCACGATGTACACGAGGCCGTGGCCTTGGGCGATCGTATCGTCTTGATCGATGGGGGCCGTATTGCGCTCGACCAACCGGTCGCCTTGGAGCGGCCACGCGTCCGCGGCGCAGCAGCGTTTGCCGCGCTCGAAGCGTATGTGCTGGATCGGGTTTTGCATACCTTGCCGGGCGTCGCGCATGAACCGTGGGCTGCCGACACGCAGGAGGCCGAAATCGCGTTGGAGCGCGTGCGTTGGGCCCTCTGAACTGAATTTTCGGTGCGTGCAGACGCGCCGTTATTGCCGGGGTGGCGAGCTTGCCGGCCCCGGCAGTCCTCTTTTCTTATTGCATGGAGTTGCACATCATGAGCATCAAAGCCGTCAACGTCAGAAACCAGTTCAAAGGACATATCAAAGAGATCATTCGTGGCCCGGTCGTGTCGGAAGTCGACGTCGAAACGCCGTTCGGTATCGTCACTTCGGTCATCACCACGCGCTCTATCGATGAGCTGGAGCTAAAGGAAGGGTCGGAGGTAGTGGCGCTGGTGAAGTCGACTGAGGTGTCGATTGCGCGCTTATGATTTGTGCGTTCTGGGGGCGGCCGCGCGACTTCGATGCGTGGCCGGTTTCCCCGTGCTGAGGACGAAAAAAATGCATCGCGTAAAGTCGTGGTGAAACTCGAACGCGTGGCATGGGTACAGGATGAACGCGAGACTCAGCCGCTGTCGTTGAATCCGGTCAGCAGGCTCAGCAAAGCGTGAACGCTGTCGCGAAATTCGACCATCGAACAGTCGCGTAGTGGACCCAGTTCATCAAGTACACCGTTACATAGCGCGCTGTCCCATCAAACGTTTGTATTTGTGTGTCCGGCACATATCGTTGACCTGTTGCAGTATCAACGCGCGCAGCGGCGACACCGCCGGATGCGTTTTCATCCCCAGGCTGATTTTGCGCAACTGGTATTTGACGCTGGCCATGGTCGCCAGCGAAGCCAAGGTCTTGTTCCGCCAATTGATCGGTGTCAGTTCAGGCGCCACATCCCATCCGTTTTGCCAGGCCTTTGGCAGGTTGGGCTCGATGGCCAGCGCGGTACCGAGTCCGACCATATCCACACCGCTATTGATCACTTGGTCGGCAATCTGCCGGCGGCGTATCCCACCCGTGACCATGACCGGCATCTGTGCCACCTTCCGGATGTCGCGTGCGAATTCCGCGAAATAGGCTTCGCGTGCCAAGGTACGGCCGTCACGCGCTTCGCCTTGCATGGCCGGCGCTTCATAGCTGCCACCCGATAATTCGACCAGATCGACATTCAGACTGTTGAGCAGCTGGACCACATGCCGGGCGTCGTCCGTCGAGAACCCGCCACGCTGGAAATCGGCCGAATTGAGTTTGACAGCGACGGAAAACTGGGGCGTCACCACGGCGCGTACTGCTGTGACGATCTCCAGCAGCAGGCGCGCACGGTTCTCCAGCGGACCGCCCCATTGATCGGTTCGCCGATTGGTGAGCGGCGAGAGGAACTGGCTCAAGAGGTAGCCATGCGCCGCATGAATTTCGACGCCCGTGAACCCAGCTTGTTCTCCAAGCTGGGCGGTACGGGCAAATCGCGCAATCACATCATCGATGATGTCCTGTGTCATGGCGAGGGGCGTCTTGAAGCGTTTGGATAACTTACCGAGATCCAGCGGCACTGCCGATGGCGCCCACGTCTGCTGGCCGAGGTTGGCTTGCATCTGCCGGCCCGGATGATTGATCTGCAACCAGAATTGTGCGCCTTTGGCGCGTCCGATCTGCGCCCAGCGCGCGAATTTTTCGAGCTGCGTGTCATCCTCTAGAACGACGCCGCCCGGTCCTGTCATGGCGCGGCTGTCTATCATGACATTACCTGTGATCAACAGGCCGGCGCCGCCGTTCGCCCAGGCCTCATAGAGCTGCATTAATGGCTCGGATGGGCCTTGGTTGGCATCCGCCATATTTTCCTCCATGGCGGCTTTGGCGATCCGGTTCGGAATCACCGAACCGTTAGGAAGCCGCGGTGTGTCAAATACGTTCATGGCAACACCTCAATGTATCAATTCGCACACTCTAAGGTTTAACTTAAGTTCAAGGTCAAGCACGATGTGCGGTAAGTGTGGCGTGCGGCGCGTGTCCTTCGTGTTTTGAGGGCCTGCTTGACGGCTTTTCGACTCGAGGCTTAAAGTGGACTTCAAGGTTTATGCTTTTTAAAAATGGCAGAACGCGCGGCCATGCTGGACACCGGCGCGATGGAGTATCAAACCTATGAAGATCAGCGAGCTCTCTGAACGCACCGGACTGGCCCCGTCACGTATCCGTTTTTACGAGCGCATTGGATTGCTGAAGGCGGTGCAACGCCAACCCAACGGTTACCGGACCTATCCAGCCGAGGCGGTCCTGCTGCTTGATCTGGTGGCCACGGCGCAGAAAGCGGGTTTCAGTCTTGATGAGATCAGTACGCTGCTACCGCCTCATGCGACGCAGTGGCAGCACGGCGTATTACTTGAAACACTGCGCCGTAAGGTGCAGGACATCGCAGCGTTGGAGGCGCGGCTGGCGCAAAGCAAAGCGCATCTCGTGACCCTGATCGCGGAGATCGAAGCCAAGCCGGTCGAGATCGATTGCACGACCAATGCAAAACGAGTGCTGTCACGCATGCGGGAGGGCAAACTGGCTAGCCCCGTTCTTGAATCGAGCGACGTGAAAGCACTCGGGAAGGTCCGCCGTCAGGGACCTCATCGGACGCAGTAAATCGACTTCGATGCGGTACGGCACTCTGGGGCGATCACGCAAGCCCTGCCGCGACATGCGCAGCAAAGGCCCGGACCCTGGCCGAATGTTTGCGCTCGGGTGGGCTGACCAGGTGTATCGGCGACTGGGGAGATGCCCAGTTCGGCATCAGCCGCACGACATCGCCACGGGCCAATTCGTCCTCGAACAACCAAGTCGGCGCATAACCGATGCCCATGCCGCTTAGCACGGCGGCTCGCAGCACTTCGCTACTGTTGGACTGCATATCCCCATGAACCCGAACGCTCCTGGCCGTGCCGATGGCGTCGGTTGCACCCGCGCCGGCCGTAAACAGCCATAAATTGCTGTTGGACATACCGGTGTAGACAATGCAATTGTGCGCCAGAAGATCGCCCGGATCGACCGGCGTCTCGACGTCCGCCGGCAGTGAGCGCAGATAGTCCTGATGTGCCAGCACCATGCGTTGCGAGGTGCCGATACGCCGTGCAATCAATCCGCTGTCCGGCAGGTCGCCGATTCGGATCGAGACATCGATGCCGTGTTCGACCAAGTCGATAAAACCGTCGTGCAGACGCAGGTCGACTTTGACGCCAGGGTAGGCCGTCATAAATGACTTCACCAATGGCATCAGCTTCAATCGGCCAAAGCCGACGGAAGCCGCGACCCGTATCCATCCATGGAGTTGGCTTTCGCCCTGGATCAGTTCGGACTCCGCCTCGGCGATTTCGGCCACCAGTCTGCGGGCCTGCTCGAAATAACGTTCGCCTTCCTCGGTCAGCGCAAGCGACCGGGTGGTCCTGACCAGCAACTTGGCCCCAAGCGCTTTCTCCAGGGACGCCACTTGCTTACTGACAGCGCTTTGGGTGGCCCGCAGCTCAGCCGCCACCGCCGAAAAACTGCCGGCTTCGACCACTCTGACGAACGTGCTCATGGCGGAAAGCTTATCCATCGCGCTCCAATATATTCCATTTAAGAATAAATTATAGCGCTAAATCCAGTCTATGCCAGCCGAATGGAATCAGTCAAAGTGGCGTCACCGATGTCCTTAACCCCCCTTAGGAGTTCACACCATGACCCTCATCAACGTACCCACCCGCGACGACGTCAGCGCCGAGAATCAAGTGCTGTTCGATAACCTCAAAAAAGGTCTGGGGATGGTTCCCAACCTTTACGCGACATTTGCCCTGTCGGAGACGGCGCTAGCCACGTATCTGGCGTTACAGAATGCGAAGAGCAGTGTCACCGGTAAGGCCCGCGAAGTGGTCAATCTGGTCGTCAGCCAGGTCAACGCATGCGAGTATTGTCTGGCCGCCCATACCATGTTGGGCAAAATGCATGGCTTCAGCGATGAGCAGATCATCGAAATCCGGCATGGCCGCGCCGGCTTCGATACCAAGCTCGACGCGCTGGCCCGCTTGACCCATGGCATCGCGCAAAGCCGCGGTCATGTGGATCAGGCCTTGGTCCACGCATTTTTTGCCGCCGGCTGGACCCAGGAAAACCTGGTGGATGCCATTGTCATCATCGGCGATAAAGTGGTGAGCAACTATTTGCACTCCACCACGAAAATCCCGGTCGATTTCCCTGCTGCGCCGAAGCTGGATTGATAGCACGACATAAGAGCAGCCCTGGTGATACGGTCGTCACTAAGGCCGACCTCCCGACCTGCCCCAGCTTTGCAGCCCCTGAAAATCCACGGTTCCGGTGAGGCGCTGTACTTTCCCGTCAGGTGAGATGAGCAGGGTCATCGGTAGTTCTGTATTGACCCAGCGAAACCTGGACAGCTTAAGCAGCTAAGGCAAACGCCTTAGCCGGGTGTTTATCTTCCAGTCGCCAATCAACCCGCTGGCGTGCTGCAAGGTGTCGAACCGATGCCGATGCATACGGTGCAGAGGTTCGTCGACCGACGCTCGTTTGTCGCCGTCGCGACCGAGGGCGGTATTGAACTCGCGTATCAAAACAAAAAAGGCCTGCCAAACCGGCAAGCCTTCTCGAATTTTGGATGCGAATTTTGGACGCGAATTTTGGACGCGAATTTTGGACGCATTAAGCAGCCCAAAATTATAAACCTGAAAATTCCTTGTCAACTTAGTTGGGCGGAACCCCGCTAAGCTTTATACAGTGGGGTGACCGATGGGACTCGAACCCACGACAACTGGAATCACAATCCA
>Ga0116226_10000669_pt1 | contig 29291 bp, 28 predicted proteins | sample S1TSphfallax_FD_89692 | JGI IMG/M metagenome (GOLD analysis project Ga0116226, IMG submission 89692) | Host-associated microbial communities from peat moss isolated from Minnesota, USA - S1T2_Fa - Sphagnum fallax MG | ecosystem: Host-associated > Plants > Peat moss > Unclassified | place: USA...
GCGACGAAAGTGGTCCCCGCCAGATCGCCGCCGTTTCCCGCCGCTGTTTCACCGAACCGCGATGCGGCCGCCGGACCCGGGCGGATCGCCCTGAGAGCCCTGGGCGCGCACGCACATATGAATTTCGCTCCGCGGGTGGATCTGGCTCCCCAGATCGCGCCGGCGCTTGCGTTGCCGCCGGCGCCTGACTTGCGCATGATCGTGGTCTATAGGTGGATGACAAGAGAAAAACCTGGGAGACGGCCATGACGTTCACGAACCTGGCGCGGGGCCTTTCCGTTGCGGCCGTAATTCTCAGCGCCAACGCGGCTGTGCCGGCCTTCGCCGCCACGCCGGTGATCGATGCGGCCATCGCCGATCCCGGACGGCCCGCCAAGGATGCGGCCCTCGACGCCGAGCGGAAACCCGCCGAAATCCTGGCCTTCATCAAGCTGAAGCCTGGCGCGACCATCGTGGACGTGGTCCCCGGCGCCTATTGGGATCGCCTCTTCGCCAAGGTCGTCGGGCCCAACGGCCATGTTTATGATTTCATGCCGGAGGAACTGGCCAAGGCGGAGCACAAGCCGCTACCCGTCGCCGGGTCAGCTCCCATCGCCGACCTTCCCAATGTCACCGCCTATTCCGGTCCCACCAACACCTTCGCCGTTCCGACGCCGGCCGACGTCGTGTGGATCCGCCAGAACTATCACGACATCTATGATCCCTTCATGGCCCCCGCGGACGTGCCGACCTTTGACAAGGCCGTCTTCAAGGCTCTGAAAAAGGGCGGCTATTTCGTGGTCATCGATCATTCCGCGCCGGACGGCTCGGGCCTGGCGGACACCAACACCACCCACAGGATCGACGCGGCGGTGGTGAAGAGGGACATGGCGGCCGCAGGATTTGTTTTCGTGGCCGAGAGCGATGCTCTGCGCAATCCAGCCGATCCCCGCGACAAGCTGGTTTTCGACCCCTCTATCCGCGGCAAGACCGATCAGTTTATCTATCTCTTTAAGAAGCCCTAATTCTTTAAGAAAACACGGGATTGGCGGGCTGGTGATCGCGCCGGTCAAAAGACCCGGCCTTAAGAACGAACCGCTCATGGAGGAGCGACCAGGATGGATGACGCCGCCGCTTTAGTCACCACCGCGACCCGCGTGGAGCATGTGGATGTTCTGGTGGTGGGGGCCGGGATCTCCGGCGTTGGGGGCGCCTACCACCTCAAGACCCAATGTCCGGACAAGAGCTTCCTGGTCCTGGAATCCAAGGACAGCTTTGGCGGCACCTGGCGCACCCATGCCTATCCGGGCATCCGCTCCGACAGTGATCTCTATACCTTCGGCTACCGCTTCAAACCTTGGATCGGGCCGCCCATCGCCGCCGCCGACGCCATCCTCGATTATATGGGCGAGGTGATCGAGGAGAACGATCTGGGCGGTTATATCCGCTACGGGCACAAGATCCTCTCCGCCGCGTGGTCCAGCGCGACCAATCTCTGGACCTTGAAGGTTCTGAGAGCAGAGGACGGCGAGACCTTAACTTTCACCGCCAACTTCCTCTGGATGTGCCAGGGCTATTACCAGCACGATAAGGGCTACACCCCCGAGTGGGAGGGCATGGAGAGCTTCCAGGGGGAAATCGTCCATCCCCAGACCTGGCCCAAAGATCTGGATTATAAGGGCAAGCGGGTCGTCATCATCGGCTCCGGCGCGACCGCGGCGACCCTGGTCCCCAACATGGCCGATGACTGCGGTGAGCTGACGCTGCTCCAGCGATCTCCGACCTATTTCATTCCCGGTGGGAATCGGAACGAGCTGGCCGATTCCCTGCGCGAGCTGAAGATCGACGAAAAATGGATCCACGAGATCGTCCGTCGCCGGATCGTCCTTGATCAGCACGAGTTCACCCGCCGATGCTTTGAAGAGCCCGAGGCTGTTCGTGACGAGCTCTTGGCCGCGGTTCGCGCCTTCCTCGGCGAGAATTTTGATGTCGAAACCCATTTCACGCCGGCCTATCGCCCGTGGCGTCAACGGATCGCTTTCGTGCCCGAGGGGGATATTTTTCAAAAAATCGCGGCGGGTAAGGCCGCCATTGTCACCGACGAGATCGACCGGTTCACGCCGGAGGGAATACTGCTGAAGTCAGGCAAAACCCTCGAAGCGGATATCATCATCACCGCGACGGGATTTAACCTCAGCGTGCTCGGCGATATCGCCTTCTCGATTGATGGCGCGCCCCTGGATTTCGGCGAGACGGTCACCTATCGCGGCATGATGTTCACGGGCGTCCCCAACATGGTCTGGGTGTTCGGCTATTTCCGCGCCAGTTGGACCCTGCGCGCCGATCTGATCGCGGACTTCGTCTGCCGGCTGTTCAAACACATGGACGAGAAGGGCGCCAAACGGGTGGAGGTGGCTCTGCGTCCCGAGGATCACAACATGCCGCGCCTGCCGTGGATCGACCCGGAAAACTTCAATCCCGGCTACCTGATGCGCGACATGCATCTTCTGCCCAAGGCCGGCGACAAGCCTGAATGGCGCCATAGCCAGGATTATTGGAACGAGAAGGACGTCTTTCCCACCATCGACCTGGATGATCGGGCCTTCGTCTACGGTTGAAGAGCGCTCTATTCGCGCAGCTTCGGGAGCGAAAGACCCAGCGCCGGCCGCGCGGCGATAAGGTCGCGGCGGAAACGGAAAAGCTCGGCGGGTCGACCGCCCGCGCCGGCGTCCATCCTGCCCAGTCCCTCCACCAGGCCCGTTCGCTCCACCACGCGGCGGAAATTCTGCTTGTGCAATGGGACGCCGGCCACGGCCTCGACGCCGCGTTGCAGGGCCGAGAGCGTAAACGCCTCGCCCATGAGTTCGAAGATGATCGGCCGGTACTTCAACTTGCCTCGGAGTCGTCCAAGGCCGGTGGCCAGGATCCGCCGGTGGTCAGAGATCATCGGCTGGCCGAAGGCGGGCTCCAGAACGCGCGCTTCCACCGGAGCCCCGCCAACCGCGAGGGCGCGGTCGCGGCCCGCCTCGGGCGCCAGGCCGGCTTCATAAAGCAGCTCATAGCGATCCAGGACGCGCTCCTCGTTCCAGGGCGCGCCGTCCAGGGCGAAAAGCAGGCGCGCGCGATCCTGTCGGCCCGGCGAACCCGAGGCCCACGCCGCCAAAGCCGGGGCGATGAGATCGTCGATGAGCGCCGGCCGGCCCGCCCGCCAATCCTCCCAGGGAAAGAACCGTGTCCAGTTGGACCAGGCGGTGTCCGGCGCCTGGGTGTCCAGCGCCGCTGGCGCCAGGGCCAGATAGCCTACGGAGATGACCCGGGCGCCGCCGGCCCCCACATCCGCCAAGGGGGCGTCGCGGCCCTTGTCGCCGAAGGTGTAGAGTTGCTCGACATAGCCCAGTTCGAAGCGGGTCTGACGGGTCACGAAATCCCGCAGGGCCAGTTCAAACGTACGCTGACCTTCCGGGTCGAAGGGGCCGAAGGGAAGGCCGGCTATGCTGAGGGCCTGGGCGTCCGCGTCCCGCGGCCGCACGGTCAAGACGCAGGCCTCGCCCTCGCGAAGGGCGACGATGACGGCCGACAAGCCGATGACGATTGTGGGATTCACACCGCCGGTCCCTGGGTTCGGGCCAATGCGCCGACGGGCGCATAACCGGCGGCCTCGGTGAGAATCTGGCGGCGCTGGAGGTACAGCGCCTGGGCGTCGGCGGGGGCCAGGGGTTCGAGGCGCCGGAAATAGCCCCGCGGCGGCTTGCCGAATAATCGCAAAGCTTCAGGGGCCTCGAACCCCGCGAGCTGTGTGGCCTCGAAATAGGCGCACGCCCGGTCAGCGGCCTTAATCAGGACCTTGACGTGCATGGGGATCTGAGCGGGCAGTCCAAAACGGATATGGATGGCGCTGGCCAGGCGATCCTCGAACGCCTCATAGTCGAGGCCAAGCGCCGCCTTGAAGGGCGAGATCATGTCGCCGATCACATATTCGGCCGCGTCGTGAAGGAGGGCGGCCAGGCGCCAGCGCGCGTCGATGGCGGGCGTGACGTGGGCGACGATCTCCTCAACCACCACGGAATGTTGGGCCACCGACATCGGGTGCTCACCCAGGGTCTGGCCGTTCCAGCGCGCCACCCGCGCCAGGCCATGGGCGATGTCCTCGATCTCGATGTCCATCGGGGAGGGATCGAGCAGGTCGAGGCGGCGGCCCGAAAGCATTCTCTGCCAAGCGCGGGGTGGGGAAGCCTTTGGCACGTCTGAGTTTCCGCAGCATCCGGCCCTCAGGCCAAGCCGCTCCGGATGCTCTCATGATGGCGAATAACCTCTTTCACGAGGAAATTCAGGAACGTTTCGGCGAATTCCGGCGCCAGATCAGCGCTCACGGCAAGGGCCCGCAAACGGGCGACCTGCTGAGCTTCGCGCGCCGGGTCCGCTGGCGGCAGGTCCAGACGGGCCTTCAATTCCCCGACCTTACGGGTGCATTTGAATCGCTCGGCCAGCAGATGGATCAGCGCCGCGTCGATATTGTCGATGGAACGGCGAAACTCCGCCAGTTCCGGCGGGATCGGGGGGGGCAGGGCGTCATCACTGGCCATGACGCCTCTCGTCGCCTAGTCCTGGGTGGGTGGTCAAGCGGCGCGTGACCGGATGGCCTTGTGGGGATCATGACTCCTGACCTTCTCGACCGGGCTCACAAAATCGCCGCGCATCTCATCGCGCGGGGCGAAACGATCGCCGTGGCGGAATCATCCTCAGGAGGCCTGATCAGCGCGGCCCTCCTCGCTGTTCCCGGGGCCAGCGCCTATTTTCGCGGAGGGGCCGTGGTCTACACGGCCAAGGCCCGAATGGCGTTGATGGACCTGCCGCGAGAGTCCGTCGCGGGAATGAGGTCGGCCAGTCCCCCCTACGCCTTGCTTCTGGCCCGCTCGATCCGGGAGAACCTGGGGACGACGTGGGGGCTCTCGGAGACAGGCGCCGCGGGACCTTCCGGCAATCCTTATGGTGACGCGGCGGGTCATACTTGCCTGGCGATCAGCGGCCCCACCGAAACCGCCATCACTCTGGAAACAGGCGTCTCCGACCGCGTCGCCAATATGGAGGCCTTCGCCGTGGCGGCGCTTGAGCTCCTCAAGTCTGCTCTTGAGCTTTGATCGACGGAGACTTTCAGCTAGCTTGTCGTCGCGCGCCGAGCTCCGTCCCGCGCCCTTCAAGGACATCCATGGTCTCGCCTCAAAGCCTCACGACGTTCTTTCGCTATGTCATGACAGGCGGCACGGCGGCGGTTGTCGATCTCTCGGTATTCGCCGCCCTGCACCGGGTGGGCGTTCCCATTGCGGTCGCCGCAAGCGCGAGCTTTTGTATCGCCGCTGTGGTGAACTACACGCTGACCTCGATCTTCGTTTTCAAGGCGCGGCGCAGCCTCAAGGGCTTTGGCCTGTTCTTCGGCGTCGCCCTTCTGGGCATGTCGATCAATGTGGGCGTGACGGTCGCGGGGTCGGCGCTGACCCCCCTTGGGCCGGTCCTCGCGAAGGTGGCCGGGATCGGAGTCGCCTTCCTGTTCAACTTCTGGCTGAACAGCACCTTTGTCTTCAAGGCCCGAGGCATAGGCGCCTCAAGTCCTCAATAGCTTCGGCCGCGCGTTGGATAGTTCAGCACGTCCACCGCGACATTGACGGCTGCGTGGTCGCCAACCGGAACGCAGACAGCGCCGCCCGCCTCGCGATAGCCATGGGTCCCAACCCCGGCGAAGACTTCGCCATGGGGGCTCTTATCGAGCTTGCCCGTATCGGGGTTGGGAAGACCGCCACAGGGCCCTACGGGGCGGACGATATTCTGGGCGATATCCTGGCGATGCGGCGGCAGGTTCACCGGACCCGTCGCGGGCGCGGGGGGCGCGCCCCCCAGCTGGCTGTCCTGGGCGGTGGATATGGCCTGTTGCGCGGTCGCCGGAGCCGCCAGGGCGAGCGCAAGCAAGGCGCCCAGGCCAAATTTGCGCGAACCCAGCCACGAGATATCGACCATGCCCATCCTCCAGCTTTCAACCGATGATATAGGAGCGCGGCGTCGTGGCCAAATCACGGCGCGTCGGTTCCTTGTCGGGGTTCTTCCTCTTGCCGCCCAATCGTCTCGCTGACGCCCGCGCCGCCATAGCTCCCCTCTATCGTCTGGATGAGCATGCGGCTCTTGAGCCCCTGGCCAAGTCCGCGCGGTTGTCCCCGGCCCAGCGCGCCCGCGTGGTCGCCCAGGCGCGCGATCTTCTGGCCCGGCTCCGGGCGCCCGGCCAGGCGGGCTGGGTGGATCAGTTTCTGCGGCAATACAGTCTCTCCAGCGAAGAGGGCGCCGCGCTGCTGGGGCTGGCGGAAGCCTATCTGCGGGTTCCGGACGCGGCGACGGCGGACGCCCTGATCCGCGACAAGCTCGGCCGGGCCGACTGGCGCGCGCATCTCGCCGAGACGGATTCGGTCATCGTGAAGAGCGCCACGCTCGGCCTGCTTCTCGCCCAATCCCTCTCTCAGGCGCCGTCGGGAACGCTCAAGGGTCTTGTCGCGCGCATGGGCGAGCCGGCGATCCGGGTCGCCGTGGCCAGCGCCATGCAGCTCATGGGCGAGGCCTTTGTCCTTGGCCGCGATATCGAAGAAGCCCTCAAACGCGCTGATCGCGGCGCCAACAAGCAATTCCGCTATTCCTTCGACATGCTGGGGGAGGGCGCGCGTACGGCGGCCGACGCCGCCGCCTACCAGGAGGCCTATGTGGCCGCGGTTAGGGCGGTGGGGTCTGGCGCCGCCGGAGTCGCTGATGTGTTCGCCGCCGATAGCGTTTCGGTGAAGCTGTCGGCCCTGCATCCCCGCTATGAGCCCTTCCAGGCAGATCGCGCCGTGCCGGAACTGACCGGCCGTCTGATCGAATTGGCGCGGATCGCCCGGGCGGCCGATGTGGGACTCACTGTCGACGCCGAGGAGAGCGAGCGGTTGGACATGTCCCTGGCGATCATCGAGGGCGCCGCGCGCGATCCCTCGCTTCGCGGCTGGGATGGCCTTGGCATGGCGATCCAGGCCTACCAGCGCCGCGCCCCGGCCGTCATCGATTGGGCCGGCGCCCTGGCCAGGGATACCAACCGCCGGCTGATGGTGCGACTGGTGAAGGGCGCCTATTGGGACAGCGAGATCAAGCGCGCCCAGGAGCGCGGCCTCGCGGACTATCCCGTTTTCACCCGCAAGACGGGAACGGATGTGAGCTATCTCGCCTGCGCGCGGGCCATGCTGGCCGATGAATCTCTCTATCCCGCCTTCGCCACCCATAACGCCCTGACCGTCGCGAGCGTGTTGGAATGGGCCGGCAATCGGGGCGACTTCGAGTTCCAGCGTCTGCATGGCATGGGCGATGGGCTCTATGAGCCCCTGATGTCGTCCCGAAGCCTGGCCGTGCGGGTCTATGCCCCCGTGGGAGGCTATCGCGATCTGCTGGCCTATCTGGTGCGCCGCTTGCTGGAAAACGGCGCCAATACCAGCTTCGTGCACCAGATCGCCGACCGGGCGATCAGCGATGAGGATCTGCTCGCCGATCCCGTGGAGCGCGCCCTGGCGTCGGGCTTGTCCTCCCACCCCACCATCCTCCCGCCGCTGGAGCTCTATGGTCCGTCCCGGCGAAACGCGGCCGGGCTGGATCTGTCCGAAGAGACAGTCGTTACCCCCCTCCGCGCGGAGATGGCCAGAGCCTTGGCGACTCCGGCCCGCGCCGCCCCGAGTCTTCGTGGTCGCGCCGGAGCCGGGCGCGGGCGTCTCGTCCCTAATCCCGCCGGAGGTCCGTCGCCCGGCGAGGTCACCGACGCGACGACCGCTGATGTGGGCACGGCCATCGATCTTGCCGTGAAGGGTCAAGGGGCCTGGAACGCTCTCGGCCATGCCGCGCGGGCAGAATGCCTGGAACGTCTGGGGGACCTTCTGGAACGCGACCGGGCCGCCCTCATGGCGCTCCTCACGGCCGAGGCCGGCAAGACGATCACCGACGCCTTGAGCGAAGTGCGCGAGGCGGTGGATTTCTGCCGTTACTATTCCCGGGAGGCCCGCCGCTGGGGCGGCGCCGAACGCCTGCCCGGCCCCACCGGCGAACTGAATGAACTCCGCCTGGAAGGCCGGGGCGTCTTTGCCTGTATCAGCCCCTGGAACTTTCCCCTGGCTATTTTCCTGGGCCAGATCACCGCGGCCCTCGCCATGGGCAATGCGGTCATCGCCAAGCCGGCGCCCCAGACCCCGCTCATCGCCGCCGCCGCCATCCGCCTCGCCTTGGAGGCCGGCGTGCCGCCAGAGGTACTTTGCCTCCTGCCGGGCGGCGCCGACATCGGCGCGGCGCTCATCGCCGACCGCCGCATCGCGGGGGTCGCCTTCACCGGGTCCACCGCAAGCGCCCGGCGGATCGCCCGGACCCTTCTGGAGGATGAATCGCGTCCCCTCGTTTCACTTATCGCCGAAACAGGCGGCGTCAACGCGATGCTGGTGGACTCCACCGCCCTCCCCGAACAGGTGGTGGCCGACGTGATCACCTCGGCCTTCGGCAGCGCCGGCCAGCGATGTTCAGCCCTGCGCCTCCTCTGTTTGCACGAGGATATCGCGCAGAGCGTCATCCACATGCTCACCGGCGCCATGGCCGAACTCGTAATCGGTGATCCCGCCGATCTGGCCACGGACGTGGGTCCGGTCATTGACGCGGCGGCGGGGTCCGCGATCGTCGCCCACCTCACACGTTGGCGTGAGCGGGTCGTCTTCCAGACACCCCTCCCAGCAGGGCTCGCTGACGGTCATTTTGTCGCCCCGACCTTGATCCGCCTTGACGCGGTCGAGGATCTTGATCGCGAGGTCTTCGGCCCCGTCCTGCACGTGGTTACCTGGAAATCCGGCGCGCTTGAGGATACGCTGTCGCGGATCACGGCGCAGGGATATGGCCTCACCCTGGGGCTCCATAGCCGGATCGCCGGCGTGGCGGAGGCGGTCCGCGCAAAGGCCAAGGTCGGCAACCTCTATGTCAATCGCTCCATGATCGGCGCTGTGGTGGGCGTTCAGCCCTTTGGCGGGGAGGGGCTCTCAGGCACCGGTCCAAAGGCTGGCGGTCCGCACTATCTGCCCCGCTTTGCCGTTGAGCGCGCCTTCACCCTGGACACGACCTCTGCCGGAGGAAACGCGAGCTTGCTTGGTCTCGAAGACTAAGCCGCCGCCAGGAAGGACCGCGCGGTGGCCGCCGCGCCGACCTCGAAAGGCGTGACGTCCGACCAGAAACACCGGGCGAACTTGCTGGCGTCCACGCGGTAGGGGCGGTCCCAGGTAAAACTCATATCCGCCACCTCACGCAGGAAGGGAACAAAGACGCCCATCGCGGGCAGGGTCCAAAGGGGGACGGACGTAATCTGGGGATTCACGCCGATGGCGGCGGCGCCCAGGCGGATAATCTCGCGGGGTGTTGTGGTCGGCGCGCAGGGCATGTTCCAGGCCTGACCAAAAGCGTCGTCGGGCGCCTCCAGCAGGCTGACCACGGCGCGGCCGATATCGGGCACATAGGCGAAGTCGTGGGGCGTGTCGGGCGGCGCGATCAGAAGGGCGGGCTTGCCCTTGGCGAGGGCCCCAAAAGCCTGATCGCCCAGATGGGAGAGGCCGACGCCCGGGCCATAGAAGTCCGGCGGACGCAAGGCCGCTATGCGGAGGCGCCCAGCTTCAGCGGCGGCCATCCAGATTCGTGTGACCTCGGAGCGGATCGCCGGTTTGGCCGCGCGGTTCGTCAGCGGCATATCCTCGGTGAGCGGCGCGGTCTGAGGCCCCATCATGTAGAGATTATCCACGAAGACCAGCCGCGCCCCGCTGGCGGCGCAGGCCTCCACCACATTCGTCATGGCCCTCGGCCACGCCTCACGCCAGACCTTGGCGTCATAGGCGAAGCCGATGGCGAGGACGACCTGGCGCGCGCCCTGGACCGCCGCTTTCACGGAGTCCGCGTCCAGCACATCGCAAGGGACGAACCTGGCGCCGGCCGGCATGTCGGCGGGCGCCTTTCGCTGGGCGATCATGACCTCGCCTCCGCGCACGGCGAGGACGTCCGCTGCGGCGCGTCCGGTGGCGCCATAGCCCAGAATGATAGTGGAATGATCCATGACGGCTCTCCTCTGAGCCGAAGACTAGGGCCGCGGTTGGTATCCGAAAAATGCATGTATAATATCGCAGGCATGCAGGATGCGCATATCGCCGGCCTTGATCTCAAGCTTGTCCCCGCCCTCGAGGCCTTGCTGCGACGGCGTAATGTCACCCATGCGGCGGAGGAGTTAGGCCTTAGCCAACCCGCCATGAGCCGGGCGCTGGCGCGCCTGCGCGACCTGCAGGGCGATCCGCTCCTGGTGCGCGCGCAAGGCGGTTACGTCCTGACGGCCCGAGCGCAGGCGCTCCAGCCGCGTCTGGCCGAGGTTCTGAGCCATTTGGGCGCGGTCTTTCATCCTCAGGCTTTCGATCCGGCCAAAGAACGACGCGTGCTGCGCCTGGCTGCCGCCGACGTCCACACGATCATCATTCTACCTGGCGTGGCCGCGCGCCTGGCCCGCGAGGCGCCGGGTGTTGATATACGCGTGGAGACATATGGCCCCGACACGCCGGGTCGCGTCCTCATGGGCGAGGTGGACCTCGCCTTCGCCTTGATGACGACGCCCCTTCCGGCCGGCGCCTATAGCGAAATCGTGGCGGAAGATCGCATGGTCGTTGTCACGCGGCGCGATCACCCGACGGCCAACCGACCCTGGACCCTGGCCGATTATGGCGCCTATCCGCACGCCACGGTCGCCCTCTTGGGCGACGGACAATCCGAAATGGACGCGATTCTCGCGGGCGAGGGGGTGAGGCGGCGCATCGCCCTGGCCACCCCTCATTTTGTCGCCGCCCTGGCCGCCGTGAGCGCCACCGATATGGTCACCACCATGTCGGCGGCCCTCGCTGGACGCCTGGCGCCGGCTCTCGGTCTGCGTCTCCAACCTCCGCCCTTCGCGGAAACGCGATTGGAAATGACCCTGGCGTCATCCTACATCCGCGCCAACGATCCTTTTCTGGCCTGGTTTCGCGATGTCGTCCGACACGCGGCGCGGGAGGCGGGCGTGGGAGCTCCAGGAGACGAGAACAGTTCTATGGCGGCGGCCTTGTGAGACGCCGGCCTCGCCCGGTCTTGTGAATTTCATTACGCGGATAATATGTCACCAAATTTTGAACGTCAGATAGCTGACGGATAATCCGAAACGACTTTCGTCGCGTAATGAGAAGGCAAATCCGAGGCTAAGTTTGCTTAATAACATGTCACAAAATCTTATTCTAAACTTCGCATTAGGGTCTTCGCGTCGGGCTTATCGTCCTCGGTGGAGCGACTCCCTGTCGGTTTCGCCCCCCAACCCCGAAAGGAAGTTGACATGACCCCGACCCATAACGCCCACGAACATCATACCCATGCCGCTGATCATCACGACATGGCCGCCAAGCATCACCGCGAAGCCGCCGCCTATCATGAGGCGGGCGACGCCGAAACGGCCGGCCACCATGCGCATGTCGCCTCTGGCCACGCCGCCCAGGCAGCCCATCACGCCGAGGAAGCGAGCAAGCTCCACGCCGAGCATCATGGCGAGATCGAAAACGCCCCCGAACACGAAGATGGGCACGAGCACGAGCACGACGAAGAGCACGAATCCGTCGACGCCTGAACCCCGTCGATTTTGGACGGCGGCGCCGGCCGCGCCTCCAGGGGCGGTCGGCGTTGTCATATTTGGAGCCGCCCACGCGCGCCGCAGCCAAGTGTCATAAGCCAAATCTAGGATTGATATTCGACGGTGAAACGCGCCCATCGGGCTTGATCTCAGCTTGGGTGGTCCATGAACTTTCTGCTCTCGCGTTATTTTATCATGCAGCTCGTCGGGTTGCTGAGCCTGTTCTTCGCCATTTTGGCCCTCACGCTGGGCCTCTGGTGGGCTTTGCCCCTGGCCATCCTTCTCCCGCTATTGATCCTGGGCTTCGCGGACCTCGCCCAGACGTCACACGCGATCCTACGGAACTACCCCATCATCGGCCATATCCGTTTCATGCTGGAGGCGATTCGGCCGGAGCTGCGCCAATACATCATCGAGGATGAGCGCGATCCGTTGCCCTTCAGCCGCGATGACCGCTCCCTGGTTTATAGTCGCGCCAAGAACACGCGGGACACCCAGCCCTTCGGCACGGTCCTCGATGTCGGCGCCGTGGGCTATGGCTGGATCTCCCATTCGATCCGGCCAAAGGTCATTAAGGACACCGACTTTCGTGTGACAATCGGCGGGCCGGAGTGTCGCCAGCCCTATCAAGCCTCGATCCTCAACATCTCCGGGACAAGCTTCGGCGCCGTCAGCGCCAACGCCATCATGGCCTTCAACCTGGGCGCTAAGATGGGCGGCTTTGCGCACAACACCGGCGAAGGGTCCATCAGCGCCTATCACCGCCGCCATGGGGGCGACATCATCTGGCAGGTGGCCAGCGGCTATTTTGGCTGCCGCACGCCCGAGGGCCTCTTCGATGCGGAGCGCTTCAAGACCCAGGCCCGCGAACCGCAGGTGAAGATGATCGAGGTGAAGCTCAGCCAAGGCGCCAAGCCGGGACACGGCGGGGTGCTTCCCAAAGCGAAGATCACGGAAGAGATCGCGCAAACCCGGGGCGTAAGCCGCGACCGCGATTGCGTCTCCCCCGCCGCTCACACGGCCTTCACCACGCCTCTGGAGTTCATCACCTTCATTGCCCGGCTCCGAGAGATGTCAGGCGGCAAACCCGTGGGCGTGAAGATGGCGCTTGGCCACGGCCACGAGTTCCTGGCCATCGTCAAGGCTATGCTGAAGGTTGGCGTAACGCCTGATTTCATTGTCGTGGACGGCGGGGAAGGGGGCACGGGCGCGGCGCCCGTCGAGCTCACCGACCATGTGGGTGCGCCCCTCAACGAGGCGCTCGGCTTTGTGCACAACGCCCTGGTGGGCGCGGGGCTGCGCGACCGGATCAAGCTTGGGGCAAGCGGAAAACTGATCACCGCCTATGATCTCTGCCGGGCGTTCGCCATCGGGGCGGACTACGCCATGTCCGCGCGGGGCTTCATGTTCGCCGTGGGCTGCATCCAATCGCGAAGCTGCCACACCAACAATTGCCCCACGGGCGTCGCGACCCAGGACTCCCTGCGACAAGGCGCCCTGGTGGTGGCGGACAAGGCGCCGCGCGTGGCGGGCTTCCACCGCAACACCCTTCACGCCCTGGCCGAACTCCTGGGCGCCGCGGGCCTTGAACATCCCCAGGACTTGAAGCCCTGGCACCTCCAGGTCCGCCACCAGAGCGGCGCCATCATGCGCGGCGACGACGTCTATCCCCGCGTCGCGCCGGGTGCTCTCCTCACGGGCGAGGCCAGCCCGGCCCTAAACCGTGAATGGGATCGGGCCCAGTCGGCGAGTTTCGAGCCTGTGTTTGTGCCGGAAGCGGCCTTAGCGCATGGCGCGGAGCCATTGGGGGGCGTTTAGCTGGGGCCCTCGCGGTCTTAGGGCGATGGTGGGTGCAGTAGGGATCGAACCTACGACCCGCTGATTAAGAGTCAGCTGCTCTACCAACTGAGCTATGCACCCGCCCCGTTCCGGATCGCCCCCAAAGAGGCGTTGGCGCGAGGGCGCGGACCATACGCAAAAGCTGGGGCCTGTCCAGCGCCCATTGGAATCCGGCGCGGATTAGATGCCCGCCCCGTTGTTCAGGGTTTCCATGGCCACCTCGTGGGTCTGGGCCTCATCGCGGATCCAATTGAGGAAGGCTTTTACCTGCGGCAGGCGCCCCTTGGCCTTGGGATGAACGAGAAAGTAAGCGAAATCGACCATGGTGGAGATGGGCATGGGCGCGATGAGGCGACCGGCGTCCAGATCGTCCTGGGCGAGGGTGCGCTTCGCGAGCGCCACGCCCCGGCCGCTCACCGCCGCTTCGATCACAAGGCTCGACTGATTGAACCTGGGGCCGCGATTGGCGTCAAAGCCCTTCACGCCCCGGGCGGCCAGCCACATCTGCCAGTCAGGGCAGCTCTCGTCGGCGTCGGGCGAGCCATCGTGCAGCAAGACGTGCTTGGCGAGATCCGCTGGCATGGCGACGGGGTTGGCGGCCATCAGGGTCGGGCTCATCACGGGGATCACCGTCTCATTGATCAGACGAATGGCTTCCAAGCCGGGATAGGGGCCGGGGCCGTAGCGAAGGGCCAAGTCCACATCGCTTGCGGCGAAATCCACCAGGTCCATATCCGCTGAAAGCCAGACATCCACCTGGGGATAGGCTTCCTCGAACCGGCCGAGCCGGGGCACCAGCCATTTGGCGGCGAAGGAGGGGGGCGCGGTGAGGGTCAGGCGTCGGCCGTCCACCGCCGCGGTGAGCAGGGCCGCCGCCTCGGCCAGGCGATCAAAGGCTTCGCGCAGGGCGGGCAGCGCCATCTGCGCCGAATCCGTCAGCAACAGACCTCGGGGGGTGCGCTTGAATAACGCGGCGCCTACATGATCTTCCAGGTTCTGAATTTGTTGCGAGACAGCGCCCGGCGTCACCGATAGTTCATCGGCGGCGCGGCTGAAGTTGAGATGCCGGGCAGCCGATTCAAAGGCGCGCAGGGCATTGAGAGGCGGCAAACGCCGTCGGGGCTCCATAGTTTTCCTAACGTCTCGCCTAGAAGTCCTTGAGTTGCGAAATAGGTCCTCTAATCCCATTTCGCTACTCGGGGGGCGCTAGGGGCGCACGCATTGCGCTTTTAGAGTCCCTGCAATCCTTTTGGGATATCGGACATGTCCTCAGATTCGGACGTCAGGTCCAATCGTCTGGTGGTTCTGGGCGGTCAGGGCGATCAGCGCCGGGCGCCGGGCGACGTCTGGCTGGTGGGCGCTGGTCCGGGCGACCCGGACCTCCTCACCCTCAAGGCGTTCAGGGCCATCAGGGCGGCTGATGTCATTGTTCATGACGGCCTGGTCTCGCAGGCCATTCTCGATCTCGCGCCGCCTCGCGCGCGCCGGATCAGCGTCGTCAAACGGCGATCAAGGCACAGCTACGCTCAGGATGAGATCGACCGGATGCTGGTCGCCTTCGCCAGGGAGGGCTTGACGGTTGTCCGGCTCAAGGGCGGCGATCCGTTCATTTTCGGTCGAGGCGGAGAGGAGTTGGCGGCCTGCCGCGAGGCGGGCATTGTCTGCCATGTGGTCCCGGGAATCACCGCGGCCCTAGCAGCCGGCGCCGCCGCGGGGGCGCCGCTCACACACCGGGGGGTGGCCCAGGCCGTCACGTTCGTGACGGGACACGCCAAGGCGGGGGAAGCTCCGGATCTGGATTGGCCAAGCCTCGCGCGTCCCAACCAGACCGTCGTCATCTATATGGGCCTCGCCAATGCGGGTCAGATCGCCAGCCGCCTCATGGAAGCAGGCCGATTGTCTGAGACGCCAGCCCTGATCGTCGAAAACGCTAGCCTGGGTATGGAGCGCCGGATCACCGCGCCCTTGAAGAGTCTGGCGGCAGCGGCGGGTGGGCTTTCAGGCCCGGCTCTGCTGATTGTGGGCGAAGCCATGGCCCTCGCCCAATCCGGCGGCGCGGGTGCGGAGGCGCCCCTGGCCGCCGTTCTTGGAGGCGTGGGCTAATGTTGCGCGTTCTCACCGCCAATCGTCTGATCGATGGTGAAGTCGTCTTCTGGTCAGGTGAGGACTGGGTGGAATCCTTTGCCAAGGCGCTCGTCTTCCAGGACGACGGTTCAGCCGAGTCCGCCGAGACCACGGCCAAAACCGAGGTGACGCGCCTGGTTGATCCCTATCTCATCGAGGTCATGGAAATGGGCGGGCGTTTCGCGCCGGTGAGTTTTCGTGAGCGTCTGCGGGCGCTCGGCCCCACCAACAAGCTTGATCATGGTAAGCAGTCCGCGGGGGGGGCGGACATTGCGATTCTCGCCCAGGCCCAGGGCGCCGCCCGGTCCAAAGGCCGAGTCGATCTTATCCGGCGCAAATAGGGGCCGCCCGCTTCTCATGTACCTTTACGATGACATCGACCGCCAGATGCTGGCCGACCGCGCCCAGGAGTTCCGGGCCCAGTGCGTGCGGCGCCTGGCCGGGGAGATCACCGAGGATCAGTTCAAGCCCTTGAGGCTGATGAACGGCCTTTATCTGCAACTCCACGCCTATATGCTGCGCGTGGCCATTCCCTATGGCACGCTGAGCGCGGACCAGCTCCGCGCCCTGGCTCACGTAGCCCGCACCTATGACAAGGGCTATGGCCACTTCACCACCCGCACCAATCTTCAGCTTCACTGGATCAAGCTCCGGGACGCTCCCGACATCCTTGACCATCTGGCTGAGGTGGGGCTTCACGCCATCCAGACCTCCGGGAACTGCATCCGAAATCTTACCGCTGATCCCTATGCCGGCGCCGCGGGCGATGAGGTCGATGACTCCCGCGTTTGGGCCGAAGTGATCCGGCAGTGGTCGACCTTTCACCCCGAGTTTTCCTATCTGCCGCGCAAATTCAAGATCGCCGTCACCGCCTCGCCCACAGATCGCGCCGCGACCCGTATCTATGACATCGGCCTTCGCCTGTATCGTGACGCTGACGGCGAATTGGCCTTTGAGGTGGGCGTGGGCGGGGGCCTGGGACGTCTGCCCTATATCGGCGCCGTGATCCGCGAGCGCCTGCCGGTCCGCCATCTGCTCAGCTATCTGCAGGCGATCCTGCGCGTCTATAATCTGCACGGTCGGAGGGACAACATCCACAAGGCCCGCATCAAGGTGCTTGTGGCGGGCCTGGGACCGGAAGAATTCTCCCGGCAGGTCGAGGCCGAGTGGGAGGCGAGCGACAAGGCCGCCGTCGACCTCCCCCACGCTGAACTCGCTCGCATTCGCGCCGGGTTCATGCCCATGGGCTTCGAAGCCCTTCCCGCCGCTTCCCGGCGTTTCGAGGCCGCCAAGGCAGACAGCCGCGCCCTGGCGAGGTTCGCGCGTCACAATCTCGCGCCCCATAAACAGCCCGGCTATGCCATCGTCCACGTCTCGCTCAAGGCCATCGGCGAGACCCCCGGCGATTGCTCCGCCGATCAGATGGACCTCGTGGCTGACTTGGCTGACCGTTACTCACATGGCGAAATTCGCGTCGCCTATGAACAGAACCTGATCCTGCCCCATGTTAAGTTGGATGATGTTCCTGAGGTCTATGCCGCCCTGGACGCGGCGGGCCTCGCGACCCCCAATATAGCCCTGATCAGTGATATCATCGCCTGCCCGGGTCTCGATTACTGCGCCCTGGCCAATGCCCGGGCCATTCCCGTCGCTCAGGATATTGCCCGTCGCTTTGCCGATCCTGAGGTCGCCGAACGAATCGGAGAACTGAAGATCAAGATCAGCGGCTGCATAAATGCCTGTGGCCACCATCATGTGGGCCACATCGGCATTCTGGGCGTGGATAAGAAGGGCGAGGAATATTACCAGCTCAGCCTGGGCGGTTCGGGAGAGGGGGATGCGTCCATCGCCCAGATCCTGGGCCCCGCGGTGCCCGCGGCCCGGGTCGCGCCGTTCATCGATGACCTCGTTGGCGTGTACCTCGCCGAGCGGCGAGATGGCGAGCGCTTCCTCGACACTGTCCGACGCACCGGTCTGGCGCCGTTCAAGGCCGCGGCCTATGCCGATGCTCATTAACTGGCGCGCCGGCGCCGCGACGGTGGCGCGCGATGGGTTTGTCACCCTGGCCGATGACGCGCCTTTGACAGATGGCGATATCATTCTCTCCTGGCCCCGTTTTCAGGCCGAGGGGGAAGCTCTGATCGCGCAGGGCCGCAAGGTCGGTGTTCGCCTTGCCAGTTCGGAATCCGCCGAAATCCTCGCGCCGGTCCTGGACGGGCTGAGCCTTGTCGCCCTGGAATTTCCAAAGTTCCGCGATGGCCGCGCCTACAGCAGTGCGCGCTTGCTGCGCGAACGGATGGGGTGGGGCGGCGAACTTCGCGCCGTAGGCGATGTGCTGGTGGAACAGGCTTATCTGATGATCCGCTGCGGCTTTGACGCGTTCGAGCCGGCCGACGCCAGCACACCCGCCGACTGGACCGCCGCCGCCGCACGGTTCGCCCACGTCTATCAGCGGGCCGCCGATCATCGCGCTCCGGCCTTCGCCGAACGTCAGGGAGCCTGACATGGCATTTGATCAGGAGGCCCTTGCCCGTGCCGATCCAGAAACCGCGGGCGAACGCGCTCGGCGCATGGATTCGATGCTGCGAGACGCTGATCCCAGGGCTATCCTCGAAGCCGCTGTCGGTGCGTTTGGATCGCGCCTTGCCGTCGTCTCTTCCTTCGGCGCGGAATCGGCGGTGCTCCTTCACATCGCCGCCCAGGTGAAGCCTGACCTGCCGATTCTGTTTCTCGATACCGGCATGCTGTTTGGCCAGACCCTCGACTACCGAAATGACTTGGCCCGCCGCCTTGGTCTCACGGGCGTGCGCGATCTGCGCCCCCGCTTTGAGGACTTGGCCCTCACCGACCCCAATGCCGATCTTTGGCAGACCGACACCGACGCTTGCTGCGGCATCCGCAAGGTCCTGCCCCTCGACCGGGCCCTGGAGGGGTTCAACGCCTGGGTTACTGGGCGCAAACGCTTCCATGGCGGCGCGCGGCTCAGCCTGCCCGTGGTGGAGGCGTCGGAGGGCAAGGTGAAGTTCAACCCCTTGGCGAGTTGGGGCCAGGCGGAACTCGACGCCTATGCGGATCTGCATTCGCTTCCAGCCCATCCCCTGGTCGCGGCCGGTTTCGCTTCTGTGGGCTGCTGGCCCTGCACGCAGCCAACGCAAGAGGGGTCTGATGTCAGGGCTGGACGCTGGGCGGGTTCGCAAAAGACGGAATGCGGCATACATACCGCCCGGGCTCCAGGCGCCGCGCCCTTTCTGGGCGGCGACATCTGAATCATCACCTAGGAAAGGCGATCAACGTTCCATGAGTTTGCCAGAGGTCGACACGGCGCCGGCCCAGACCAAGGCGCGCGGCGCCTTCAATCTTGAGCGCGTCACCCACGTTCATCACTGGACTCCCAGCCTTTTTACCCTGCGTACGACGCGTGATCCTTCCCTGCGTTTCGCCAGCGGCCAGTTCGTCATGCTGGGTCTGGAAGTGGAGGGAAAGCCGCTCCTTCGCGCCTATTCCATCGCCAGCGCCTATTATGCCGACGAGTTGGAATTCTATTCCATCAAGGTCCAGGACGGGCCGCTGACCTCGCGTCTGCAGAAGGTGGTTCCGGGCGATGAGGTTCTGGTCGGCCGAAAGCCGACGGGAACTTTGGTTCTGGACGGTCTGCGGCCGGGCAAGACTCTCTATCTGGTCGGTACGGGAACGGGCCTCGCGCCCTTTCTCAGTCTTGTGCGCGATCCGGACGTCTATGAACGCTTTGATAAGGTGGTCATCACTCACACGGTGCGGGAAGTGGCGGATCTCAACTATCGCGAGTTCCTGAGCCATGAGCTCCCCATGGACCCGGACCTTGGGGAAATGATCGCCCCCAAGCTCATCTATTACCCCACGGTGACGCGGGAGGCGTTCCACACCCAGGGGCGGATCACTGATCTCATGGCGTCGGGCAAGATCTTCGACGATCTCGGCCTGTCGCCCCTGAACCCCGCCCATGATCGTCTGATGCTTTGCGGCGGCCCTTCGGTGCTGGCGGATCTCAAGATGCTACTGACAGAGCGTGGCTATGAAGAAGGGTCCATTGCATCGCCCGGCGACTATGTGCTGGAGCGGGCGTTCGTGGAGACATGACGCATCGCCTTGGTCGGACGCGGCGCGCGAGGGTCTTCGTTTCGTAACATGAATTTGGCAAGGTAAACGCTGAACAGCCGGGGAGCGTGCGTTTGCCAGGGCCAATTCTCCGTCGTCTAGCTCTGGTGGCGATGGGCGTGAGCGTGCTCGCCTTGGCGGCCCCCGCCTGCGCCACCTCGCCTGATTACGCCCCGACGGGCCAGGCGATCACGCCGCTGGCGACACCCGGCGCCGTCTTCGAGACCCTGAACCCGCACCTGCCTGACCTCCCAAACTACACAGCCGGTCAGGCCTCGGCGCTTGCCCTGTCGCCCGACGGCAAGACGTTGCTGGTGTTGACCAGCGGCTTCAACCGCATGTTCGGCGCCGATGGTCACCCGGTCATGGCCGACTCCAACGAATATGTCTTTGTCTACGACGTCTCCGGCGGGGCGCCCAAGCAGACCCAGGTCCTACCGATCCCGGACAGCTTCATCGGCCTCGCCTGGGCGCCCTCAGGGAGCGCCTTCTACGTCTCTGGGGGCGTCGATGATGATGTCCTGGAGTTTGTGGGGCCGCCAGGCGGCCTCAAGGCGGGGCGCGTCTTCAAACTCGGTCACAAAGCCGGGATCGGGCTTCTCGTCCGGCCCGAGGCGGGCGGCCTCGCGATCAGCCCCGACGGGGGGCGACTTCTGGTCACGAACGTTCAGAACGACTCGGTGAGTCTCATCGACCTGAAAACCGGAACGATCACGGAACAGGACCTGCGCCCCGGCGTGATAAATCCCACGAAGTCGGGCGACGCCGGCGGCACGTTCCCCCGCGCCGTGGCCTGGACCGACAACGCGCGCGCCTATGTGGCGTCTGAACGCGACCGCGAGATCATCGCCCTGACGATCTCGGACGCGGCGATCCGTGTGGGCGCGCGCATTCCGACCGTCGGTCAGCCGGTCTATCTGCTGCAAGGGCCGGGCGAGCGCCTCTATGCGGCCCTCGACAACACGGATGCGGCTCTGGTGATCAATTCAGCGACCAGCACGGTGCTGGAATCCATTCCAACCGCGGCTCCGCCTTCCTTGGCGCGCCCCGGGCTCGGCGGCGCGGGATCGAATTTTCTAGCCCTAAGTCCAGATCATCGCAGCCTGTTGGTGGCGAACGGCGGGGAGAACGCCGTGGCCGTAATCGCGCTGGACGCCCTGGCGCGAGGGGTCTCGAAGGCTGACTCGGATGGCGACGGCGATGGTGACGAGGATGATGAGGCCAAGGGCGCGTCCGGGCCGCAACATTCCGCTGTTGTGGGTATGATCCCCACCGGCTGGTACCCCACAGGCGTGGCCGCGCGGCCGGACGGGCGCCGGCTCTATATTATCAACTCTAAGAGCGTGCCGGGTCCCAATGCCAAAGGCTGCCGCGATAATCTCTCCGCCGCGCGTGACGCTGATCTCACCTGCCGCGCCGCCAACCAGTATGTCTGGCAGTTGGAAAAGGCGGGTCTCTTGACCCTGCCGCCCCCCGACGCGGCGACCCTGGCGGCGACCACTCGTCAGGTCGCGCTTAACGACCACATGATGGAGGCTCCCAGCGCGAAGGATCGCGAGACGATGGCCTTCCTCCGCCGTCATATTCGTCACGTGATCTATGTCGTGAAGGAAAACCGAACCTATGATCAGGTCCTCGGCGATCTGCCCGAGGGTAACGGCGATCCCTCCCTGGCGCTGTTTGGTCGCGCCATAACGCCCAATCTGCACGCCATGGCGCTTGGCTTTGTCGACCTGGACGCCTTCTTCGACAGCGGCGAGAGCAGCAACACGGGTTGGAACTGGTCGCTGGCCGGCCGGACGAATGACTGGACCGAGCGTGAGGCGCCGGTGAATTACGCCGTACGTGGCCTGCAATACGACCAGGAAGGCGACAATCGGAACATCAATGTGGGCTTCGCGTCTTCCGTTGATCGGCTGAAGGCCAATCCGCTAGGGCCCAAGGATCCAAATACCGTCGCCGGCACGCGCGACGTGGCCGCTCCGGACGCTCCTGGCGGGGTGGAACGCGGCTATCTCTGGGACCAAGCTCTGCGTGCAGGGCTTTGGGTCCGCAATTGGGGCTTTTATGGCGATCTGGCCCTCTACGAACCGGCCGCCGGCGACAAGCGCACACCCCTAATCCGCGATCCCTACCATAATGGGGTCAAGGTCTTCACCCCGGCCAAGGCCTCACTGATGAACATCACCGACCCCTATTTCCGCGGATTCGATAATGCCTTCCCGGACTACTGGCGGTTCATCGAGTGGCGTCGGGAGTTTCGCGGGTTCGAGGCTGCGGGCCACGCACCGGCCCTGATGATGGTGCGCCTTATGCACGATCACACCGGCGACTTCGGCAAGGGGCTGGACGGCGTCACGAATGTGGAGACGCAACTGGCTGACAATGACTACGCCGTGGGCCTGCTAGTCCAAACGGTGGCCCATAGCCGCTTCGCCGCCGACACGTTGATCTTTGTTGTCGAGGATGACGCGCAGGACGGTCCGGACCACGTGGACGCCCACCGGGCCCCCGCCTACATCGTCGGGCCCTTTGTAAAGCGAGGCGCGGTGGTCTCGCGCCCCTATACGACGGTCAACCTTCTGGCGACCATGGAGGCCGTTCTGGGGATCAAGCCCATGGGCCTCAATGACGCGCTAGCTGCGCCCATGACCGAGGTGTTTGACATTCACCAACCAACCTGGAGCTTTGACGCACACCCCAGTGCCGTACTGCGTACGACCAGCCTGCCCTTGCCGCCGGAGAACCACGCAGATGCCTGCGTCATTCCGCAGCGCTCGGGCGCCTATTGGGCGGCGGCCATGGAAGGCCAGGACTTTAGTCGCGAGGACCATCTCGACTCGGCCGCCTATAATCTGGCCCTCTGGAGAGGGCTGAAGGGTGATGCGCCCTATCCCACCACTCGCGACGGTCAGGATCTTCGGCAGGATCGGGAGAAGCTCCTCGCCGCCGACGGCGTGGGGGCTTGCCACTAGGCGGGAGCGAGTTCGCCAAGCACAGATCCAATTTCGTCGTGCAGAACGAGGTCGGCGTAGCGATCCTGGTCGGTAGGCTCGCGATTCACGATGGCCAGGCGGGCGCCCTCGCGCTTGGCCAGAACGGGCAGCGCCGCCGCCGGATAGACGAGCAATGATGAGCCCAAGACCAGGAAAAGGTCACAGGATCGGGCGGCGGCCTCCGCTCTCGCCAGGGGCGCCGCGGGCATGGGCTGGCCAAAGGAAATCGTGGCTGGCTTCACCAGACCGCCGCACCTGCTGCAGAGAGGAATTTCGCCTCCGGTGACGAAGGGTGCGCGCAGATCCTCAAGCTCGTGACGCAGGCCGCACGCCAGACAGGCCGCATAGCCCGCATTACCGTGCAGCTCGACGATCCGCTCTGGCGGCACACCGGACTCCTGATGAAGATTGTCCACATTCTGGGTGATGATCAAGCTGATCTTCCCCACTGCGACGAGCGAGGCTATGGCGTGATGACCCGCGTTGGGCGTGGCGTCTGTCCAGCCCGCCGCGCCGGAAAAGGCCCTGGTCCAGGCTTCCCTGCGACAGTCCTCGCGTCCGACGAATTCTTGGAAGGGAATGGGCTTCATCCGGCTCCAGACGCCACCCGGACTGCGGAAGTCCGGGACGCCCGATTCCGTGGACATGCCCGCGCCGGTGAAGACGACAACATCGCGCGCTTCGTTGATCATCCGGCCAAGGTTCGCGCGGCCCGTCATAGAAGCTTAAATATCTCATTTTTCCTGTGACATTCCACCAAGAAATTTTGCCACGGTGGGTGATCCAGTCCCGCGGACGGCGCGTAACCTTCCCATTCAGTGACCTGCGTAGCCGTGAAGCCGGCTCAATTGGGGAGCAGAATCGTGACTCTCTCAGTGGACCTTGAATTGCGCCCCGCCCCCTGCCGGTCTTCAGACCCTGGCCTAGCGGACATCTGCGCATTGCTCGCGGGGCTGGCGCCCGAATATCTGGTCGATCTCGAGCTTCGGATGGAGAGCCGCAACCCCGGGACTGAACTCTTCAATCCGCGCGAACCCGGCGATAGCGTGCATATCCTGATGGAAGGCTGGGCCTGCCGCGATCGCCCATTTGGCGATGACGGCCGTCAGATCACGGCATTCATGTTCCCTGGCGATTTGGCCTCTTGCTGGACACCCCTTGAAAGCCCCTTTGATAATAGGGTCAGGACACTCACGCCCTGTCGGGTCATGGTCGCCGACCGCGCGCGTCTGGCTGATCTGGCGCGCCGCAACTCCGTGATCGCCACGCGACTGCGCCGCGCCATGCGGACCGACGTCTCCATCCTTAATGACTGGCTGGTGAATGTCGGGCGGCGTAAGGCGCCTGAGCGGATTGCACACCTGCTCTGCGAACTGAACCACCGCCTGGAGATTGCTTGCCCGAGCCTTTATGGCGCTGATCGCCTTATCCCTCTTATGCAGCAGGATATCGCCGACGCCTTGGGCATGACGAGCGTCCACGTCAACCGTGTCGTCCAGAGGCTGCGCGCCAATCAGCTCCTGGAGATCCGCAAGGGCTGCATAATCCTTCGAGATCCCCTGGGTTTGGCGCGCCTCTGCGCGTTCGATTCCGCTTATCTGGGTCGTTTAATTTAGAGACTTCGCACGGGCGTCGGGCGGTAATCCTCGGGCAGCAAAGCTTTGAGCGCGGCGACCTTAGGAAGGTCATAGGTCGCGATATAGGCGGCGTCGGGGTGCCTTAGCAGATAATCCTGATGATAGGTTTCGGCCGGATAGAACCCTGAAAAAGCGTCCAGCCGGGTGACGATCTTGTCGTGATAGATGTGCGCGGCGCCAAGCTGGGCGATATAGCGCTCCGCCTCCTCTTTCTGAGCGGGGCTCAGATAGAAGATGTCCCCGCGATATTGCGGCCCTTCGTCGGGAAATTGCCGGTTGAGCTCAGTGGGATCGGTCGCCACCGAAAAATAGATCCGCAGGATCTCGCCATAGGAGATCTGGCGGGGGTCGAAGACGACTTTCACCGATTCCGCATGCCCCGTCATGCCGGTGCTCACCGTCTCATATTCCGCCGTGGCGCGCGTCCCTCCCGCATATCCAGCCAGGACCTGCTTGACCCCGCGCACGTGCTCGAACACGCCTTGCAGACCCCAAAAGCAGCCACCCGACAGCACGGCGGTCTCCTCGGTCGCACCCACGGCAGGGGACGCGAATGCCGGGGCGGGCGCCTTTACGGGACGCCCGGGCGACCACGCTGCCTCGGCTGAGCCGCTAGCCAGGACCATCGCGCCCACGGCCGCCACGGCTGCGGCCGCGCCAGCCAAGACGACGAATCTGGTGCTGGATCGCGGTGTGGGCTGGGGCTTCAGGGACATGGGAGCTACTCCTGGATTGGCAGGTCACGTGAGGACTATTCGCCTAGATGTGGGGCGTGGGTTACATGGGATCAACGCGCAGTCGCCGCGCGTTTGGGGGTAACGACGGCATGAGCCTCATTCTCAATATCCTGTGGTTTATCTTTGGCGGTTTTGCTTCGGGCCTCGCCTGGATGCTGGGCGCTTTCATTCTCGCGATCACGATCGTCGGCCTGCCCTGGGCCGCGGCGGCGTTTCGGATCGGCGTCTTCTCATTCGCGCCATTCGGCGGCGAAGTGGTGAACAGGCGTGTCCTGAATCCGTTCGGAGACTTGGGAACCGGCTGCCTCGGCGCGGTCCTTAATGTGGTGTGGTTCTTCGCCGCCGGCTGGTACATCGCTCTGGCGCACGTGGTTTTGGGAGCGTTGCTATGCCTGACCATAATCGGAATCCCTTTTGGCTTGCAGCATTTCAAGCTCGCGCAGATCGCTCTCGCGCCGGTGGGCAAGTCGGTCGTGCGGGTCTGATCGCGACCGGCCCCCTCCGCGCGGACTGAGCCATGGCCATCGACGCGCCGCCCCGCGTCGATGCGGTGATCATCACCGCGCCAAGCCTGCCTCCGAGTCCCGCGGACGCCGCCTTTTCGATCCTCCGACTCGACCCGCAAATCCTCAAGATAGCGCCACGGCTCGATGACGCCTTGTCCCAGATTCCCGGATTCTCCCTTTATCGGCGGCTATCGAGCGCAGGGGCGAACCCGACGACCGAAGGGGTTACCCTTCGAGGCATCGCCGGCTCGGCCGCGAGCCGCGCCCTTGTGACTCAGGACGGCGTTCCGCAGAATGATCCGTTCGGCGGTTGGGTGATCTTCAACAGCCTGCCCCTCGCGAGCCTTGTGGACATCACGGTGGTGCGCGGCGCCGGCGCGGGCCCCTATGGCGCCGGCGCCCTCACGGGCGTCATCGCGCTAAAGTCCATACCGGCGCGGGCCGGGGACTGGCAGATCGACGCCAGCGCGGGAGAATTGGGCCAGGAGCATCTGGCCGGCGCGGGAACCGTGGCCAGCGGGCCGGTCCTCGCCACGTTCACGGCCAGCGCGGATCATTCAGACGGCTGGGATCCGATCCGCCAGGGCAGAGGGCCGGCGGACGATAATCTCACCCTCACGGATTGGAACGCGAGCGGGCGTTTCGCCACGGACTTGGGCCGAGCTAGCGCCGCGCTGCGCATATCCGCTTTCGAGGAGTATCAGGATTCTGGCCTGGTCGGGGAATCCTCCCGGGAGAGGGGCGGTAGCTTTTCCTTGAGCGCCGCCGCGGCGCCGGCGCCGGGCGTCCTGGGTTGGCGGGCTCAAGGCTGGCTCATCGCCTCGGACCTCGCGAACAGTTCCTATTCGGTCACCGCCCACCAGGCTACCGATAGCCTCGCGAATAATGAGTATGCCACGCCCGCCCTCGGCGCCGGCGCAAACGCCGCTCTGCGCGCCGTGTGGAGGACGACGACCCTGGAGACGGGGCTCGACGCACGTTTCGATGGCGGGGAGGATCGGGAGGACTTGAGCCCCATCGACGGCGTTCTGACACAAAACCGTCGGGCGGGTGGGGAGACCTTCGTCGGCGGAGCTTATCTGGACGTCACCCGCCAGATCGGCCGCTTGTTGCTCACCGCCGACGGCCGAGCCGATACCTGGGAGACCTTTTTCGGCCATGACATCCAGGGCCCGATCGGCGGCGCCTCGATCTTGGACCTGCATACGCCGGATCGCGGGGGGATCACGCCGACCGGCCGCCTGGGCGCCAAATGGGACGTCAACCATACGACATGGCTGCGAGCGGCCCTCTATTCAGGGTTCCGGCCACCAACCCTCAATGAACTCTTCCGGCCCTACCGGGTGGGAAACGTCGTCACCCTGAATAACACCGCCCTGAGCCCTGAGACGCTTTACGGGGCGGAGGCCGGCCTCGGCGGAGAGGGCGGCGCATTCCGCTGGAGCGCGACGGGCTTCTATAATCGACTGGTAGACCCCGTGACCAATGTCACCCTTCATGACGGGCCCTATCAGGATCCTCTCGCGGGCTATGTTCCCGCCGGCGGCTCGGTGCTTGAGCGCGAAAACGTGGGGGCGGTGAACGCCTATGGCTTGGAAGGGGAGGCCCGATGGTCGCTGAGCCAGGCTGTGGACGCACGAGGCGCGGTCAGCTTGACGCATGCGCGGGTGGATGGCGGATCGGCCGCAGCCCAGCTCACGGGCCTGCGCCCCGCCGAGACCCCGGCGGTTGTCGCCACCGCCGGCCTGGACGCTCGACCCTTTCCATGCCTGACCTTGACGCTCGACGCACGTTACGAAGGCCAGCGCTTTGTGGATGATCGTAACACCCTGCCGCTGGCCCCATCGACGGTGGCGGATGCGCGCCTGGACTGGACAGTAACCCGCATGGTCACCCTCTATGTTGCGGCGGCAAACCTGTTCAACGCTGCCGTGCAACAGAATAACGTGGCCGGCGGGCCACTGAGCTATGGGCCGCCCCGCGCGGTCACTCTTGGCATAAGGATCGCCGGCGGCTCCTCTTGAAGGATTGGATTTTTACGATGAAACGCTGGGCGAGCTTGGCTCTGACGGTGTCGGCCTGTGTGGCTTTGGCTGACTGCAAACTTCCCTGGACGCAGAATGAGGGGGGTGGGCCTCAGGTCGTGGCGACTGTCCAGGGTCGCCAGATCACGAAAGAGGATCTCGACGCCGAGATGGCCGGGGCCCCGGCGTCTGACGCGACTCATCGCCAGGGAGCCGAAGCGAACGCCCTGCGCGACATGATCGCCCGCGATATCATGGCGAGGGCGGCAAGGGCTCAGGGGCTGGACCGCACGCCGGCCTTCCGGCGCGAAGAGGCCCGTATCACCGACACGCTCCTGGCCCAGGCCCTGCAGCAGAAGCTCGCCGCAGCCCCGAAGCCGATGACGCGGGCCCAGGCCCTAGCCTTCATGGGCGCCCATCCCGACCTGTTCGCCGCGCGAAAAATCTTCACGTTGGATCAGATTCGCCTGGCCCCGCCCTCGGACCCGTCCCTTCTCAAGGCGCTAAGTGGTCTGACTTCACTCGACCAGATCGCCGCCGCCCTGGCTCAGTCCAAGACGCCCTTTCAGCGCGACACCGCCCAGCTCGACGCCGTCGGCGCGGCGCCGGCCCTTGTCGAGGCCCTGGCAAAGGCCCCGCCCGGCCAGCTTTTTGTGCTGCCGCAGGGGGCCATTCTTTCGATCAATCAAATCAAGTCCACACGCATTCAGCCCTTTGCCGGCGAGCCGGCCATCGCCTACGCCCAAAAGGTCCTGACCACCCAGGCGGACCGCGGCGCCGTTCAGAACGGGCTTAGGGACCTGTTCGCCAAGGCGGCCAAGCAAGTGAAAGTGGCCAAGGGCTATGAGTTGGCCAATCCGACGCTCAATCTAGATGCGCCGTCCCTGGCGAATCCGACAAAGGCCGCCTCAGGCGGCTGATTTCGCCGCCTTAGCCCGGGCGATGGCTTCCAGAACCATGCCGCGCGCCTCTTCAGCCGAGCCCCAGCCCCTCAGCTTGACCCATTTGCCAGGCTCCAGGTCTTTGTAGTGGCTGAAGAAATGCTCGATCTGTTCGAGTGTGATCGCGGGGAGATCTGAATAGTCGTGAATTGCGTCATAGCGACGCGTGAGCTTGCTCCCTGGAACCGCCAGAAGCTTCTCATCGCCACCGGCTTCGTCCTCCATCCGCAGGACGCCGACAATGCGGCAACTCATAATCGCGCCAGGCGCGATGGCGCGCGTATTGGCGACGATCACGTCGCAGGGATCTCCATCTTCAGAGAGGGTGTGAGGAATGAACCCGTAATTCCCAGGATAGCGCATGGACGTATAGAGGAACCGGTCGACCATCAGGGCGCCGGACTCTTTGTCCATCTCATATTTGATCGGCTCCCCGCCAATCGGGACCTCGATGACCACGTTGACTTCGTGAGGCGGATTCTTGCCGATCGACACCCGGTCGAGATTCATAAGGCGGGCCTTTCAAACGCGCGGCTTGGCGCCAGGGGTGGCGCTCAGCTAGGAGAAGCGCCCCTCTAGCCGGGCGTGAGCGAATGACAAAGACCCCTGATGGGCGCTGGGACAAATCCAAGCTGCCAAGCCGACATGTGACCGAGGGGCCGTCGCGCGC
>Ga0116226_10000670_pt1 | contig 29224 bp, 18 predicted proteins | sample S1TSphfallax_FD_89692 | JGI IMG/M metagenome (GOLD analysis project Ga0116226, IMG submission 89692) | Host-associated microbial communities from peat moss isolated from Minnesota, USA - S1T2_Fa - Sphagnum fallax MG | ecosystem: Host-associated > Plants > Peat moss > Unclassified | place: USA...
CCCGCCAATCTCGGCCGCATCTGCTCCAAGGGAGCAGCACTCGCCGAGACGCTGGTCGATCGCGACCGGCTGCTGACCGCGCGGGTGAATGGTCAGGCGGCGGGGGTGGATGTGGCGCTCGACCATGTGGCCAAGCGCTTCGCCGCTACGATCGCGGAACACGGGCCGGAGAGCGTGGCCTTCTACGGCTCCGGCCAGTTCTTGACCGAGGATTACTACGTCGCCAACAAGCTGATGAAGGGTTTCATCGGTACCGCGAATATCGACACGAATTCGCGGCTCTGCATGGCGTCGACGGTCGCCGGGCACAAGCGTGCCTTCGGTGCCGATATCGTGCCCGGCCTCTATGCGGATCTGGACGAGACCGACCTTGCGGTGATGGTCGGCAGCAACGCCGCCTGGTGCCATCCGGTGCTGCATCAACGGCTGCTCGCGTCCCGCGCGCGGCGCGGCACAAGGCTGGTCGCCATTGACCCGCGGCGCACGGCGACCGCCGATCAGGCGGATCTCTTTCTGCAACTCGCCCCCGGCAGCGACATCGCCCTCTTTGCCGGCTTGCTCGTGCATCTCGACGAGCGAGGCGCCGCCAATCTTGGCTGGGTCCAGAGTCACACGCGGGGCCTGGACAAGGCGCTGGCCATGGCACGGCACGGCGCCGGCAGCGAGGCCGCTGTCGCTGCCGCGACCGAGCTCGAGCCCGCAGCGATCGCGCAATTCTACGACTGGTTCACCGCGACCGAGCGCAGCGTCACCTTGTTTTCCCAGGGTGTGAACCAGTCCCGGCACGGCACGGACAAGGTCAACGCCATCCTGAACGTCCATCTGGCCACGGGCCGGATCGGGCGGCCGGGGATGGGCCCGTTCTCGCTGACCGGCCAGCCCAACGCCATGGGCGGCCGGGAGGTTGGCGGACTCGCCACCATGCTCGCCGCCCATATGGATTTTGGCCCCGCCGACCGCGATCGCGTCGCCCGCTTCTGGGGCGTCCCGCGCGTCGCCGAACGCCCGGGCCTTAAGGCTGTCGAGCTGTTCGACGCGGTGGCCGAAGGCCGCATCAAGGCAATCTGGATTGCCGCCACCAACCCTGCCGTCTCCATGCCCCGCGCTGGTGCGGTGCGCGCGGCTTTGGCAAGCTGCCCCTTCGTTGTCGTCTCCGATTGCTGGGAGACCGATACGGCGCGTCTTGCCCATGTCGTGCTGCCCGCCGAGGGGTGGGGCGAGAAAGATGGCACCGTGACCAATTCCGAACGGTGCATCTCCCGGCAGCGGCGCTTTCGTGAACCGCCCGGCGAGGCGCGCGCGGATTGGCGGCTGTTCGCGGGCGTCGCGCAGCGGCTCGGCCATAGCGCCGCCTTCGCCTGGGAAACGCCCGCCGAAATCTTCGCCGAACATGCCGCCCTCTCGGCTTTCGAAAATGACGGCGAACGGCTCTTCAATATCGGCGGCCTCGCGGGCCTGGACGAAGCGGCCTATGATGCGTTGGAACCTGTGCGGTGGCCTTTCCCGCCCGGCGCAAACCACGAGGGCGGCCGGCTGTTCGCGGAGGGTGGTTTCCCGACCGAGGATGGCCGCGCGCGGATCGTCCCCGTGCCGGTTCCGGCACCGGCGAAGGACACCGGATTCACGTTGAATACCGGGCGGTTGCGGGATCAATGGCACAGTATGACCCGGACCGGCATCGTGCCCCGGCTGATGACGCATACCCCTGCCGCCGCACTCTCCCTCAACCCGGCCGACGCACGGGCGATGCGCCTCAAGGCCGGCGATCCGGTGGAGGTGGCAACCGCGCATGGAAGCATGGTGTTGCCCGTCGCGCTGGAGCCCGGACAGCGGCCGCGCGAAATCTTCGTCCCTATGCACTGGACCGATTCTTTCTCCGCCTCCGGTGCTGTCGCGGAACTCGCCTCGGCAGAGCGCGACGCCTATTCGGGGCAACCTGACCTCAAGGGCACGCGTGCCGCCATAACGCCGCTGCTCGCCCATTGGTATGGCGTCCTGCTGACGCTGGACGAGGCGCCGCCCGTCCCTCCGGCCTATTGGTCACGCGTTCCTCTGGCGACAGGCTGGATGACGCGGCTCACGGGGCTCGACCCGCTGCCGGAGGATCCGGCCGCCATGCTGACGCTGCCGCCCGGTGCCGAGACGATCGTCGTGGCCGATCCGGCTCTGGGCGTGCTGCGCCTGGCGGCACTCAGTGACGGGCGGTTGATCGGCTTCCTCGCGATCGCGCCGGAGCGTGCTGAACTGCCGCCGACGGACTGGCTCGTAGCATTACTGGGGACCCGCGTTCCGGTGGCGTCCAGGCTCTCGCTCTGCAGCGGGCGTCCGCCGGAAGGGGCGAGTGCCGGCGGCGATGTCCTCTGTGCCTGTTTCGGTGTGACGGTCGCGACGGTACGGCGGGCGATCACGACCGGCCGGCTGCGCACCACGGAGGCCGTCGGTGCCGCCAACCGGGCCGGCACCAACTGCCGCTCCTGCATTCCCGAAATTGCCGAGATCCTGCGCGATGTGCATGAACACGTATAAGGCCTGAGAAGATGACCGGTTTCGCGTCAGACCAGCAGAATTACCTAAAGGGCTTCATGGCCGGCGTCAGCGCGCGCCAAGTCGGCTACGGGCCGCCCGGTGCTCAACAGGCCACGCCCTCGGACGATCCCGAGATTCGGGCGCAGGACACACAAATAGCCGCGGGCGGCAAGCTCTCGGCGGAGGAAGCGGCCAAGCGCAAAACCCGACCGCTGGATCGCTGGGACGCGATTACGGCAACTGCCGATTCCGGCAACTTCCCCAAAGGTACGGACGTATTTCTGACGAAATACGAAGGCCTGTTCTATGTCGCCCCGGCGCAGAATGCCTATATGTGCCGGCTGCGGATTCCCGGCGGCATCCTCTCCGCGCATCAATTCGCGGGCCTCGCCGACCTCGCAGATGATTGCGCCGGCGGCTATGCCGATGTCACAACGCGGGCCAATCTCCAGCTGCGTGAAATCCCCGCCGACAAGCCGATCGAGGTGCTGACGCGCCTCACCGAACTCGGGCGCACGGCGCGCGGTTCGGGTGCCGACAATATCCGCAACATCACCGGCAGCCCGACCGCTGGCATCGACCGGCAGGAGCTGCTGGACACGCGGCCCCATGCGCGCAGTTTGCATCATTTCATCCTGCATCACCGCGAGCTCTACGGGCTGCCCCGCAAGTTCAACATCGCGTTCGATGGCGGCGGCACGATCCCGGTGCTTGAAGACACGAACGACATCGCCTTCACGGCAGTATCAGTTGCTGAGGGTTTCGGCGTTCCAGCGGGGATCTATTACCGGATGGCGCTGGGCGGCATCACCGGACACCGAGATTTCGCGCGTCCCACCGGAATCATCATCAAGCCCGAAGAGGCGAATGCGGTCTGCCACGCCATTCTGCGTGTCTTCATCGACCATGGCGACCGCACCAACCGCACCCGTGCACGCCTGAAATACATGCTCGATCGCTGGGGCTTCGACAAATTCCTGGCCGAGACCGAGACGCTGCTCGGCCGCCCGCTCACCCGCATCGCCGATGAGGCGGTGGCACCCCTGCGACCGCAGTCGCGGCTCGGCCATATCGGCGTGCATCCACAGAAGCAGGATGGCCTCGTGTATATTGGTGTTGTCTGCCCGGTCGGGCGGCTGAGCAGCGACCGCATGCGCGGCCTTGCCGAAATCGCGCAACGCTACGGCTCTGGTACGATCCGGCTGACCGTCTGGCAGAACCTGCTGATCAGCGATGTGCCGGAGGCGCTGGCGCCGGACGCGGTGGCGGCGATCGAGGCGCTCGGCCTTGGCGTTAATGTCTCCGCGCTGCGCGGCGGCCTCGTCGCCTGTACCGGCAATGCGGGCTGCAAATTCGCCGCCTCCAATACCAAGCGCCATGCGGCAGAGCTGGTCGAATGGCTCGAAGACCGTATCGCGATCGACGGTCCGATCAATATCCATCTCACCGGCTGCCACAATAGCTGTGCGCAGCATTATATCGCCGATATCGGGCTGCTCGGCGCGAAGGTCGAGCGCGCCGAAGAGACGGTGGAAGGCTACGATTTGCATGTCGGCGGCGGTGCCGGCCCGAACCAGGCCATTGGCCGGCTGATCGTGCCGGGCATCGCCGCCGATGATGTGCCGCCGCGCATTCTGGCGCTGCTCCGTGCCTGGATGACGGCGCGCGGCCCGGACGAAGGGTTTCAGGGCTGGACGGCACGCCAGAGCGACGAGACGCTGGCCCGGATCAGCATGAGCACAGGTGAGGACGCAGTATGAACGTAATGTCCCCCCATATTCCGCTGATCCCGGCGGATGCCCCCTTCACCGCCGAACAGCGCGCCTGGCTGAACGGCTTCTTTGCCGGGATTTTCGGTCCCTCGGGCACGGCGTCCGGCATGATGTCGTTCGCCGCGCCCCAGGCCGCGCCCGAGCCTGAGGAAGAATTCCCCTGGCATGATCCTGCGCTGGAGATGCCGGAGCGGCTGGCCTTAGCCGAAGGCAAGCCGCTGAAACGCCGGATGATGGCGGCGATGGCGCAGCTCGATTGCGGGCAATGCGGGTATCTATGCCAGACCTATGCCGAGGCGATCGCCGAAGGCAGCGAGGCGTCGCTATCGCTCTGCGTGCCGGGTGGCAAAGCGACATCGAAGATGCTGAAGACGATCCGTGCCGAGGTCTCCGGCGCGGCGGTGGCGGTCCCGGTGCCGGTCGTGGCGGCACCGCCAGCGAAGACGGCGAAGCTCGTGAATGTGCTGAAGTCGGAGCGCTTAAGCGGCGCGAATTCGGCGAAGGATGTGCGGCATGTGGTGATCGATCTCGCCGAGAGCGGCTTGCGCTACGAGCCCGGCGATTCGCTCTCGCTGCTGCCCGCGAATGACGCCGCGCTGGTCGCTGCCTGCATCGCGGCGCTGGATGCCGAAGCGACGGCGCCGGTCGCCTGCCCGGACGGTGTGACACGCCCGCTTGTCGACGCTTTCACCCGCTCTGTCGATATCGCGCGTCCGCATGACCGCACGCTCGACCTGCTGGCGATGGCGGCTAAGAACCCGCGCGAGGCAGAGGCGCTACGCCGCCTTGCCGATGGTGATGAGGGCGAGCCGACCGATCCTGATTTGCTCGACCTGCTCGAGGCTTTTCCCTCCGCACGGCCGTCGCTCGGCGATCTCCTGAAATCCCTGCCGCCGCTCAAACCCCGGCTCTATTCGATCGCGTCGTCACAGGCGCGGCGGCCGGGCGAGGTGCATCTCTGCGTTTCCGTCGTCTCGGGTGAGTTGCGTGGGCGGCGCCGCCGCGGCGTGGCGAGCGGCTTCCTCGGGTTCGACGCACTCAGTTTCGGGCCGATCGAGGCCGACATTCAAACGAGTCATTTCCGCCTGCCGGAGGATCCACAGACCCCGGTGATCATGTGCGGTCCGGGCACGGGCATCGCACCCTTTCGCGCCTTCCTGCAGGAGCGTGAGGCGCGCGGCATCAAGGGCCCGGCCTGGCTCTTCTTCGGCGAACAGACGGCTTCAGACGATTTCCTGTTCCGCGCAGAGATGGAGACCTGGCTGGCGGACGGGACATTAACCCGTCTCGACACCGCATTTTCGCGCGATCAGGCCAAGAAAATCTATGTGCAGGACCGTATGCGCGAAAATGCGGCTGAGCTTTGGCGCTGGTTCCAGGACGGTGCACATTTTTTCGTCTGCGGTGACGCGACCCGCATGGCGCGGGATGTCGACGCGACGCTGCGGCAGGTCGCCATGACTGAAGGCGGGCTGTCGGAACACGATGCCAAACAGTGGATTGTGGGGCTCGCACGGCAAGGTCGGTACAAGCGCGATATCTACTGAAAGGGATTATTTTACGGCGATCCCAACGGGACTGCCGTTCGTCATCCCTAGCAGCGCCAGAACTGTGTCGGGCGCACCGACGAGGTCCTCCAGCCGGTATCGGTCAAGCACCGCGAAGAACGCCTCCATCGCGTCCGCCAGCACCGACCGCAGGGCGCAGGCGGGCATAATTCTGCATTTTCCGTCGGGCGCAAAACAGGCGACCAGGCTGAAATCATTCTCCGTGCAGCGGACGACGGCGCCGATATTGATGTCTGATGAGGCTTGGGCGAGCCTGACGCCGCCGCCATTGCCGCGCATCGTCTCGACATAGCCGGCGTCCCGCAGACGCTGAGCCACGCGGATCAGGTGATGCCGCGATATGCCGAAAGCATCGGCAATCTCCGCCACATTCACGATCTCGCCCGGCCGGATGCCGAGGCATATCAGCATGCGCAAGGCATAGTCGGTGTGCATGGATAGACGCATCAGTAGGGGTCTCTCTTGACATGACAAGGCGAGTGTAGGGCGTCCGGGACCTAGCTCAAAATGGCATATCATTTGCTTCTTTGAGCTAAGGTTCGGTCCCGAACCGGCAGCACAGCAGGAGGAACAGAGTTCATGGATGAGCGGCAGATCGAACTGATCCGGAGAAGCTTCGCCCAGGTAGTTCCGATCCAGATTCAGGCGGCGACGATGTTCTATGCGCGCCTGTTCGAGATCGCGCCGCCGTTACGGGGCTTGTTCCACGGCAACATGGAGGAACAGGGTGCGAAGCTCATGGCGATGCTGGGGACGGTCGTTGCCAACCTTGATCGGCTGGACGAGATAGTGCCCGCGGTACGCGCCTTGGGCGCGCGGCATGCGACCTATGGCGTGAACGATGCCGATTATAGCCCGGTAGCGGAGGCGCTGCTTTGGACGCTGGGCCAGGGCCTGGGCGATGCTTTCACACCTGAAACCGAAGCGGCCTGGGCGGCAGCGTACGCGGTTCTCGCCGGTCAGATGCAAGCGGCCGCGGGTTCTGCCTAATCAGTGCTGCCGCCGCTCTTTCCCTGACGCGCTACCGGGCCGGTGACGAAGTGTTTTTCCCGCTAAGAGCAATTGCGCCCATCACATGGATCGGAACGAACGCGGCCGCATCAGGCGACAACGGCAAAGCCGCTAACTCCTGTCTGAACGCCATCACATCCGATTCTCACGCGCGCTACAGCATCAGCGAGCGTCAATGCCATACGCGCGGCCCGTGATCTAAGGGATACCGAGTCTGTTCCGACAAGAGAGGCGGCGAACGCGCTCGCTAGATAGGTCAGTCTGGGCAGCCATTTGGCTGATATAGTCCGTTTCCGGAAACGGTTCAATCAAGGACAGTGGGGTCTGGTCGACCCATACGTGACGGACAGCATGATCGCCGCGACGAAGGTCGGCGTGCAAGCGGCAATCAGCAGCAAAGACGCCCGGCGCTGATATAGGTATTCGGACATGAACACGCCCAAGTGCAAACTACCTCGATAACTCAAGGGTTAGACCAACATAAAGTGATCCGGCCTTACCACGTTGAGACTCACGCACCCTCGGTGGCATTCGATGTCGCGGCAAGCGCCAAGCGCGCCAGAGCTGGCAGCGACTTCACGCCGGTCTTCTTCATGATCGCCGCCCGGTGATTCTACACGGTCCGGCGGCTGACGCCGAGATCGGCGGCGATATTCTTGCTGGGATGGCCGGCCAGCACGAGATCCATGATCTCACGCTGGCGCGGCGTCAGGCTGGCGACATGCTGGGTGGCGGCATCACGCCACTGGGTGAGTTTAGAGCTGTCTGCCGCCAACTCCAGCGCCCGATCGACCACCGTCAGCAGATCATTGGCGCTGAGCGGCTTTTCGAGAAAATCCGACGCTCCGGCTTTCATGGCTTCGACCGCGATATGAACGTCGCTGCTGCCGGTGATCATGACGGAGGGCAGGCGCCGGCCCGACTGATCGAGCTTCATCAGCAACTCAACCCCGGTCATGCCGGGCAAATACGCATCGACCAGCAAGCAGGCCTGGTGCCGCGGTCGGTAGACATCGAGAAAGGCCTCACCTGAGGCGAAATCCTCGACCAAGCGGCCATCCTGTTCCAGCACGGAGCGGATGCCGTCGCGAACATGGCGGTCATCATCGACAATGAAAATGATCGGCGCATCCGGCTCGGTTGCCAGAGGCGGAGGGGCAGGGCGGCTTGCGGGCAACAGACCGGCGATCGTTTGGATCAATGCCGGCAATTTTATCGGTTTGCTCAACTGAACGCATCGTTGCAGGGACACATCGCGCAAGGTCGCGGTTGAAATATCGCCGGTCAGAATGATCGCCGGAATCTCCCAGCATAGGATTGAGCGCAAGCGCCCCACCAACGCCAACCCGTCCAGCCCATTCGGCAAATTGTAATCCGCCAGGATCAAATCAGGCGTCACGCCGCCGCGGGCAATCAGCGCAAGCGCTTCGGTCCCATCTGCCACGGTGGCGGTTTGATGTCCCTCGCCCTGCAACAAGAGATCGATGAGCTGGCGCATATCTGCATCGTCTTCGACGACCAGAATCATCCCTGTCCGCGGCGCAGCAGCCTGAGGGGCGTCGGCATTATTCAACGCGTCCCCGATCCGGACCTCCGAATTCTGTTTGGTCGCCTGGGTGATCTCGATGCTAAACACCGATCCCTTGCCGGGACGAGACCGGACCTTAACCGGATAACCCAACAGCAGACTCAACCGCTGCACGATGGCCAATCCCAGCCCCAACCCTCGTCCGCGCTCGCGTGCAGCATTATCCACTTGATGATATTCATCAAAAATCGCGTTTAATTCCGACGCGACGATCCCGATTCCGGTATCCCATACCTGAATCTCGACCCCGTCGCCGCGCCGCCGACACCCGAGCAAGACTTTGCCGGACTTTGTGTATTTCAGTGCATTGGACAGGAGGTTACGGATCATTTGTTCCAGCAGGCGCGGATCGCTTTCAATCATGACGCTGCACGACACGACCCTCAGGATGAGACCCTGGGCCTGAGCGTGATAGGCGAACTCCTCGCTCAGCCGGTGAAACAGCTCATCCATGCTGAAGCGCTGCAACTCGGGCTGAACCGTGCCGGAATCGATCTGGTTTATGTCGAGAAGCGTGTTCAACATCCCGGACATCGCGCTTAAGGTTGGGTCGAGCAGAGCGACCAGCCGTTCCGCCTTCTCGCCGTCAACCAGCTTGGCGAGGAGCCCTTGCAGCAGCGCCAGCGTTTGCAGAGGCTGGCGCAAATCATGGCTGGCCGCCGCCAGGAAGCGTGACTTGGCGATATTGGCCCGTTCGGCCTGAAGCTTAGCAGCCTCAAGCGCCTTGGCGGCCCGTTTGCGCTCGGTGTTGTCGGTGAAAGTGATGACCACCCCGGCGACACCGTCGTCAGGCGTCCGATAGGGCAGAACGCGCCGAATATAACAGACACCGTTCTCCGTCTCGAACTCTCGATCGATCGGTTGTGCGGTCTGCATTACCAACCGCGCATCGGCGGTCAACGCATCGTCATTGCCCAGCGATTTGAGATCGGCAAGAGGCCGCCCGATATCGCTTGGGATCACACTGAACAGCAACTTCGTGCTTGGGGTAAAGAAGCGGATATTAAGGTCTTCATCCAGAAACAATGTTGCAACATCAGTACTATAAAGGATGTTTTCGAGATCATTTGCTGTCTGACGCTGATGCTCCAATGTTTCTTGAAGCTGGCCGTTGAGTGCGGTCAATTCCTCATTTAATGACTGTAATTCCTCTTTTGAGGTGAGCAATTCCTCATTGGTTGACTGATATTCTTCCTGAACGGATAGCGCCTCTTCATTGACCGCGGCCTGCTCTTCGTTCGCCCGCTCCAGGCTGCGGATGGCGCCTTGCAGCTCGGTCTTCACCGCCGATAATTCATGCTCCAGCTCGACCACGCGCGGCATATCCGCCATTGATGGCGGCCGCCCTGGGTCGAGGTCGGTGGCGGACTCGTCGAGGAAGCAAACGAGCATCAACCGCTCACCATCGAGCGCCACCGGCTGAACCTCGATCGCGAAGCGGATCGGTTTCCCGTCATACAGCGTCTTGGCGCCCAGGAGCAGAGAGAGGCGATTTTCCTGATCGCTCTGCTCAATGGCGGAGCGCAGCTTGGTCCGAAAATCGGCGCGCGCCATCGCCAGAATGTCGTGGGACGGATAACCGGGCGCCGTTCGCAGAAACCGCTCGACCGGCCCCAGGAAATATTGGCACTCATGCTTGCGGTTGATCAGGACGGCGGCCGGCGCGTGGGCGTCGAGCACACGCTGCCGACACAGCTCGGCCATTGCGGATTGGCGAGATGGCGGGGGCTCCTGCCCGGGCCGGGCGGATGCCCGGAACAAGCCACCGGCATTCAGCACCGTGGCCAATTCGCCCGGCCGTGAGCGCGCGATGTGGCGATAAAGCCGGTCCTGCTTCGAAACTGTCTCGAACCGGTCCTCACCGGAGCTCAGTGTTTCCGAGCTCCCGAGCAGCAAATAGCCGCCCTGACAGAGCGCGAAATGGAACAGCGTAATGATTCGGGCCTGTGCGTCGGGCCTTAGATAGATCAGGAGATTGCGACAGGAGATAAAATCAAGCCGCGAAAAGGGCGGATCGGCCAGAACATCCTGGACGGTGAACACGACCAGCGCCCGAAATTCGGGCTTGATCCGGTAGCTTTTTTCGTTTTTGGTGAAAAACCGCGCCAGCCGGGCCGGAGTGATGTCGTTCGCAATTGTGAGCGGATAAACGCCCTCACGCGCCCGTGCTACGGCATCGGGATCGAGATCCGAGGCGAAAACCTGCAGCTTGATCGTGCGCTGCGCCGCCGCGATCTGCTCCACGAATAGCATGGCCAGGGAATAGGTCTCCTCGCCCGTACTGCTTCCGGCGATCCAGATCCGGATCGGGCGATCGGAGACGTGATTGCGAACAAGCTCCGGCAGAATGTCGGCGGAAAGCCGCTCGAACACCGCGGGGTCACGAAAAAAACTGGTGACGTTGATAAGCAGATCTTTGCTCAGCGTCGCGACTTCCGTGTCATCCTGCCGCAACAGCGCCAGATAGGCCGCCAGATCCGGCTGATCGATCGCTGCCATCGCCATGCGCCGATCCATCCGACGACGCAACGTACCGGTCTTATAGAGGGTGAAGTCCAAGCCTGTTTTGGCGTGGATGAGCGCAATCATGTCGCGCAGCACCGACTCCTCGCCATCCGGCTCGGCCGGGCCCGCATCAGACGTGGAGCCTTTGCAGTGATGCGCGATCAACGCATCGGCGATGCCGGCGATCGGCAAGGTCAGGCGAACCGCACCCGTCGCGATCGCGTTCTGCGGCATGCCGTCATAGCTCGCCTCCGCCGGATCCTGCGCAATAACGAGGCCGCCCTTGTCGCGCACCGTGACGATGCCTTGACTGCCGTCCGCCCCAGTTCCGGACAGGACGATGGCAACCGCCCGCGCGCCATAGTCGCGTGCCAGCGATTGCAAAAGAAAATCAAACGGCAGCCGAGAGCCGTGGGGCGAAATCGGTTCCGATACATGCAGACGGCCATTGGCGATCGACAGGGCCGTGCCCGGTGGAATGAGATAGAGATGCTCCGGCTCGATTTTCAGGCCGTCGACGGCCTGAGCGACGTTCATCGAGGTATGGCTGCGGAGCAAATCCGCCATCATGCTTTCATGAGTGGGATCAAGATGCTGCACCAGAATGAAGGCCATGCCATGACCCGATCCCAGTGCTGCCACCAGTTTCCGAGAGGCATCGAGGCCACCCGCAGATGCGCCGATCGCGACCACAAAAAACTGTTCAGGCGGCGATCTCGCCGACTTCCCTAAGCGTGCGCTTAGCATGTTCGTCGGCTCCCATCGGGCCGGTTATGCCGGGCACCCTAATTTCGAGATTTCGTAAGCCCCCGCATATCACGATACTCTAACATCTTGCCCATCCCCCAGCGATGTTTGCACGGCATGAGTAGCTCGACCTGAGCTGTCCGGCTCGCACTCGATGCACTGAGTAGTTTCCGAAGCTGCGAGATCCCCCTACTTCCACGCTATTTTAGAGTTTTAATGATGTCGGTTGGCGGGAGTAGAAGCCAATGCGCCCGATGCGCATTTTGGTCATTGAGGACAATATCCTGATCGGACAGCTACTCAGCGAGATGCTCGATGGATTGGGTCATATTGTCTGCGGAATTGAAACCACCGAGACGGCGGCGGTCAACTCTGCGCTTCGCCTCAAACCCGATCTTATGATCGTCGACGCCCAGTTGGGCAATGGGAACGGCTTGTCAGCGATGGCTACCATTCAACGTACCACCCCCATCCCGCATATCTATATGACCGGAGGCTATAGTCAGTTCGCGCCCCGCAGCATCGTTCTGAAAAAGCCGTTCATGCTGGCGGCGTTGTCACAGGCTATCCAACAAGCGCTGCCAGGTTCGGCGGATACGACGATCTGAGTGGTTTCCGAGCCTGATGCCATATGGGCACTGGCCCATATCTCGAAAGGCCAAGAAATAAATCTCGGGAGAAAAAGATGTTTGACGACAAGCAACTGAAACAGGACGTGCTCGACGAATTGAAGTGGGAGCCAAGCCTGAATGCAGCGCACATCGGTGTTACCGCGAAAGACGGCGTGGTGGCGCTTATGGGGCACGTCGAGAGTTACTGGGAAAAGTCGGCAGCCGAGCGAGCAACGCGTCGGGTTAAGGCCGTCAAGGCGGTCGCTGAGGAACTCGAAGTCCGGCTGCCCATGAGCGTAAGGCACGGCGATGAGGAAATCGCGGCCTCTGCGGTCAATCGTCTGCAGTGGGATTCGAACGTTCCAAAAGACGCAATTACGGTGAAGGTTGAAAAAGGCTTCGTCACCCTCATCGGCAAAGTCGATTGGCATTACCAGCAAATGGCGGCTTTAGACGATGTTCGCGGGCTTTGGGGCGTCATCGGCGTTTCCAACCAGATCACCATAAAGCCGAAGCCGAATACGGCAAAGATCAGAGACGATATCGTGGCCGCATTGGATCGGTCTTGGATCGACCCTGTAACGATCAACGTGACGGCGCAGGGTGGTAAGGTGAAGCTGACAGGAACAGTCGAGTCCTGGTACGAGCGAGACGAGGCGAGCTCAACCGCCTGGGCCGCGCCAGGAACAACGTCTGTAGAAAACCAAATCGCCGTTGTTTAGCGGCCATAAGCACCCGCCGATGATTTGAATTGGCGGGTGTCTGACGGAACGGGTCTAGCCGAGCAGCGCGATGCTGATCAGGCGCTCAGGGAAATCGGCCGCCGCGCTCCAAAAACTGCTTCCAGGTCAGGTAACCGCGATTTGTGATAAGCGGGCAGGGTGGGGGAGGAATGGCTGGCGCTGCAATGAGCTCCAGACCGACCAAAACATTAATAGTTGTTCCTCCGATGACGTCGCGGTCGCATTTCTGAGAAGTCATCAAGCGCCAGCCCTGGGTCCCGCGGGGCGTAACGGCTTCAATCAGGTAAACGCCGCTGCTGGAGAGCTTGCCACGGCCGCCGCAGAACACACAAATCCTCCAGAACGCAGTTCGCGGACGCTGCGGGATCAATGCCCAATCCAACGGACTGTCATCGAAGCTAGCTTGAGTTGCCGCAGCGGCATGATTTGGACTGCTCATGGTCGGATCCCTTGGTTTGCAAACCGCAAAGTCGTTTTTAGGGATGACGACCTACGTGTGGCTGGAGGCCAACGCCCTTACTCAGAGAATATCTCCGGCGGACGGTGGAATAGTCTAGAGCTGCACAGCTACTTGATGTCCTTGAGCAGGTCGCGGCTTCGTCTCTTGACGCCGTAGGTAATTTCCGACCCTCGCGGGGGCCATGCTGTTCGTTATGCTGCCTATATGCTGCACGAATTTCTCACGGCAAACCGTAGTGACTTGCTTGCCCGCTGCAAGGCAAGGGTGGCTCACAGGCTCGCACCCAGCCCGTCCGACGCGGAGTTGGCCCACGGGATGCCACTCTTCCTCGACCAGTTGATCAAGATGCTCCAATTGCAGGAGCACACGCCGGAGCCCGCTCCAGACCCCAAGATTTCCAATGCATCGAACGAAGGCGAGGCAGGCTCCGAGATGGGCATGTCGGCGACGCGGCACGGCCGCGAGCTGATGCAGCGGGGGTTCTCCGTTGAACAGGTCGTTCGCGAATATGGCGATCTTTGCCAGGAGATAACCGGCCTCGCGATAGAACGGAATGCGCCGATTGGCGTCGAAGAGTTTCGAACGCTGAACCGCTGCCTGGATGACGGAATCGCGGATGCCGTTACCGAATTTGCTTACCAGCGCGATGCTTTAATGGCGACGACGGAAGCTGTTTCGTTGAATGAGCGCCTCGGCTTCCTGGCACATGAGCTGCGAAACCTGCTGCATAAGGCAACCCTTGCCATTTTAGTCATCAAAAGTGGTAGAGCGGGGATGTCTGGCGCCACCGGCGGAATATTGGACCGCAGTCTGGTTGAAATGAACAATCTCATTGATCGCTCGCTTGCCGAAGTGCGAATGACCGCCGGCATGTCCGCACGATACCAACTCATCTCTGTTGCTGATTTCATCTCTGATGTCAAAATCTCGGCTTCGCTTGAAGCTGATGCTTACGAATGCAGATTGACGGTCTTGGACATTGAACCAACGCTCGCGGTCGATGCTGACCGTGACCTGCTTTTTTCAGCGGTTGGAAACCTACTGCAAAACGCGTTCAAGTTCACGGCGCACGGCTCCGAAGTCAAATTGAACGCATACGCGGAGGCGGATCGTATCCTGATCAGCGTGGAAGATAGCGGCCCCGGTCTGGCGCCGGGTGAAGCGGAAACGATATTTCTTCCGTTCACCCAGAGTGGCGCTGATAAATCCGGCGTTGGACTCGGCCTCGCAATAGCGCGGCGCAGTACCGAAATAAATAACGGCGTCCTCACCGTCCGTACCATTCCGGGCGCAGGGTGCGTTTTCACGATTTCCCTGCCCCGGCACTTAATGCCGGAGCCGGCTTGAACATTGAAAGCGACCGTGGAGGGCGGCCCATTGCATCAAGTAAGCCGCATCCGACATCGCGCTAACTCATGGTTCCAGCATCACCACGAGCTTGGTCGCCGACACGCCCCGGCGCTGGCGCTCCAGTGCCGCAGGAATTTGCGCCAAGCCCGTACCGACCACCGTCGGAGGAGGTGCCGCGGCGAAGCGGGACTCGGCAAGGGCATCCGGCAGATATCTCTCGAAGATCATCGGCCCGACCTCGTTAGCGATGAGGGTGCTGCCCCAGATGAATTTGGTCCGCACACCGTACCGCCAGGCCTTGAGCGCCAGCGTGATGTTGCCGGTGATCATCCGGGCCGTCGCCGGCAATAGATGTCGCAGCCGGCCGCGCCCGGCGGGCACATCATCAAATGACGCGGCCGGGGTCGCCAATGCCACAAAGCGATTGCCCGCGCAGCTTCCGACAATCTCGACGCATGCCGCGCCCGAGCCCAGGCCGATCGCCAGTGCGCCTGCGATGTCGCGCCCCCTCAAATCGCCGACGATGTCCCGGATGACGGTCTTGGACCGATAGTCGAACGCAGCGCGCGCGCCAAGACGCCTGACGTAATCGAAATTATGCGGCGAGGCGGTCGTAACCACGTCATAGCCGGCGGCGACCGCGAGCTGAATCGCATTGCTGCCCACGCTGGTCGATCCGCCCCAGACCAGGAGCGTCTTCCCCGTCGCAACGGGCACCGCTGATGGACTGTTCATCGCGAGAAAATCACGCTGAAACAGACCGCATGCGGCTGTCGACAGGCCAAGCGGTAGCACCGCAGCCTCCTCAAAGGACATCGCGTCGGGGATCGGTGTCACCATGTGAGCGAGGACAATTGCGTAATCCTGAAAGGCACCCTCCGACGCACGATTGCGCTGCTTGTCGCCACCCGCGGCAAAGCCAAGTACCCGGTCGCCAATCCGGAAACGGGTCACCTGACTGCCGATCTCGGCCACCTCGCCGGCGAGGTCGGTTCCGGTCACGAAAGGGTAAGTAATCCAAGGCGTGATGATATCGCCCATGGTCTGTTGCGCACGGTCAAATGGATTGACTGCCACGGCGCGGACACGGACCACGATCTCATTTGCGCCCGGAGAGGTATAGGGCGCGGGGCCGACCGTGAATGGCGCGCGCTTGGTCGCAAGCCAGAGGGCTGTGTTCTCGGGGATAGCGTGAACTCCTGATGTCTAGGTAGTTTCCGAAGATACTTATTTGGCCTCCCCCGCCCCAAATGAGGTTCAGGCTTGGTCGACGCCAACGACCGCGTGCGGCCAATCACAGAAATTCATATGGGAGACAATCCATGCACTTAAAACCTCTGCATGATCGGGTGGTCGTTCGGCGGATCGAGCAGGCCGCGACGTCTAAGGGCGGCATCATCATTCCGGATACCGTCAAGGAAAAGCCGCAAGAGGGCGAAGTCACCGCGATCGGCCCGGGGGTGAGAGACCAGCAGGGTCACATCCATCCGCTGGGCGTCAAGATCGGTGACAAAATCCTGTTCGGTAAATGGTCCGGCTCCGAAGTCACGCTCGATGGCGAAGAGCTTCTGGTGATGAAAGAGACCGACATCATCGGAATTCTCACGCCGCAAAATTTAAGATAGGACCACAACTATGGCTGCCAAGGATGTGAAATTCGGGACCGATGCGCGCGAACGGATGCTGCGCGGCGTCGATATTCTGGCCAATGCGGTGAAGGTGACGCTGGGCCCCAAGGGCCGCAATGTCGTGTTCGATAAATCTTACGGCGCACCGCGAATCACCAAGGATGGCGTGACTGTCGCCAAAGAGATCGAACTCTCCGATCGCTTCGAGAATATGGGCGCGCAAATGCTGCGGGAGGTCGCGACCCGGACCAATGATCTGGCCGGCGATGGCACGACCACAGCGACGGTGCTGGCCCAGGCGCTGGTGCGCGAGGGCGTCAAGGCGGTGGCCGCCGGGCTCAATCCGATGGATCTGAAGCGCGGTATGGACGTCGCGGTTGCCGCGGTGGTCGCCGACATCAAAACGCGCTCGCGCAGTGTCGCGACCAACCAGGAGATCGCCCAGGTCGGCACGATCTCGGCCAATGGTGAAACCGCGATTGGCGCGATGATCGCCCGCGCCATGGAAAAGGTCGGCAATGAAGGGGTGATCACCGTCGAAGAGGCCAAGGGTCTTGAGACGGAGCTCGATATTGTCGAGGGCATGCAATTCGACCGCGGCTATCTCTCGCCCTATTTCGTGACCAATGCCGAGAAGCTGCTGGTCGAGCTTGAGAACCCCTATATCCTGATCCATGAAAAGAAGCTGTCGAGCCTCCAGGGCATGCTGCCCGTGCTGGAAGCCGTCGTCCAATCGACGCGGCCGCTGCTGATCATCTCCGAGGATGTCGAAGGCGAGGTGCTGGCGACGCTGGTGGTCAACAAGCTGCGCGGTGGCCTCAAGGTCGCGGCCGTCAAGGCGCCGGGCTTCGGCGATCGGCGCAAGGCGATGCTGGAAGACATCGCGGTGCTGACCAATGGACAGGTGATCAGCGATGATCTCGGCATCAAGCTGGAGAATGTCACGATCGCAATGCTGGGCTCCGCCAAGCGGGTCGTGCTGACCAAGGACGACACGACACTGATCGATGGCGCCGGCGACAAGGCGGCAATCGAGGCCAGAATTGGCCAGATACGCGCGCAGATCGAAGAAACCACGTCCGACTACGACAAGGAAAAGCTCCAGGAACGTCTGGCCAAGCTTGCCGGCGGCATTGCAATCATCCGCGTCGGCGGTGCGACCGAGGTCGAGGTCAAGGATCGCAAGGACCGCGTCGATGACGCGATGCATGCCACCCGCGCCGCGGTCGAGGAAGGCATCGTACCCGGCGGTGGCGTAACACTGGTCCGCGCCGCCCATGTGCTGGACAAGCTCAATCTGGAAAATAACGACCAGAAAGTCGGTGTTATTATCGTCCGCAAAGCGCTGCTCGCGCCGATGCGGCAGATCGCCGAAAATGCCGGCGTTGATGGCTCGATCGTGGTCGGCAAGATCCAGGATTCGACCGATCCCAACTGGGGTTATGACGCACAGAGCGGCCAATTCACCAACATGGTCACCTCCGGCATCATCGACCCGACCAAAGTCGTGCGGATCGCGCTGCAAGACGCCGCCTCGATCGCGGGCTTGCTGATCACCACGGAAGCCATGATCGCCGATCGCCCCTCCAGCAAGCCGGCCGGTATGCCGAGCGGTGGGATGGACGATATGGGTTACTAGCCGCTTCCTTTGTTCCTCCCTCGCTTTGCGGGGGAGGATAAGAAAGAGTCGGAAGAAAACCGGATTCCTTGTTATTTATCGCAACGGGCGTCGCCCCGAAAGGGTTGGCCCGTTGCGTCGTTTTGGAGGAATGGTTGTCGTCCGAGTCTGTGTCATCCGTCCGTACCGCGCGGATTTGGCTATTTGCGCAGATCCGCTTTGACGATGGCGCCCTGTCGCTTGAACGCGCGGGTACAGAGGTCGAGCTTGAGCGCCGGCCGCTCGAATTGTTGCGGGTGTTGCTGGCCCATGCCGGCGAGGTCGTCACCAAGGACGAGCTCCTCGATACGCTGTGGCCCGATCGCGCCGTCACCGAGAATTCACTGACCAAATGCGTGGCGCGACTGCGGTCGGCGCTGGGCGATGAGGATCAGGCGATCATTCGCACGGTCCACGGCTATGGCTATCAATTCGTCGCCGCGCTGCGGGTTGAATCCAGGCCGGTCGCCAAAGACACGCCGCACACGCTGGGCCTCACACCCGGCATGGTCCCGCCGCACCGGCAAAATTGGCGCCTGGTCGAACAGCTGGGCAGCGGCAGCTATGCCGAGGCGTGGCTCTGTGAGCAGACCAAAACGCATGAGCGCCGCGTCTTCAAGTTCGCCCATGATGGCGGGCAGCTGACTGGCCTCAAGCGTGAAATCACACTGTCGCGCCTGCTCCAGGATCAGTTGGGCAGCCGCGATGATTTCGCCCGCGTGCTCGACTGGAATCTCGAGCAAGCACCCTATTTCATCGAGCGGGATTGGAGCCCGGCCGGGACGCTGGCGGAATGGGCGCGCACATCCGACACGATCGCGACCCTGTCACTGGAGGGCCGCATCGCGCTGGCGATCGAAATCGCGGAAGCGCTGGCGGCCGCGCATTCGGTCGGCGTGCTGCACAAGGATATCAAGCCGGCCAATATCCTGATTCACACGGATGCGGGCGGAAACCCGCATATTCGCCTCGCCGATTTTGGCTCGGGCGGCGCGATCGATGCTGAACGATTCGATCAATTGGGCATCACGCCGCTCGGCTTCACCCTCGGCCCCGAGGAGCAGAGTTCCGGGCGGGGCACGCTGGTCTATTGCGCGCCCGAAGTGCTGGCCGGCGGTCCGGCCAGCATCCAGGCCGATGTCTATTCACTAGGCGTGGTGCTGTATCAGATCGTCACCGGCGATTTCGACCGGCCGCTCGCCCCCGGTTGGGAAGCACGGATCAGCGATCCGCTGCTGCGCCAGGATATCGCCGATGCTGCGGCGGGCGATCCGACGCAGCGCCTGACCGATGCGGCGCAATTGGCGCTGCGGCTGCGTAATTTGGATGAGCGCCGGATCGAAGCCGCCAGCCTCGCTCGTGCCCGCGAGGAGGCCGAACTCACGCGTCTAGCGCTCGACCGCGCTCGGGCGCGCCGTGTGCCGATATTCGGGCTGATTGGTGCGCTCGTTTTGGGCCTTGTCGTGGCACTCCTGCTAGATTGGCGCGCGGAGACCGCGAATCGCCGGGCCGCAGAAGCCGCCAGTCGCGCCGAGGCGGTGACACAGTTTCTGACGACCGACCTGCTCTCCTCGGCCAATCCTTTGCTCAGCGCGGATCCGCAAATTACAGTTAAGGACCTGCTCGCCTCCGCCGCCGCGAATCTAGACCAGCGTTTTAAGCCTGGGACGCTGGAGCGTGCCGCGATTGAAGAAGCGATCGGCCATGCCTATGCGGGGCTTGATGATGCGGCCCGCGCCGAGCCGCTGCTGACCAGCGCGCTCAATACCAGAATTGGACTGTTGGGCGATGCCGATTCCGCAACGCAGCGCGTGCGGCTGGAGTTGCTCGAGCTTTATGATCATGCCCAATTTGACAAGCAGGCCGAAGCGATGGCGAACGTCATTCTGCGGAACCGTCCTACCGATTTCGAGACCGATATTCGTGCGCGCATTGCGCTTGCCGATGTCCAATGCAATCGGGATGGAAATTCGAATTCCTGCGTCGACCGGCTCCGGCCCCTGCTGAATGCGGCGCGGCAGGGGCTCGGTGTCGAAAATGAATTTTTCCTCGAGGCGGAAGGCACTTTCGCCAAAGTACTAGCGAGCGGGCAGCAATTCACCGAGGCGATCCCGCTGGCGCGCGAAGCGCTGGCGCTGACGTCGAACCTCTACGGTGCTCAACATCCGCTGGTCGCTGATCGCCAATATCGCCTGGCCGAAGTGCTGTCGGAAGCGGGTCAGAACGACGAAGCCAACGCGCTCTGCTTGGCGGCACGGCAGACACTTCTTACGGTTTCCGGCCATGAAACCGAGGAAACCGCCAATATCGCCAATGAGATAGGCATGATTGCCTATCAACAGCAACGCTACGCCGACGCAGTGCCCCAATTTCAGCTAGCGCTCGATTATCACATCAAGACGCGCGGCGAAGAATTCACCGGCTCGCGCGAGAATATGAATGACTTAGCTTATGCGCTCTCGGGGCTGGGGCGGCATGAGGAGGCGATCAAGCTGCAGCAGCGGGTCGTCGACCTCGACGCCAAGACGGTCGGCGCCGACCAAGCCGAGGCGTTGTGGCGGGAAAAAAGCCTAGGCCATTTTCAAGAAGTGGCAGGCCATCTCGCTGAAGCCGAGCAAACCTACCGCTCCGTCATCGCCCGCGCCCGGCCGGTTTTCACCAAAGGCGAGTGGGATCTTGGCCAGATGGAGGCGGCACTCGGGATGGTGCTGGCGCTGGAGGGCAAGACCGCAGAATCCCGTGATACGCTCCAGGAAAGCGTGGCCATCTTGTCGAAAGCGCTGGGGCCGGACGATAAATATACCAAGAAGGCACAGGCGGCGCTTGATGGGTTGGGGAAGCGGTAGGACTTCCCACGCCCACAAGTTGCTAAATAGCGATTCGCTGGTCCGTAACATTGGCAAAATCGATAATTTTACCAACATCGCTTATGTCGGTTACGTCAAATTCCTTCGCCAGCTCATCTCTAGACTAGGTCTTTGATTTGACTAGCATCTTCACGCGCTCAAACGATTCTGTCTGATCGCGATCTGCTCTAGCACCTAGCCACATTCGGCGCCAAGCCCGAGTCTACCTGTCAGTTAGTCTTCACCGGCTTTATTACACATTGCAACGGATAACCGCGTTCACGCGCAAGTTCCTGAACTTGGCACAGCTTCTGTTTGGCTTCGCCTTCTTCAAAAATATCGCAAACTCCTCGGCCGTGATTATGGGTGTCCAGCATGATCCCCATGGACTCGGCGTGAGTCTTACCGAAGACTTGCCGCAAGACATAGATCACGAACTCCATGGGCGTCGTATCGTCATTCATCAGTTCGACCGAGTAGCGTGGTTCGATCGCCTCGACGCCCTTCCGGCCAAAGGATCGAGGCGTCGGCGATGGCTCGATGCCGGCCTCGACGCTGGCCCGAGAGGCCATCTCAACCTGCCTCGCTCGGAAGTACCGGTCCGAGGCACCGCCAGTGTAACCGAGCGCTTTTGCCTGACCGAGCCAGACCGCCGCTTCGGCAGCTTGTCCGGTACGGGTGGCTAGAAGACTAAGATTATAGTAGGGCAGCGGATTTTTATCATCGAGCGCGATCGCTTCCAGAAGCGCCTCGCGACCCTCAGCGTAGTCCATCATCCCGATCTGGGCGGCACCGAGATTATTAAGCGCCATCGCCTCCGGGTCACGCGAATAGGCGCTCGACGCGAGCCAGATCAGTTGCTTCAGCCATGGAGAGCGCCGAACCTGCACAACGAAATTCTGAGAGTGCTGTTTCGAACGCGCGAAATCGCCATCATTCAAATATTTCAGGCCGAGCAGCAGATCCCGCCAGCCGGCCCGCACGATGCGCCCTGGGGCCACCAGAACCACCGGTGCGACCAGAAGGGCGATGATCGGCTGCTTGGACCACACGGCAATGCCGACGACGAGAAGCAGCGCGCTTGCCACTATGGCTATGTGACTCGCCTTATAAAGGGTCGTCCTGCTCATTCCCCGAGTCCGAAAGCCATTGACTACAGATGCGGTTGCATCCTACGTCAACCTTCTACCGTCCCGCCACATCCAACCCCGTCGCACTATCCCACCCGCCGCCCAGCGCCCGGATCAGTAGCACGCTGGCGGTCATGCGGCGGGCCTTGATATCCGCTGCACTTAATTCCGCCTGTAGTGCCACATTCTGTGCCGAGACAACTTCGAGATAGGTTGCGATCCCACCGGAATAGCGGAATTGGGCCTGGCTGAGGGAGCGTCTCGCGGCATCCACGGCGTGGTCCTGGGTTACAGCCTCCTCGGCGAGGCGATTGAGCGCCGCGAGATTGTCCTCCACGTCACGATAGGCACCGAGCACGGTCTCGCGGTAGTTGGCCACCGTCTGATCGTAGTTGGCGCGCGCTTCGGCGGAGATATCGCTGCGCGCGCCCGCATCGAACAACGGCAGCGTCGCGGATGGCCCCAGCGACCAGAAATGGCTGGGCAGCGAGAAAAACTTGGCCGGTGTCCCGCTTTCGAGGCCCAGCATCGCGTTGAGGCTGATCACCGGGAAGAACGCCGCCTCGGCAACACCGATCTGGGCGTTCGCGGCGGCCACCAGCCGTTCGGCCTCGGCCACGTCAGGCCGACGCTGGAGCAGTGTCGAGGGCAAGCCGGTCGCAACCGGTGGCGGGGTCGCTTCGAGCGGTGCCGCAGCGAGCATGAAACTCGATGGCGGCACACCGGTCAGGATCGCGATCGCATGCTCAAGCTGGGCGCGTTGCAGCCGCAAATCCGCGGCCTCGGTCTCTGCCGTTGCGAGCTGCGCCTCCGCCTGATCCAGATCGACCTCGGCCGCGGCGCCACCACTGAACCGGTCCTTGGTCAGCGCCTCGGCTTTACCATAGGCGACCACCGCCTCGTCCAGAATCTTCTGCCGCGCATCGTCGCCGCGGAGCGTGAAATAGTCACTGGCCAGCTCGGCATGGATGCTGAGATCGACAAACGCGAGGTCGGCTTCGCTTGCCTGGGCCTGGGCCTTGACCGAGTTTATTTGATTGCGCACCCGGCCCCACAGATCGATCTCGTAGGAGAGATCGGCACCGAGCGAGGCGTCGTTATAGAGGTTAGCCGGGCGCGGATTGGCAATCGTCTTGGAAATCTGATCGCGCGAGACCGAGCCGGTCGCGGTAACAGTCGGCAGCGCGGCGGCGCCGGCGAGCGAGGCAGCTTCACGCGCCTCGTCGAACCGCGCGACGGCCGCCTTGATATTCTGGTTGGTGCTGGCGACCGATTGTTCCAATTGGTCAAGCACCGGGTCATTGAAGATGCCCCACCAGGGGCCGCGCGGCTTTGCATCCGCAGGCTCGGCCTTTTGCCAGTTACCGGCATCGGGCGGCGCCTCTTTATACACGACAGGGGTTAGTGTCGCAGGTGGCGCGTATTTCGGCGCAAAGTCGCAACCGGTGAGCAGGCAACCCACGATAAGCAATATCCCCTCTCTGCCCTTCAGGGCGGAGAGGGTTAGGGAGAGGGGGGGTTTGCCGTGAGCGAAATCATCGACGACTTGCGCACGTCGTCCCCCCCTCTCCCCGGCCCTCTCCGCCCCATCGGGGCAGAGAGGGGGAAAAGAACGACGACCAACCCGTTGCATCACGAATTCTTCCCGTTTTGCTTCGGGGGTGCTGCGACCTTGACCGTCTCGCCATCGATCAGCGAGTCCGGCGGGTTAGTCACGATATTCTGATCGGCAACCACGCCGGAGGGTACCTCGACCTCGGTACCGAAATCCCGGCCGATCGTGATCGGCAGCAATTTCACCTTGGCGGTGGCGCCAGCCTCGGCGGTATCGACCACGCCGATCTTCAGACCGTCCGACCGGAACAGCAGCGCACTGACCGGCAGACGCACCGCCGCAGCGGACACGGCTGGCAGCACCAGACTGACCTTGGTGTAGCCGCCCGGCATCAGCACACCGTTTTGATTGTCGAGTGCCAATTCGACCAGCAACGTCCGCGACGACGGGTCGAGCGCCTGGGATGTGCGGACAAGCTTCGCCTTGAAGATCTGGCCGGCATGTTCGGCAAAGCCCAGATCGACTTCCATGCCGATATGGGCGACTGCGGAATAAGTCTGCGGCACCTGGACATAGACCCTAAGCCGGCTGGTATCCGCGACCCTGAACAGCACCGATCCGGTGCCTGCACTGATCAGCGCGCCGACATCGGTGGTCCGCGCCGTCACTACACCGTCGAACGGCGCGACGACGCGCTTATAATCCTGCAACTGCTTTAACCGCGCGACATTGGCCGAAGCCGCACTCACGCCGGCCTGCTTGGCCGCGGCATCGCCGATTTTCTCGTCGGTTTCCTGGGCGGAGACCGAATTGGTCTTCAACAGCGAGCGCCACCGGCGCGCGGTGCTCTGCGCCAGCGCGTTGTTGGCTTCGGCAGTTGCCAGATCCGCCTCAGCCTGACGGAGCTGATCATCGACGTCCGGCGTATCGATTTCGGCGAGCAGCGTGCCGGCCTTCACCGGGCTGCCGATATCCGTGTACCAGGCTTTGAGATAGCCGTTGGTGCGGGCATAAATCGGCGCCTCCACATAGGCCTGCACGGTGCCGGGCAGCACGATCGTCTCGGTCTCGGGGCCGCGCTTTGCCTTGCCGACCAGCACACTCGGGGTGGCTTCCTCCTCGGTGGTCTTGCGCAGATCCTCACTGGCCAGCGAACGGGAATAGAGCCCCCACCCCGCCAGCGCGATCAGCACCATAACCCCGATAAACAGCACGAGCCCGACCCGTCCCGGACGGGGCGCAAGGTCTTCAGGTTTTTGTTGAGCCACCACCGGAGCCTCTCAAGCGTGCTGGGGAACGGAGCCGCGCCGGCCATGGACCAGGCTGAAAACGGCCGGAACGAAGAATAAGGTCGCGGTCGTCGCGAGCAGCAGACCGCCGATCACGGCGCGGCCAAGCGGCGCATTCTGCTCGCCGCCATCGCCGAGCCCGAGCGCCATCGGCAGCATGCCGATCATCATTGCAAGCGCTGTCATTAGCACCGGCCGAAACCGGCCAAAGCCCGCCTCGATCGCCGCCGTGAGCGCATCGTCGCCGGCATCCATCCGTTCCCGAGCGAAGCTGACGATCAGGATCGAGTTGGCGGTCGCCACGCCGACGCTCATGATGGCACCGGTCAGGGCCGGCACACTGAGACTGGTATGGGTCAGAAACAACATCCAGACGATCCCGGCCAGCGCGGAAGGGAGCGCGCTCACAATGATCAGCGGATCGGTCCAGGACTGGAAATTCACCACGATCAGCAGATAGACCAGCACAATGGCGAAGAGCAGCCCCTCGAACAGGCCGGTGAACGAGGTCTGCATGGTCTGAACCTGACCGCGCAGCGCGATATGGCTGCCGCGCGGCAATTCGTGCTGAGCATCGCTCAGGATCTTTTGCAGATCGCCTGCAACGCCGCCGAGATCCCGATCATGCACCGAGGCGAAGATATCGATCATCGGCTGGACATTGTAATGCGTGACGAGCCCCGGCCCGACGCCGCGCTCGATCTCGCCGACCGCGCCCAGTATCTGGCCCGACTGGCCATTCTGCGGCGTGATCGGGATGTTGCGCAGCGCATCCAGTGAGTCGAGCTGATATTGCGGCGTCTGCACCGCGATCGGATAGGAGATGCCGTTCTTCGGGTTCAGCCAGAAGGTCGGCTGGGTCTGCGCGCTGCCGGACAGTGCGATCAGCATATTGTTGGCGACATCGGCCTGGCGCAGCCCGAGCTGATCGGCCCGACTGCGATCGACTGCGACATGAAATTCCGGATCATCAAACGCCTGCTGAATCCGGATATCGGCGATCCCCGGGATATGCTTCATCTTCTCCAGCAGATTCAGCGCGATGTTGTAATTGGCGCTGGCATTCTGACCGGTCAGCTGGACATCGATCGGCGCCGGCGAGCCGAAATTCAGGATCTGGCCGACCATATCGGCCGGCAGGAACGAAAACGTCACGCCGGGGAACCGTGCCGCCAACATCGAGCGGAGCTGGTTCATCGTCTCGGCGATGGCCTGATGGTCGGGCGCCAGCGTAATCAATATGTCGGCGTCTGACGGGCCGATCGGCTGTGAATTGCTGTAGGCGAGATTGATGCCGCTATAGGGCAGGCCGATATTATCGGTGATGTTGGTGATGTCGCCCGCCCGCACCGTGCCGCGGATCGCGGTTTCGACCTCGTCGCAGAGCCGCGCTGTCTCTTCGATCCGGGTCCCGGTATGGGCGCGCAGATGCAGCTTCAACTGGCCGCCATCGACCGACGGGAAGAAATCGCTGCCGAGGGTCGGTGCCAGCGCGGATGACGCCACAATGAACACCAGAAACCCGCCCAGCAGCCAGCCGCGATGCTCGAGCCCCATCTGCAACAGCGCGTGATAGCGCGCGCGGACCGCTTCGAACCGACGCTCGAACCCAGCCTGGAACCGCACGAAGATGTTGGCTTTCGCAGGATCGCCGTGTTTCTCCTCATGCTTCTTCAGCCAATATTTGGCGAGCGTCGGCACCAGCGTCCGCGAGAGCACGTAGGAGGCCAGCATCGCGAACACGACGGCCTCGGCGAGCGGCACGAACAGATATTTGGCCACGCCGCTCAACAGGAACATCGGCACGAACACGATACAGATACAAAGCGTCGAAACCAGCGCCGGTACGGCAATCTGCTGCGCGCCGTCGAGGATCGCCGCCTCGACTTCTTTGCCCTGTTCCAGATGCCAGTTGATGTTTTCGATCGCCACCGTCGCATCATCGACCAGAATACCGACCGCGAGGGCGAGGCCGCCCAGCGTCATGATATTGATCGTCTCGCCCAGCGCCGACAGGCAGATCAGCGACACCAGGATCGAGAGCGGGATCGAGATGGTGATGATGATTGTCGACCGCCAACTGCCGAGAAACAGAAGGATCATGAGGCCGGTCAGCACCGCGGCCAGGATGCCTTCCTGAACGACGCCCTGGATCGCGGCCTTTACGAACAACGACTGATCGCCGATCGGCTCGACCTTGAGATCGGGCGGCAATTGGGTCGCGAGATCCGGCAGCAGCGCCTTTATCCGCGCGATGATATCGAGCGTCGAGGAGTTGCCGACCTTCTGGATCGTCATCAGCACCGAGCGGTGCCCGTCGACCCGGACGATATTGGTCTGTGGCGGGTAACCATCGCGGACATGCGCAACATCGCGGATATAGAGCGTCGCGCCATTCACCGTCTTGATCGGCAGATCATTGAGCTGATCCAGAATGGCCGGGCTGGCGTTCAGCTTGATATTATATTCGTAGCCGCCGATCTTTTCGGTACCGGCCGGCAGGATGAGGTTTTGCGCGCCGATCGCCGCGCTGACATCCGTCGGCGAGATGCCATGCGCCTGCATCTCCGACTGGTTGAGATCGACCTGCACCTGACGCTGCTTGCCGCCATAGGGAAACGGCGTCGAGGCGCCCTGCACCGTCGCGAGCTGGGTCCGGATCACGTTATTGCCGAGATCAAATAATTCCTGCTCGCTCAAGGTCGGGCTGGAGAGAGCGAGCTGCAGGATCGGCACGCTGGACGCGTTATAGCTTAAAACCAAAGGCGGGGTCGTACCGGACGGCATCTGGCGTAGCAGGGTTTGTGAGACCGCCGTCACCTGCGACAGCGCCATATCGACGCGCACCTTCGGCTGGAAGAAAATCTTGACGACGCTGACGCCGTTCAGCGATTGCGACTCCATATGCTCGACATCATTCACCGTCGTGGTGACGCCGCGCTCGAAATTCGCGACGATGCGGTTGGCCATCTCGTCGGGCGGCAAACCGGTGTAATTCCAGACAACGCTAACGACCGGAATATCGATATTCGGGAAGATGTCGGTCGCCGTCTGGAGAATGGTCAATGGACCGATAATGGAGATCAGCAGCGCCAGAACGATAAAAGTATAGGGTCTCTGTAACGCAATCCGAACAATCCACATACCCAGCTCCGGCAGCAATCAAGATTTACTGATGTACCGCAATTCGGCGTTGTGACCACAGCAGCGATCGATCATGAATATTCGGACTCGCCGACGCCTTAACCAATTGAATAGCATAGGCCGGTTGAGCTTTACCACGTGCAGTGGGCAAAACGCCGGGCAAGGCTGGTATCGCTTTCCTGCGCCGCTACCCAGGTAGAGTTTAGGGCGCCATACCCCGCGACCGCAGCGGCAGCGCGGCAAAGATCACGGCCACGCTGAGGCCACTGAGCAGCAAGGTACTGCGCTGCTCCGGCAGCACGCCCATCAGCAGGAGCACACCCAAAATCCCGCCGATCACCCCATAGCTCAGCCACGGAAACAGCCACATGCGGAGACTGAGCACCCGACCCTGAGCCTGAAGCCGCCAGCGCAGGCGGATCTGGGCGAAGGCGATGATCATGTAGACGAACAGGATGATATCGCCCGACGTACTGACCAGATACCCGAACACCGCGTCCGGCAGGAAGAGCTCGGCAATCGCCGCGCCGAACCCGGCAAGACAGCCGATCAGAATGCCCAGCATCGGCACCTGATTGCGCGCGGTCATCGCCAAAGCGGCCGGCGCCTCGCCGCGCCGTGCCAGCTCGTAAAGCATCCGCGAGGTGATATAGAGCCCGGAATTGAGGCAGGACAGCACCGCCGTGATGATGATCACCGACATCACCAGGGCCGTGCCCGGAATATTCATCCGGTCGAGCACCGCCGCAAACGGCGAATGGCCCGGCACGACCGAGTCCCATGGGATAATGAGCAGGATGACCAGAATGCTCGCCCCGTAAAACATGAGGATGCGCAGTGCCACGGTGCGGGCTGCACGCACCACGTTGGCCACCGGCGATGCTGACTCGGCTGCCGCGATGGTTGCAACCTCGCTGCCCATCATCGAGAAGATCACGGTCGGCACCGCCGCGAGCACGCCGCTGATCCCGAGCGGAAACAGCCCACCATGCTGCGCCAGCATCACCCATGACCGCCCGGGACCCGGACCGAACCCGACCAGCCAGGCAACCCCCACCAGAATGAACGCCGCGATCGCCGAAACCTTCAGCGAC
>Ga0116226_10000671_pt1 | contig 29178 bp, 28 predicted proteins | sample S1TSphfallax_FD_89692 | JGI IMG/M metagenome (GOLD analysis project Ga0116226, IMG submission 89692) | Host-associated microbial communities from peat moss isolated from Minnesota, USA - S1T2_Fa - Sphagnum fallax MG | ecosystem: Host-associated > Plants > Peat moss > Unclassified | place: USA...
ACACGGTTCACCAGGAACGCCTTCATGTTCGCGTAAATCGCGGTCGGGCGTGTGAACCAGAAACCGATCAGCAGGTACGACACCAGCCCCACCGCTTCCCAGCCAAAAAACAGCTGCAGGAAGTTGTTCGCCATCACCAGCATCAGCATCGAGAAGGTGAACAGCGAAATATAGGAGAAGAAGCGCTGGTAGCCGTTGTCCTCCGCCATGTAACCGATGGTGTAGATGTGCACCATCAGCGACACGAAGGTGACCACGCACATCATCATCGCGGTCAGCGCATCGATCAGGAAGCCGATTTCGAATTTGATCGTGCCCGCTGGCGTCGCGACGTGCATCCACTCGTACACGGTGGCGTTGTACGAAGCGCCACCCATGACGTCGACCAGCACCAGCGCCGACAGGACGAAGGAGATGGCGACACCGATAATGGTGACGATATGCGCGCCGGCACGGCCGACCGCTTTGCCGAAAAGACCGGCAATCAGCGAGCCTGCAAGAGGTGCCAGCGGAATCGCAAGCAGCAAATTGGGGTTTAGTGTCGTAGACATAACAGCGTTGCGTGATTCACCCGAAAATTGGCCCGCCGGTGGGCGCCGCGGACGTAAGCTTTGGAACTACCCCTGGACTACCCCCGAACTACCCTTTCAACCGATCCAAGTCTTCGACATTGATGGTGTCGAGGCTGCGGAACAGCGTCACCAGAATGGCCAGGCCGATCGCGGCTTCCGCCGCGGCCACCGTCAGCACGAAGAACACAAAGATCTGGCCGTGCACATCGCCGAGATAATGCGAAAACGCGACGAAGTTCGTGTTCACCGCAAGCAGCATCAATTCGATCGCCATCAGGATGATGATCACATTGCGGCGGTTTAGAAAGATGCCGACGATACTGATTGCAAACAGGATGGCACCAAGAACCAGAAAGTGGGCGAGTGTAATTTGCATGGGTTATTCCTCGTTATCGCCTGTCGCTTTATTTGGCGGGTGTGTCGGCCGGCGTCGCATCGCTTGCCGTGGCCGGCACTTCGGCCTGCATCTTGACGAGACGCACGCGGTCTTCGCGACGCACCTTCAACTGTTCGCTGATCACCTGGCGCTTGGCATCCTTCTGGTGGCTTACCGTCAGCGCAATCGCGGCGATGATGGCGACCAGCAACACCAGCCCGGCCACTTCGAAGGCGAAGATGTAGTCGGTGTATATGACCTTGCCGATCAGGCGCGTGTTGGACATGACTTCGCCGCCGGCGGTTTGCATCGCAGCTTGGGTCGTCGCGTCATGCAGCGGGTTCACGGTGCCGCCGTAACCGTGCCACAACACCAGCGCCATTTCGATCACGATGATGGCCCCAACCAGCAATGCCATCGGGATGAAACGGCCAAAGTCGCGGCGCAGGACGTCGATATTGATATCGAGCATCATTACCACAAACAGGAACAGCACCATCACCGCGCCGACATAAACCAGCACCAGCAGGATAGCCAGGAACTCCGCCTGCAACAGCATCAAGATACCGGCGGCGCTGAAAAACGACAGCACCAGAAACAGTGCCGACTGCACGGGATTGCGGGAGGTGATCACTTTCAGCCCTGAGACCACCAGCGCCAGTGAAAATAAATAAAACAGTACGGTCGTGAATGTTGTGAATTCCATTTTTACCGGATCGTCTTCAACGTTGGGCCGGACTTCCTTAGAAGCCACACACAGCCGACGCCACTCGAAAGTGGCTCAAGCTTACTTCCCTTAATTCCCCAAGTGCAGCAGCGGCATGATCCAGACAACGACCACCGCGACCACCGCCACTCTCCCTAAAGTCTCTACTGCGGCAGCCTTCACCCAGCCAGACCCATCGCGCTTGCGCAAGCGGCCGGTGCATTTGGATATCAGCCAGCGCACCAGCAGAAACGCCAGGAACCACAGCATCCATTCCAGCACCGTACCCGGCTCGACATAACCGAGTGAACGCGCCAACCCGCTACTACTAGCGATAAGGCGCATCCGCAGCCCGATCCGCCGCGATCTGCGCTTCGTAGCGATCGCCGACGGCCAACAACATTTCCTTGGTGAAATACAGATCGCCGCGTTTTTCACCGTGATATTCGAGCACGCGCGTCTCGACGATCGAGTCGACCGGACAGCTTTCTTCGCAGAAACCACAGAAGATGCACTTGGTCAGGTCGATGTCGTAACGCGTGGTGCGACGCGTGTTGTCGGCGCGCAGATCCGATTCGATCGTGATCGCCAGCGCCGGGCACACGGCTTCGCAGAGCTTGCAGGCGATGCAACGCTCTTCGCCGTTCGGATAGCGACGCAAGGCGTGCAGTCCGCGAAAGCGCGGCGACTGCGGCGTTTTCTCTTCCGGGAACTGAACCGTGATCTTGCGCGCGAAGGTATAGCGCCCAGTCAGCGCCAAACCGCGCAGCAACTCGGTCAGCAAAAAGGTTTTGAAGAAGTTTCTAATAGCGGTCATCGTCGTCTGATTCCGTAAATGGTTACGCGTCGGCCTACTTCCAGATGTTCAGCGGCGACATGATCCAGAAGCCGACCAACACCAGCCACACCACACTCACGGGGATGAAAATCTTCCAGCCCAAGCGCATGATCTGGTCGTAACGGTAGCGCGGGAAAGTGGCACGCGCCCAGATGAACACCGACAACAACGCAAATACTTTCAACGCCAGCCAAAAGATGCCCGGCACGAACGACAGGAAGCCGAACGGCGCATCCCATCCGCCCAGGAACAGCGTCGCAGCCAGCGCCGAGATCACGATCATGTTGATGTACTCGGCGAGGAAGAACAGCGCAAACGCCATCCCCGAGTAGTCAATCATGTGACCCGCGACGATTTCCGATTCACCCTCCACCACATCGAACGGGTGACGGTTGGTTTCGGCGATGCCCGAGATAAAGTAGATACCAAACATCGGCAACAACGGCAGCCAGTTCCAGGACAACAGATTCAGGCCGTGCGAGGCAAAAATGCCGCGCTGTTGCGAATTGACGATATCCGACAGGTTCAGACTGCCGGAGGTCATCAGCACGATGACGAGCGCAAAACCCATCGCGATTTCGTACGACACCATCTGCGCTGCGGCACGCATCGCGCCGAGAAACGCGTATTTGGAGTTCGAAGCCCAACCGGCCAGGATCACACCATACACGCCGACCGACGAGATCGCCATGACGTAGAGCAAACCGGCATTGATATTGCCCAGCACCGCCTTGGCCTGGAACGGTATCACCGCCCACACGGCAAAGGCCGGGGCCACCGCCATCACCGGTGCGATCAGGTAGATTGCGCGGCTGGCTTGAGTCGGTTGAATCACTTCCTTGAGCAGCAGCTTCAGCACGTCGGCGATAGGCTGGAGCAAGCCGTTCGGACCCACGCGGTTCGGCCCGATGCGCACGTGCATCCAGCCGATCAGCTTGCGCTCCCACAGGATCAGGTAGGCCACGCACAGCAGCAGCACCACCGCGACCACCAGGATGCGAACCAGCGCCCACACGGTCGGCCAGGCCACGCCCAGGACGTTGGTGCCGAAAGCATTGATCGTATCGAACATGATTTACGCCTTCTCCACAACCAGTTCACCGAACATCGCACCGAGTACGGCACTCGCCGCAGTGGCGGCCGGCACACGCAAGACCGTTTCGGGCAGATTCGCATCGCGCGCAGCCGGCATTTCGACCGACAGCTCACCCTGGCGCACGCGCACCGCGTCGCCTTCCTTCAAACCCAGTCGGTCGAACAAACCCGCCGGCAGTGCGGCCTGCAGCGCGACCTTGGCGGCTCGCGTCAGTTGCAGCGACTCGGCCCGACGCACGATGGGGTCGGCGTGATAGATGGGTACATCGGCCAGGCGCTCGAGCGCGCCGGTTGTCGACGCACCACGGCCCAACGCCAGCACGGCGTTGCTGCGATTCGACAAACGACCCGCCAGCGGCGTGTCGGTCAGCGCTTCGTTCCGCACGGCTTCCGCGCTGTCGTAGTTGAAATCGGCCAGACCCAGCAGATTACCGAGCACGCGCAGGACCTTCCAGCCCGGACGGGTTTCGCCCAGCGGCTGAACCACACCGTTGAATGCCTGCAGCAGGCCTTCGCAGTTGACAAAGGCACCCGCGGTTTCGGTGAACGGCGAAATCGGCAGCAGCACATCGGCAAACGCGGTGCTGTGCTTGAAGCTGCTGAAGGCCACCACCATTTCGGCTTTTTCGAGCGCGGCACGGGCACGAGCCGGATCGGCGAGGTCGAGTTCGGCTTCGAGGTTCAGCAGCAGATAGGCCTTGCGCGGCTGTTCGAACATCTGCGCGGCGTTCAGGCCGCCCTCTGCCGGTACCGCGCCGACCAGATGCGCGCCCACCGTGTTGGCGGCTTCGGTCAGGAAGCCCAGGCTGGCCCCACTGTGGTCAGCAATCCATTGCGCCAGCGCATGCAACTTGGCGAATTCCGGATGGGCCACCACGGCATTGCCCAGCAGTACCACGCGGCGCTCGCCGAGAGCCAGCTTGGCGGCGACTTCGCGGTGCGCATCGCTGACCGTGACGCCGGACAATTCGGCCGGCAAGCTCACGTCGCGTGCTGCGGCGAGCGCTGCGGCCACCCCGGCCAGCTCTGCCACCCATGCGGACGGTGCGGCGGCAATCGTCTGTGCGGTCGGGATGAGTGCGTTGTCGCGGCTCCCCCCCAACAGGACCACCTTGGCGCCCGTCTTGGCTGCGCCGCGCAGGCGAGCGGCCAACAAGGGATGGTCGCGACGCAATTGCGAGCCGATCACGAGCGCCGCATCGATGGTCGACAGTTCAGCAATCGGGCTGCCCAACCAGGGCGCACCTTCAAGCTGGGCGCTGAAATCGGACTGACGCAGGCGGAAATCGACGTTCGGCGAACCCACGCCTTGCGCCAGGCGCTTCAGCAGATACAGTTCCTCGACCGTGCTGTGCGCGCTGGCCAGGGCGCCAATCGCTTCAGGACCATGGTCCTGGGCAATCGACTTGAGGCCGTTGGCCACGTATTGCAGCGCGGTTTCCCAATCGGTTTCGCGCCAAGCGCCGCCTTGCTTGATCATCGGCTGCGTCAGACGCTCGGCGCTATTCAGGCCTTCATACGAGAAGCGGTCCTTGTCGGACAGCCAGCATTCGTTGATCGCCTCGTTTTCGTACGGCAGCACACGCATCACGCGGTTGTTCTTGACCTGCACCACCAGATTCGCGCCCAGGCCGTCATGCGGGCTCACCGATTTGCGGCGCGACAGTTCCCAGGTTCGGGCGCTATAGCGGAACGGCTTACTGGTCAGCGCGCCAACCGGGCACAGATCGATCATGTTGCCGGACAATTCGGAGTCGACCGTGTTCCCGACGAAGGTCTGGATTTCGGAGTGCTCGCCGCGGCCCGTCATGCCCAACTCCATCACGCCGGCGATCTCATTGCCGAAACGTACGCAGCGGGTGCAATGAATGCAGCGCGACATTTCTTCCATCGAAATCAGCGGGCCGACGTTCTTATGGAAGACGACGCGCTTTTCTTCGTTATAGCGCGATGCGGACTTGCCATAGCCGACCGCCAGATCCTGCAGCTGGCATTCGCCGCCTTGGTCGCAGATGGGGCAATCGAGCGGGTGGTTGATCAGCAGAAACTCCATCACCGCCTGTTGGCCCTTGATCGCTTTTTCCGATTTCGTATGCACGATCATGCCGGCCGACACGGGGGTCGCGCAGGCAGGTACGGCCTTCGGCATCTTTTCGATTTCGACCAGACACATACGGCAGTTCGCCGCGATCGAAAGCTTCTTGTGATAGCAGAAGTGCGGGACATAGGTGTCGGCTGCCTGAGCGGCCTGGATCACCATGCTCCCCTCGAGGACTTCTACTTTTTTACCGTCAATTTCAAGTTCAACCATGGTGGCTAGCCTTGCCCCTTAATAAACCAACCTAATTTCGATCGCTCAGGCGTGCGCCGCGTGAGACGAAGCTACCGACACCAGACACCGTTTGTGCTCGACGTGATAGGCGAATTCATCCCAGTAATGCTTGAGCATGCCGCGCACCGGCATCGCTGCCGCATCGCCGAGGGCGCAAATGGTACGCCCCATGATGTTTTCAGCTACCGAGTTGAGCAGATCCAGATCTTCCGGCCGCCCCTGCCCGTGTTCGATCCGATTCACCACGCGATACAGCCAGCCCGTCCCTTCGCGGCACGGCGTGCACTGACCGCACGATTCTTCGTGATAAAAATACGACAAGCGCAGCAGCGACTTCACCATGCAACGGGTTTCATCCATCACGATGATCGCGCCCGAACCCAACATCGACCCTGCTTTGGCAATCGAGTCGTAATCGAGATCGGTTTCCATCATCATCTGGCCCGGGATCACCGGTGCGGATGAGCCGCCCGGGATCACTGCCTTGATCTTGCGACCGCCGCGCATACCACCGGCCAGTTCCAGCACCTTAGCAAACGGAGTGCCAAGCGGCACTTCGTAATTGCCCGGCAATTCGACGTCGCCGGACACCGAGAATATCTTGGTGCCACCGTTGTTCGGCTTGCCCAGTTCCAGATACTGCTGCGGACCGACCGTCAACAGGAACGGCACCGCTGCGAAGGTTTCCGTGTTGTTGATGGTGGTCGGCTTGCCGTACACGCCAAAACTGGCAGGGAAAGGCGGCTTGAAGCGCGGTTGACCTTTTTTGCCTTCCAGCGATTCGAGCAGTGCGGTTTCTTCACCGCAGATATACGCGCCATAGCCATGGTGGGCGTGCAATTGGAACGAGAAGCCGCTACCCAGGATGTTGTCGCCCAGCAGACCCGCGGCACGCGCTTCTTCCAAGGCGGCCTCGAAGCGTTGGTAGACTTCCCAGATTTCGCCGTGGATGTAGTTATAGCCGACCGTAATACCCATCGCGTAGGCACCAATCGCCATCCCTTCGATCAGGGCATGCGGGTTCCAGCGCAGGATGTCGCGATCCTTGAAGGTCCCGGGTTCGCCTTCGTCCGAGTTGCACACCAGATATTTCTGCCCCGGAAATTGGCGCGGCATGAAACTCCACTTCAACCCCGTCGGGAAGCCCGCACCGCCACGGCCACGCAGGCCCGACGCCTTGACGTCGGCAATCACCTGCTCGGGGGAAATTTTTTCGTTGAGGATGCGCTTCAACTGCGCGTAGCCGCCACGGGCCACATAGTCTTCGAGATGCCAGTTCTCGCCGGTGAGGCCGGCCAGGATCAGGGGTTTGATATGTCGATCGTGCAAAGACGTCATTTCGAGAGCTCCGCAAGCAACTGGTCGATCTTTTCGTGGCTCATGAAGCTGCACATGCGATGGTTGTTGACGAGCACCACGGGGGCATCGCCACACGCAACAAAGCATTCGCCTTCCTTCAACGTAAACTTGCCGTCCGGCGTGGTTTCGTTGAAATCGATGCCCAATTTCTTCTTGAGGTAATCGGCGGTCGCGTCGGCATCGCGCAGCTGGCACGGCAGATTGGTGCACAACGTGATCTTGTGCTTGCCCACCGGCGCGGTCTCATACATGGTGTAGAACGTCGCCACTTCCTGCACGGCGATGGCCGGCATTTGGAGGTAGTCGGCCACGAACTGGATCAGCTCCGGCGACAGCCAGCCATGCTCAGCTTGCGCCAAGGCCAAAGCCGCCATCACTGCGGATTGTTTCTTGTCGGCGGGGTATTTTCCCAGCGCACGATCAATTTCTTTCAGAGCTTCAGTTGAGAGCATTTTCTAACACAACTCGTATAAATCCTAGCCAACGACACATCCCGTCAGACCGATCGCAACACCGCTCACACGACCGCGACAGACCGAGCGCCACGCAAGAAAATGCCGGGCCGCCCCAAGTTTCTTACTGACTGCGGAGCGCCTTAGCGGTCCACCTCACCAAACACGATATCCTGCGTGCCGATAATGGTCACCGCATCGGCAATCATGTGACCGCGCGCCATTTCGTCCAGCGACGACAGATGCACATAGCCCGGAGCACGTATCTTCAGACGGTAGGGCTTGTTGGCCCCATCCGACACCAGATAGATGCCGAACTCGCCCTTCGGATGCTCGACCGAGGCGTAGGCTTCGCCCTCAGGCACGTGGAACCCTTCGGTGAAGAGCTTGAAATGGTGGATCAGCTCTTCCATGTTCGACTTCATGGACACGCGGCTGGGCGGCGCCACTTTATGGTTGCTCACCATGACCGGGCCCGGATTCGCACGCAGCCAGGTCACGCATTGCTTGATCAGACTGGCCGATTGACGCATTTCCTCGACCCGCACCAGATAACGGTCGTAGCAGTCACCGTTGGTGCCGACAGGGATATCGAAATCGAGCTGGCCGTAGACTTCATAGGGCTGCTTCTTGCGCAAATCCCAGGCGATGCCCGAGCCGCGCAGCATCGGCCCTGTCATGCCCAATTGCAATGCACGTTCGGGTGTCACCACGCCGATCCCGACCAGACGCTGTTTCCAGATCCGGTTGTCGGTCAGGAGGGTTTCATATTCGTCGACGTGCGAGGGGAAGCGGTTGGCAAAATCTTCGATGAAATCAAGCAAGGAACCTTGACGGTTCTCGTTCATCTGCGTCAGCGCCTTCTCGTTGTGGATCTTCGAGGCCTTGTACTGGGGCATCGAATCGGGCAGATCGCGGTACACGCCGCCCGGACGATAGTAGGCCGCGTGCATGCGGGCACCGGAGACGGCTTCGTAGACGTCCATCAGATCTTCGCGCTCACGGAACGCGTAGAGGAAGACAGCCATCGCACCGACGTCGAGCGCGTGTGCGCCGATCCACATCAGGTGATTCAGGATCCGGGTGATTTCATCGAACATCACGCGGATATACTGGGCACGCTGCGGCACTTCGATGCCGAGCAGACGCTCGATCGCCATCACGTAGGCGTGCTCGTTGACCATCATCGACACGTAGTCGAGACGGTCCATATACGGCACCGACTGAATGAAGGTTTTGTGTTCGGCCAGTTTTTCGGTGGCGCGATGGAGCAGCCCGATATGCGGATCGGCGCGCTGTATCACTTCGCCGTCCAGTTCCAGCACCAGACGCAACACACCGTGCGCGGACGGGTGTTGAGGACCGAAGTTCAGGGTGTAATTCTTGATTTCCGCCATTTCAAAGGCCTCGACAACATGTTTTCGTCGGCCCGCCAACGCGTGCCCGCCGGCTAGGGCGGACCACTCAGGCCAAGTTCTTTTCTATGAGCGGGTATCGCTGCGCCACTCATGCGACTGCCTTGCCACCGCCGGCTGCGCCCTCCGAGGGCACCACCACCAGGCGGATCATTCGATTCAATGCTTCAAACCGCCGTACTTATCTTCGCGGATCACACGCGGCGTGACTTCACGCGGGGCTATTGTGACCGGCTGATAGACCACACGCTTTTGTTCCGGGTCGAAACGCATTTCGACATAGCCGGACAGCGGGAAATCCTTGCGGAACGGATGACCGATAAAGCCGTAATCGGTCAAGATGCGACGCAGATCCGGGTGGCCTTCGAAGACGATGCCATACAGGTCGAAAGCTTCGCGCTCAAACCAGTTGACCGAATTCCAGATATCGACCACGGACGGGAGGATCGGTAACGCATCGTCGGGGGCGAACACACGCACGCGCAGACGCCAGTTGTGCTCGATCGACAACAAATGCAACACAGCCGCATAGCGCAAGCCACTGTATGCGCCGTTGCCGTAGGTGAGGTAATCGATACCGCACAGATCGATCAATTGCGCGAAGCGCAGCGCAGGATCGTCGCGCAGCAGGCGGCAGGCTTCGAGATAGTCGGCGGCCTTGACGATCAGCGTCACCTCACCGAGGGCCTCGGTGACGCTATGCAGACGGCTTCCGAGCACCGTCTCGAGGTTGGATTTGAGTATCTCGAGTTTGCTTGACATGAATCTAGCCTTGCTATCGGTCACGCGCACGCACGCGGGTTAGGTCCTGACGGCACACCACCAGACGCACGCTCATTGACGTGCGATCGTGTTGGTGCGCTTGATCTTGGCCTGCAATTGAATCACGCCATACACCAGCGCTTCGGCGGTCGGGGGGCAGCCCGGCACATAGACATCGACCGGCACGATGCGGTCACAACCACGCACCACCGAATACGAATAGTGATAATAGCCGCCACCGTTTGCGCAGGACCCCATCGAGATCACCCAACGCGGCTCAGCCATCTGATCGTAGACTTTGCGCAAGGCCGGCGCCATCTTGTTACACAACGTGCCGGCCACAATCATCAGGTCGGATTGACGCGGACTGGGGCGAAACACCACACCAAAACGGTCCAGATCGTAACGCGCCGCGCCGGCATGCATCATCTCGACGGCGCAGCAGGCCAGACCGAAGGTCATGGGCCACAACGAACCGGTACGGGTCCAGTTGATCAGCTTGTCGGCCGTCGTCGTGACAAAGCCTTCCTTCAAGACACCATCGATACTCATAGGTTTTTCTGCTCCAAACAAGCAGCGGGTTGAACTCGCCGCCAGCAATTGCGGGCATTCATTGCGATCACATCATGCTGTCACATCGCGCGGGCAAAATACCCCACCACCCCGGATCCTACGCCAAACCGGAGTCACTCCCAGTCTAGCGCGCCTTTCTTCCACATGTACGCGAAGCCAAGCAGAAACTCGAGCAGGAAAATCATCATCGACATGAAACCGGGCCAGCCCACGTCTTTCAGAGCCACGCCCCACGGAAACAGAAAGGCGGTTTCCAGGTCGAAGATAATAAAAAGTATGGCGACCAGATAGTAGCGCACGTCAAACTTCATGCGCGCGTCTTCGAACGCTTCGAAGCCGCACTCGTATGGTGCGTTTTTCTGGGTATCGGGACGATTCGGACCGAGCAGCTTACCAATGATGACCAGCAGGGTCCCTAAACCAGTGCCCACAAGGAGGAAGAGCAAAACGGGGAAGTACGCTGCGAGGTTCAAGGCAATCCTCTGTCGGTTGGGTCAAGAAACTGGACTGCCGGGCAGGCAAGCCAGGTGTTACATCAACCTCTTGCAACCTTGGCGCTGCAAGATGAAACCAGGATGAAATAATGCCAGCCGAAGCTCATTAAACCTGCGGCTGGCATCGAAATTTCATGGTGCCGGCGATGAGACTCGAACTCATACGGCTTGCGCCACTACCCCCTCAAGATAGCGTGTCTACCAATTTCACCACGTCGGCACGTCGGGCACTTTCAGGGCGTTGGGACTGAATGAGATTCAGAACCCTGAACTGCGACAACTTCGTAATTGTAACGTGTCTGCGCGAACATTTCAACGCTGAAACACTTTAAGGGACGCTGAACCGCCAGGGTTTGCGGGACTCAGGCACTCGACTCAAAAGCGCAGACTCCCGCAAACTTCCGCGCTTACTTCGGCACATCCTGCGCGGGCGACGGCGCTGCCGGCAACGAGGCTGCGCTTGACGCGGCCAAAGCTGGCGCCGGCGCGCTGGCAACACTGCCAAGCAGACCCGCACCCGTCACCGCTTTCGGATGATAGGAGCCGATATAGGTCAGCGCCAAGGTGCCCAGCAGGAAGATCCCGACCAACACCGCCGTGGTACGCGACAGGAAGTTCGCGGAACCCGACGCGCCAAAGAGGCTACCCGACGAACCGCTGCCGAAAGCCGCACCCATATCGGCACCTTTACCATGCTGCAGCAGAACCAGACCAATCACGCCCAGCGCCGACAGGAACTGCACTGCCGTCAGAATATTTTTCAACCAAAACATGTCAGCCACCTAAAAATTCAAAAGCGATTCAAAAGCACACCCTGCGGCAAACCCCCGACGCTAACGGTCAGGCATGCGTCACCGCGCATATGGCGAGGAAATCCGCCGCCTTCAACGACGCCCCACCGATCAAACCACCATCGATATCCGCCGCCGCGAACAACTCTGCCGCGTTCGCCGCGTTCACACTACCGCCATACAGCAGAGGCACCCGCGCCAGCACTTCGGCTCGGCCGCGCAGTGTGGCGCGTAGAAACGCATGAACCTGCTGCGCCTGCGCTGCGCTCGCGCTGTTACCGGTACCGATAGCCCAGACCGGCTCGTAAGCCACCACGATGCGCATCGCCTGTTGCTCCGACAGCACCGCCAGCACCGCACTCAATTGAGCGCCGACGACCGCCTCGGTCTGCCCTGCCGCGCGCTGATCGGCTGTTTCACCGACACAAACGATGGGCGTCAGGCCCGCATCCAATGCCCGCAGCGCTTTTTGGGCCACCACCGCGTCGCTTTCCGCATGATACGCGCGCCGCTCGGAATGCCCCACCAGCGTGAATCCAGCACCGAATTCCGCCACCATCTCCGCCGCCACCTCGCCCGTGTAGGCACCCTTCAGATGCGCGGAGACATCCTGTGCCCCCCAGGCAACCGCCGTACCGGCGAGTCGCGCCTGCGCCTGCGCAAGATACGGGAACGGCACGCACACGGCAATCTTGAGCGCGCCATCGGGGCCGTTTGCGGCCGCGCCCTCGGCCAGAGCCGACAGCAACGCGGCGTTTTCCTGCAGCCGGCCATGCATTTTCCAGTTACCGACCACCCACTTTGCCGAAACCGCCGATTCCGCTTGCGCACCCATACCTATCCCATGCCACGCCGCTAGGCGGCTGTTGTTTTACGTTCGGCGCGCGGGCGACACCACCCTGGTCCGCGCAAAACCCCTGATTTTAACGTGGCGACAGGGGGTGGGTCAAACCCGCTCGGAACAGACCCGTCGAACGCGCCTCAACCCCGGCCTTGCCGGATGGGCCGATGACCCGTTACCAACGCAAAACCAGCTTGCCAACGTGCTCACTGGATTCCATCAAGCGGTGCGCGGCCGCAGCCTCGGCGGCCGCAAATTCACGGAAGATCACGGGTTTGATGCGGCCCGTTGCCAATAGCGGCCACACGTGCTGATACAACTGGGCCGCGATGGCCGCCTTGAACTCGACCGATCGTGGGCGCAGGGTCGAGCCGCTTAGGGTCAGACGGCGCCGCAATACGTCGCTCAGATTGACTTCGGCAATCGCCCCACCCAGCAGCGCGATCAGCGCAATGCGGCCACCGTCGGCCAACGCGGTCAGTTCGCGCCGGATATAGTCGCCTGCCACCATATCGAGTATCACGTCGACGCCTCGACCACTCGTCAGCGCCTTGACCACTTCGACAAAGTCTTCTTGCTTGTAGTTTATGCCCTGACTCGCTCCCAGGCGCTCGCAGGCACGGCATTTTTCCTCGCTGCCGGCGGTGGCAAACACGGTAAAACCGAGCGCACTGGCGATCTGGATCGCTGCCACCCCGATCCCGCTGGAGCCGCCCTGCACCAACAAGGTCTCGTGCGCACCGCCCTCGCCACGCCCCAGCCCAGCGCGGTCGAAGACGTTGGTCCAGACCGTGAAATAGGTTTCCGGCAATGACGCGGCTTCAACCAGACTCAAGCCCTGGGGGACCGGCAGACACTGCGCCAGCGGCACACTCGCATATTCGGCATAGCCGCCACCCTGGAGCAAGGCACACACCGAGTCCCCGAGCTTCAACCCGAATGGATTGCGGCCACCCGCCAAGTCGCCGCCGACGATCTCGCCAGCCACTTCCAGGCCGGGCACATCCGAAGCGCCGGCAGGCACCGGATATAAACCCTTGCGCTGCAGTACGTCGGGCCGGTTGACCCCGCTCGCCGCCACCTTGATCAGCACCTCGCCACGACCAGGCTCAGGCAGCGGCCGCTCACCCAGCACCAGCACCTCCGGGGCGCCGAATTCGGTAATTTCTATCGTTTTCATCCAATGCCCTCACCGCCAGAGATTCGAACCGCACCGTGGAGTCGGCGCAACCGGTTCGTCTTGTCGCGCCGCAACATGCGTCAGCCTACCATCGTCCGCGCAGGCGCGCTCAACCCGGCGCACAAGATCCCTACAACTTTTGGCCAGACCGGCTTGGCGGGCCCAGCGGGCCACAAGCCACACCAAAGCAAACGGCCGGCAAATGCCGGCCGTTTGCTGATCCGACGGACCGGCCCTGACGGGACAGTCCGCAGCCGAACCCGCTTACGCCTGCGGTTCCGGTTCCGCCGGAGCCGGCGCGCCTTCGTTCAGCAAGGCCTTGGCCGACAAACGGACGCGACCCTTTTCATCTGTCTGAATCACCTTCACGCGCACCACCTGGCCATCCTTCAGGTAGTCGTTGATGTCCTTGATGCGCTCGTTGGCGATTTCAGAGATGTGCAGCAGACCGTCGCGGCCCGGCAGGATGTTGACGATTGCGCCGAAGTCCAACAACTTCAATACGGTGCCCTCGTAAACCTGTCCCACCTCGACTTCAGCCGTGATGTTTTCGATGCGACGCTTGGCTTCCGCCATGCCTTCGCTGCTGGTCGAAGCGATCGTGACCACGCCGTCATCGCTGATGTCGATGGTGGTTTGCGTTTCTTCGGTCAGCGCGCGAATCACCGAACCACCCTTGCCGATCACGTCACGGATTTTTTCCGGATTGATCTTCATGGTGATCATGCGCGGCGCGAATTCCGACAGCTCGGTGCGGGCGCCGGTGACGGCATCCTGCATCTTGCCGAGGATATGCAGACGGCCTTCTTGCGCCTGAGCCAGCGCGACTTGCATGATTTCCTTGGTGATACCCTGGATCTTGATGTCCATCTGCAGCGCGGTGATACCGCTGGCGGTACCGGCCACCTTGAAGTCCATATCGCCGAGGTGGTCTTCGTCGCCCAGAATATCGGTCAGCACGGCGAAGCGGTTACCTTCCAGGATCAAGCCCATGGCGATCCCGGCCACGTGGGCCTTCATCGGCACACCCGCGTCCATCAGAGCCAGGCAGCCGCCGCACACCGAAGCCATCGACGACGAACCGTTCGATTCGGTGATTTCCGACACCAGACGCACGGTATAGCCGAATTCCTGTTCGCTCGGCAGGCAGGCCACCAGAGCACGCTTGGCCAGACGACCGTGGCCGATTTCGCGACGCTTGGGCGAACCGACGCGACCGGTTTCGCCGGTAGCGAAAGGAGGCATGTTGTAGTGGAGCATGAAGCGTTCGCGGTATTCACCTTCGATCGCGTCGATGACTTGCTCGTCACCCTTGGTGCCGAGCGTGGCCACCACCAGCGCCTGGGTTTCGCCACGCGTAAACAGCGCCGAACCGTGAGTGCGCGGCAGCACGCCGGTGCGGATGCTGATCGGACGCACGGTGCGCGTATCGCGACCGTCGATGCGCGGCTCGCCAGCCAAAATCTGGCTACGCACGATCTTCGCTTCGAGTTCAAACAGAATGTCGTTGACGGCTTGGCCATCCGGCGCGGCAACGCCTGCAGCAGCGGCGGCTTCAGCCAGCTTGGCCGGCACGGTCGCGTAGATCGCCTTCAGCTTTTCGCTGCGGGCCGATTTTTGACGGATTTGGTAAGCCGCTTGCAGATCCGCTTCAGCCACAGCCTTGACGTTGGCCAGCAGGACTTCGTCCTTGGCGGCCGGCTGCCAATCCCACTCGGGCTTGCCGCCTTCGCGCACCAGTTCGTGGATGGCGTCGATCGCGGTTTGCATTTGCTCGTGACCGAACACGACCGCGCCCAGCATCACGTCTTCGGGCAACTGGTCGGCTTCCGATTCCACCATCAGCACAGCACGTTCGGTACCGGCAACCACCAGATCCAGCTTCGATTCCTTGCTTTGCGAGCGGGTCGGGTTCAGCACGTACTGACCGTCGATGTAGGCCACGCGCGCGGCACCGATGGGGCCGTTGAACGGCACGCCCGACACCGCCAATGCGGCCGACGAACCGATCAGGGCAGCGATGTCGGCCGGCACTTCCGGATTCACCGACAACACATGCACCACCACCTGCACTTCATTCAGGAAACCTTCCGGGAACAGCGGGCGCAGCGGGCGGTCGATCAAACGCGAGATCAGCGTTTCGCCTTCGGACGGACGGCCTTCACGGCGGAAGAAGCCACCCGGAATCTTGCCGGCGGCGTAGGTTTTTTCCAGGTAGTCGACGGTCAGCGGAAAGAAGCTTTGACCCGGCTTCGCGCTCTTGGCGGCGACGACGGTTGCCAACACCACGGTTTCATCGATATCGACCAGCACTGCGCCGCTTGCTTGGCGAGCGATCTCGCCGGTTTCCAGACGTACCTTGTGCTGTCCCCACTGAAACTCTTTGACGATCTTATTAAACATACCAACTCCTTTTCTCAGTTGCCGCGCCCGCTACGAGAGGGCGGCACGGCAGCGTTACGGAGGGCAGCGCAAGACAGAGGAGTGTTATGCCATTCCAGCAATTCGGCTGGTACCGCACAATTCGGCCCACCGGACTGATGGAATGACACAAAGCCCTGCCCCGCAATGCCTGCCGGGAAACAACCGGGCGCAACGCGGGTCGCCATGATGATGGCAACGCGGCGCCAACGAAACGCCCAAAAACAAAATGCCTGTATCAGTCAACTGACACAGGCATCTTCGCGATACACCTACCGCTTACTTGCGCAGACCGAGCTTTTCGATCAGGGCACGGTAACGATCGGCGTCTTTCTGCTTCAGGTAGTCGAGCAGCTTGCGGCGGCGCGACACCATGCGCAACAGACCACGACGGCTGTGGTGATCCTTCATGTGCGCCTTGAAGTGAACCGTCAGCTCGTTGATACGCGTGGTCAACAGGGCAACTTGAACTTCGGGCGATCCGGTGTCGTTGGCTGCGCGTGCGAATTGCGCAACGACGTCCTTCTTGATGGCTACTGCGGTCATGATTTTTCCTTGGAAACTGAACAGGCGGTCACGGAAGAAAGGCCGTGCCGTGGCTAAAAATACAAAAGCACCGAATCCGGTACAGAGCGCGACTATAGCACAAAGTCTCGCACTAGCCTACCCAGCGGCATGCGCCGCCTCATCTCCTCCCCACATCGGCTCGTGTTCCAGCCTACCGCCGGACCCGGGTGGTCACAGGGAAAAATGGCGCGCAGATGGAGGCAAGTCGACAATTCTGCCCCGATATCGAACAAAATCGCCCAAAAACTGTCAAAATATTTGCAATTTACGCGCAACCCGTTTCGCGCACGCATTATCTCGACCCGACGCTAGCAGGGCCGACTCGGCGGCCACCGTTCCGTGCGCCGCCGCCAGCTCGGCCCCAATCGTGCCAAAATCGAAACATGCACCACTTGGGAGTTTTCGATGCAAGCTATCACCAGATCGTCATCCGGCGCGCTGCGCCGCAGCCGATATGGCGCCGTTGCCGCGCTTTGCGCGCTGATTCTGGGCGGCTGCGCCAACCCCTGGCAGGAATTTCAAGCCGGCACCCCCGAAAGTACGCTGGTGGCCCATCTGGGCCCGCCCAAGGAAGTCTATGTGCTGGCCAACGGCAACCGGCGCCTGATGTGGCCGACCCGCCCACTGGGCGAAACCACCACTGCGGCCGATATTGGCCCCAACGGTAATGCGCTGGATGTGGTGCAAGTCCTGACCGAAGCCAACTTCGCACAAGCCCAACCTCAGGTCTGGACCAAGAAGGACGTGCTGGAACACTTCGGCAAACCCGAGGAAACCGCCTATTTCCCGCTGATGAAGCGCCAAGTGTGGAGTTACCGGTACGTAGAGAGCAATGTCTGGTACATGCTCTACCACTTCTACTTCGATGATCAGGGTGTGCTGCAGTTGACCCAGAAGACGCCGGATCCGCTCCATGACGAGGAGCGTGCGCGCTTCTAGGTTCGCTCCTGGTCGGTATCCAGACCCGTTGCTGCGCGCGAGGCCACCCCGCGCGCAGCAACCGCAGACTTGATCAAGCCTGGGGATTCAGTTTTTCGGCCTTCGAGTGCAACTTGTTCAGCGCGGCCAGATAGGCCTTGGCCGACGCGGCGACGATGTCCGGATCGGTGCCGACGCCATTGACGATACGGCCGCTTTTCGACAAACGCACCGTCACTTCACCCTGCGCCTGGGTACCGGTGGTAATCGCATTGACCGAATACAGCAGCAATTCGGCGCCACTTTCCACCTGAGTCTCGATCGCGTTCAAGGTGGCGTCGACCGGGCCATTGCCCTCCGCATTGCCTGACACTTCCGCGCCATTCTTGGCAAACACCACATGGGCGCGCGGACGTTCGCCGGTTTCCGAATGCTGGGACAGCGACACGAAGCGGAAATATTCGTTTTCGTGCGCCTCGGCCTCATCGGAAACAATGGCGATAATGTCTTCGTCGAAGATCTCGGCCTTGCGGTCGGCCAGCTCCTTGAAGCGGGTGAAGGCCGTATTGACGTCGGCTTCGCTGGCCAAGGAGATACCCAATTCCTGCAGGCGCTGCTTGAACGCATTGCGGCCAGACAGCTTGCCCAGCACGATCTTGTTGGCGCTCCAGCCCACATCCTCGGCGCGCATGATTTCGTAGGTGTCGCGCGCTTTCAGCACACCGTCCTGATGGATACCGGATGCGTGAGCGAACGCATTCGCGCCCACCACGGCCTTGTTCGGCTGCACCACAAAGCCGGTGATCTGCGACACCAACTTGGAGGCCGGCACAATCTGCGTGGTATCGATGCCCAGATCAAGGTTGAAGTAATCCTTGCGGGTTCGCACCGCCATCACGATTTCTTCGAGCGAGGTATTACCGGCCCGCTCACCCAGACCATTGATGGTGCATTCGACCTGACGCGCGCCGCCGATCTGCACGCCGGCCAGAGAATTCGCGACCGCCATGCCGAGGTCGTTATGGCAATGGACCGAGAAGATCGCCTTGTCCGAATTCGGAATCCGTTCGCGCAGGGTGCGCACCAGGTTGCCGTATAACTCCGGCACGCCATAGCCCACGGTGTCGGCAATATTGATGGTGGTGGCGCCCTCGGCGATGACCGCCTCCAGAATACGGCACAAGAAATCCATATCCGAGCGGCTACCGTCTTCCGGCGAGAATTCGATGTCGTCGGTAAACTTGCGCGCAAAGCGCACGGCCAGCTTGGCCTGCTCGAACACTTGATCGGGCGTCATGCGCAACTTCTTCTCCATATGCAGCGGCGAAGTCGCGATAAACGTGTGGATCCGAAAGTGATCGGCCGGCTTGAGTGCATCCGCCGCGCGTTGGATGTCTTTGTCGTTGGCACGGGCCAGACTACAGACCGTGCTGTCCTTGATCAGGCCCGCAATCGCCTGGATTGCATCGAAATCGCCGTTGGAGCTGGCGGCAAAGCCCGCTTCGATCACGTCGACCTTCATCCGCTCGAGTTGCCGCGCAATGCGGATCTTCTCGTCCTTGGTCATCGATGCGCCGGGCGACTGTTCGCCGTCGCGCAAGGTGGTATCGAATATGATCAGTTTGTCAGCCATTTCGGTCTCCTGGGAATTTTAGGCTTGGTCGGGATCGATCGTCGTATCCCGCATCCTGCACGCGCTGCGGCCTGGGCGCGCAACAGTGCGGCAACGAGCGTCGGGAGCGGATTCAGTTCGGTGCGAGCGTGCCTGGGCGCACGCTGACGGATAGGGGAAGACGACCAAGCCGGGTAGAACTCATGCACTAAATATAGCGGCAATCGCCCACCCGCGCAACGCGAGCAAGTCATGAGAAGGGCTTGCGTCACGGCCCCTCAGGTGTCCGCGGTCAAAAAAAACGGACGCGCAATACGCATCCGTTTTTGTCGGCACTCACTGTCTGCAGCTTGGCGCCATTGACGCCGCACGCCGATCCGGTGTCGTCAGTGCTCGTCGCCGCCCGCATTGCGGGCCGGATTGGGCCGGCCGCGCAGCGCGCATGCAGCCCAGAACAGATAACCCGACAAACCGTACAACACAAACAGCACGAACAACATCACGGGCGGATCGGATGAGATCAGCACAAACACCGCCACGACCACCAGAATGGCCGCGAACGGCACGCGGTGCCGCACATCGAGCGCTTTGCCACTGTAGAAAGGCGCATTCGAAACCATGGTGACGCCAGCATAGAGGGTCAGCACGAACGCCAGCCAAGGCAACCAGAACAGATTGACCGGCACCTTGTTGTCGATCGCCAGCCAGACAAAGCCGGCGATCAGTGCCGCCGCCGCCGGACTGGGCAAGCCCTGGAAGAAGCGCTTGTCGACCGAGCCGATATTGGTATTGAAGCGGGCCAGCCGCAACGCCGCTCCGGCGCAATAGACAAATGCCGCCAGCCAGCCCCAACGCCCCAGGTCCTTCAACACCCACTCGTACATCACCAGGGCCGGCGCGACACCAAAGGAAACCATATCGGACAGGCTGTCGTATTGTTCGCCGAACGCGCTTTGTGTGTGCGTCATGCGCGCCACCCGTCCATCCATGCCATCCAGCACCATCGCCGTGAAGATCGCGATGGCAGCCGCTTCGAAGCGCAGATTCATCGCCTGCACAATGGCGAAGAAGCCGCCGAACAGCGCCGCCGTGGTGAAGGCATTGGGCAGCAGATAAATGCCGCGTTTGCGCAGCAGTTGCTGCCGCTCGGCATGCAAGTCCAGGGCTTCGTTATCGGCTGCCGCCTGGTTGTGCCTGAACGGCCGCGGCAACGGCGTGACATTGGTGCGAGGACGGCGTGGCTTGAAGGCAGGCATCACAACTCCCTAATGACTATCCGCCGGCCGCTTACAGCTCGGCCAGAATGGTCGACGAAGCCGATACTTTTTCGCCAATCGCAACGCGCGGCTTGCTGCCAAGCGGCAAATAGACATCGACGCGCGAGCCGAAGCGGATAAAGCCGTAGCGCTGACCACGCGAGAGCGCCGCGCCAACCTTGGTGTAGCACAACACGCGACGCGCGATCAGTCCAGCCACCTGCACCGAGGTGACAGTCTGACCGGCCGCGGTGGTCAGCACGACCGCATTGCGTTCGTTTTCCAGCGAAGCCTTGTCGAGCGCAGCGTTCAGGAAAGCACCCGGGAAATACTCTACCTTGGCGACCGTGCCGTCGACCGGCGAGCGCTGCGAGTGAACGTTGAACACGTTCATAAACACGCTGATCTTCAGCGCATCACGATCGGCGTAGGGATCGCGCGCGTTTTCGACCGCCACCACGCGGCCATCGGCCGGCGCCAACACGGCATTGGCCTGGGTCGGAATCGGCCGCGGCGGATCGCGGAAGAATTGCAGCACGAAGATCAGTATCAGCCACAGCGGCAAGGCCCAGCCGAAGCCGGCCAGCAGGGTGACTGCGAGTGCTGCAATCGCGACGATGGCAATAAAGGGCCAGCCTTCGCGGGCGATCAGCGGATGCGGATAGTTCATGGATTCAAGCTAGTTCGAATTGAGGACGCCGGCCTAGGGACTCGCGAACGAGACAGTCGGGAACACCATCGATCCAGACGCATACTAGGCCAATCGGGCCGGAAAAACAAAGGCCGCCCACGGTCGCGTGACCGGGGACGGCCTGAATCATACCTAACTTGTGGCACGGGCGGCAAAAACCGGCTCAAATGAGAGCCCGACCCAGCCGTCGGGTCCAACCTCAACCCTGCCGCCGACGCTCATGGGCAGAATGCTGGAGCATGACGCCCCAGAACCTGTTGCCCGAGCGACGGCGTGCCGATACGCTGACGCGCTTAGTTCTTGGCTTGATCTACCAGCTTGTTCTTGGCGATCCACGGCATCATCGCACGCAGCTTGCCGCCAACCTGTTCGATCTGGTGCTCGGCCGTCAGACGACGACGCGACTGCAGCGTGGGAGCGCCAGCGGCATTTTCCAGGATGAAGCTCTTGGCGTATTCGCCGTTCTGGATGTCCTTCAGCGTGGCACGCATCGCGTTCTTGGTGTCCTCGGTGACGATGCGCGGGCCGGTCACGTATTCACCATATTCCGCGTTGTTCGAGATCGAGTAGTTCATGTTGGCGATGCCGCCTTCGTAGATCAGGTCGACGATCAGCTTCAGTTCGTGCAGGCATTCGAAGTAAGCCATTTCCGGCGCGTAACCGGCTTCCACCAGCGTTTCGAAACCGGCCTTGATCAGCTCGACGGTACCGCCACACAGCACGGCTTGTTCGCCGAACAGATCGGTTTCGGTTTCTTCACGGAAATTGGTTTCGATGATGCCGGCACGGCCACCGCCGTTGGCTGCCGCATACGACAGCGCAACATCGCGGGCTGCGCCCGACTTGTCCTGTGCGACCGCGATCAGATGCGGCACGCCGCCACCCTGGCTGTAGGTCGAGCGCACCGTGTGACCCGGGGCCTTAGGCGCGATCATGATCACGTCGAGATCGGCGCGCGGCACGACTTGACCGTAGTGCACGTTGAAACCGTGCGCGAACGCCAGCGCGGCGCCTTGCTTGATGTTGGCTTCGACGTCACGGCGATAGACACCGGCGATCTGTTCGTCGGGCAGCAGCATCATGACGATGTCGGCGCCCTTCACGGCTTCGGCCACTTCCTTGACCGTCAGTCCGGCATTGGCGGCCTTGCTCCACGATGCGCCATCGCGGCGCAGACCGACCGTCACATTGACGCCGCTTTCCTTCAGGTTCAGCGCATGGGCATGGCCTTGCGAACCATAACCAATGATGGTGACCTGCTTGCCCTTGATCAACGAGAGGTCGGCGTCTTTGTCGTAATAAACTTTCATGGTATCTATCCTTCACATAAATGCGTCATGGGGCACAGCTTGCGGCTTACGCCGCCGGCCCCGTCAAAAAACGGGAACTTCAGACTTTCAGAATACGCTCGCCGCGGCCGATGCCGGAACCGCCAGTGCGCACGGTTTCCAGAATGACGGCGGCGTCCAGCGCCTCGATAAACGCATCGAGTTTGGCGCTGTCGCCGGTCAGCTCTATCGTATAGGTCTTCTCGGTTACGTCGATGATGCGGCCGCGGAAAATATCCGCCATCCGCTTCATTTCTTCGCGCTCCTTACCGACCGCCCTTACCTTCATCAACATCAGCTCGCGTTCGATGTGGGCGCCCTCGGTCAGGTCCACCACTTTCACCACCTCGATCAGGCGGTTCAGATGCTTCGTGATCTGTTCGATCACGTCGTCCGAGCCAACGGACACGATGGTCAAACGCGACAGCGAGCGGTCCTCGGTCGGCGCCACTGTCAGTGTTTCGATGTTGTAGCCACGCGCGGAAAACAGACCGACCACGCGCGACAGCGCACCCGGCTCGTTTTCCAGCAAAACAGAAATAATATGTCTCATGATGTGCGTTCGCCCTGCGATGCGTTGCGCTGAACTGTGCTTGACGTATGCGCCGCCGTCAGTGGCAGGCGCGGGTACGGCCGTGGTCCGATGTCGGCCCACGGCGCCAGCCACCGTGGTTATAGATCTTCCGAGCCGAGCAGCATCTCACTGATGCCGCGGCCAGCCTTGACCATGGGCCAGACGTTTTCGGTCTGGTCGGTCTGGAAGTCCATGAATACAGTGCGGTCCTTCAGGCGCAGCGCTTCCTTCAAGGCAGGCTCGACATCAGCCGTTTTCTCGATGCGCATGCCGACATGGCCATAGGCTTCAGCCAGCTTGACGAAGTCGGGCAAGGCATCCATATAGGAGTGCGAGTAGCGGCGTTGGTAATCAATTTGCTGCCACTGGCGCACCATGCCGAGGTAACGGTTATTGAGCGACACGATCTTGATTGGCGTGCGGTACTGCAGGCAGGTCGAGAGCTCCTGGATGCACATCTGGATCGAGCCTTCGCCGGTAATGCACACCACTTCCTCGTCGGGATGCGCCATCTTCACGCCCATCGCCGCCGGCAGGCCGAAGCCCATGGTGCCGAGGCCGCCGGAGTTGATCCAACGACGCGGCTTGTTGAAGCGATAGTACTGGGCGGCCCACATCTGATGCTGGCCCACGTCCGAGCACACGAAGGCATCGCCGCCCGTCAGTTCCCACAGCTTTTCGATCACATACTGGGGTTTGATGATTTCGGTGTTGCGGTCGAATTCCAGGCACTGCTTGCCGCGCCAGGTTTCGATCTGCTGCCACCATTGCTTGAGCGCGACCTCATCGGGGCCGGGCGCGGCGGTCTGCAGCTGCTCGATCATGTCCTTCAACACTTCGCGCACATCGCCGACGATGGGGATGTCAACTTTCACGCGCTTGGAGATCGAAGACGGATCGATATCGATATGGATGATCTTGCGCGGCACCGAAGCAAAGTGCTCTGGGTTGCCGATCACGCGATCGTCGAAACGCGCACCGATGGCAATCAGGACGTCGCAGTTCTGCATCGCCATATTGGCTTCATATGTGCCATGCATGCCCAGCATGCCGAGGAACTTCGGATCGCTGGCACGGTAACCGCCCAAACCCATCAGGGTATTGGTCACCGGATAGCCGAGCAGATCGCAGAACTGGTTCAGTTCGCGCGATGCGTTGGCCAGGATGATGCCGCCACCGGTATAGATATACGGGCGCTTGGCCGACAGCAGCAGCGACACGGCCTTGCGGATCTGGCCGGAATGGCCCTTGGTGACCGGGTTATACGAGCGCAGCGCAACCTGCTTGGCCGGCTCGTATTCGCACGGCGTCTTGGAAATATCCTTGGGTATGTCGATCAACACCGGGCCGGGCCGGCCGGTACTGGCGATATAGAAGGCACGGCGCACCGTCGCAGCCAAATCGCGGACGTCTTTGACCAGGAAATTGTGCTTGACGCAAGGACGCGTGATACCGACCGTGTCGCATTCCTGGAACGCGTCCTGGCCGATCGCAGCAGTCGGTACTTGACCGCTGATGATCACCATCGGAATCGAGTCCATGTAGGCCGTGGCGATACCCGTTACCGCATTGGTGACGCCGGGACCGGAGGTCACGAGGCACACGCCGACATTGCCGGTCGAACGCGCATAGGCGTCGGCAGCATGGACTGCGCCCTGTTCGTGGCGTACCAGTATGTGCTTGATCGAATCCTGCTTGTACAGCTCGTCGTAGATATACAGGACGGAACCGCCGGGGTAACCCCAGATATATTCGACTTTCTCGTCTTGCAGCGCGCGCATCAGCACGGTGGCACCGATCGAGATGTCGGCAGAGGACTCAGAGGGATGATTTTTAGTGTCGGGCTTACCGTCTGCAGCGTGCTGCTGCGAAGACGCGTATCCCGCGGAGAATTCCGCGCTCGGCGTATTCATCGTTCACCTTTCGAATTTTCGGCAAAAAATTGATCGGGAGCTCTCTCCTCAGGCTTGTGGCCCGGGTTCAAGCGGCGCGTCCAAATGACCGGCGAGCCTTGTAAGCTGCGCCTCAATGGAGTTCATTGCAGCTTTATGCGAACCAACGATGATGCCCAGCAGTCCGAAGCTGGTCAAGCACTATTTTGAGATTCGGACCCAGATTGATGGTCAAATGAAACGCGGCACGTCGCCCCAAATAATCAGGGCCACATTATTTTTGCCCCACATTTGAGCCGAAAGCCCGCCAGCCTGGGGGTAAAATCATGTCCCAGCCGCGCAATCTCCCCCTTGCGCCCATTTTTTTGCTAGCATCCGCGAGTTTTTACGATATTTAACAGCGGGACTTCACGCAGCCTATCGCGTAGACGATCAACGGATGGCATCAGATAAGGAACTGGCCGACTTTCTGGCCAGCGTCGAACGGCGGGCGTTCAAGCAGACGATCTACGCGGTACGTGACACCGACGCGTCGCTCGATATCGTGCAAGACGCGATGATAAGGCTCGCCGAAAAATACGGCGACAAGCCGGCGGCCGAACTCCCTCTTCTGTTTCAGCGTATCCTGCAAAATGTGACGCTGGACTACTTTCGTCGGCAGAAGGTCCGTAACACCTGGGTCACCCTGTTCTCCTCCCTGGCACCGGACGAAGACGAATTCGACCTGCTCGCCACCCTGGAAGCCGAATCGGGCGCCGAAAGCGGCGAAGCACAGCTGGAACGGGCTCAGGTACTCAACCTGATAGATGCCGAAATCCAAAAGCTGCCCGCGCGTCAACGGGAGGCCTTCCTCATGCGTTATTGGGAAGATATGGATGTCGCCGAGACCGCGGCCGCAATGGGCTGCTCCGAGGGTAGTGTGAAAACGCACTGCTCCCGCGCGACACACGCGCTGGCGTTGGCGCTTAAGGCGAAGGGAATTTCACTATGAGCTCCGCTGTCGATACGAAAGAAAGGGAATTCGCGCTGGCGATTCGGCGCGCACTGGACGAAAGTGCCAGCCAACTGCCCCAGCCCACGCTGGAGCGGCTGGCGCGTGCACGTCGTAAGGCCCTGCAGCGCAAAAAACCCGAAGCCCAGCTCGAATTCGTGCTGGTCCCGGCCGGCGCCGGCAGTTGTGTCTTCGCGCAACCGACCGCGCCGCGCACCCGCCCGTTCGGCCGGTTCAAACTGGTATGGTTGGCCCTCGCGCTGGTAGCCAGCCTGAGTGCGATCGCCTACTGGGAAGACCAGCAGCGTCTCGACGAAACCGCCGACATCGATGCCGCCATGCTGTCCGATGAGTTGCCGCTGAACGCCTATCTGGACCACGGCTTCAACGCGTATTTGTCGCGCTCGCGATAATCGCACACCATCACAACCCGCATAGCCTAGGATCGCGCGAGGAGAATCACGGGTGACCAGCAAGCACGGCCTGGCCGTACTATTTGCCTGCGCGATCGCGGCAGTAGTGGCATATAGCGCGACCTATTCGCGCTGGCAGGATACCCGCTCCAGCGCGGCCGAAACCAATCTGCTGAGCTCGGCCGAACAGAACACCTTGCCGCCGGCCGGTGCGTCTAGCGTTCTGCCGACCCTCTCAGCCAGCGCCGCACTCAAATGGGCACACCTGAATGCCAATCAGCATCTGGCGCTGGCGCCGTTCGCGCACGATTGGGACAACTTCAGCGACTCACGCAAATTGAAGTGGCTGAAAATCGCCGAACAATATCCGCAACTCCCGCCTGAAGCTCAGGAGCGGCTGCATCAGCGCATGACGGAATGGATACACATGAGTCCCGATCAGCGACGCCTGGCGCGCGAGAATTTCCAGCTGTCCAAGGCTGTACCGTCGCAACAGCGCCAGAAAGCCTGGGCGGCCTATCAGCAATTGCCGGACGATCAGAAGAAGAAGCTGGAGGCGGTCGAACGCAAGAATCACCGTCCGACCATCGTCAGCACGCCGCTGACCGGCAAGAATGAAGTCAAGGACTTGAACACGGTGCGACGTCCGGCCGAACCACCCAAGGCCGGCGTGCCCACGAATTCCGCAGCAAGTTCCACCTTGGTCGCGCCAACCCGTGCCGCCATCCGTGGCGGCCGCGCCACATCGGCCGCCGTACCGCCCCCGCGCGGACTCGAGGCCGAGCACCCCTGAACCGCACGGTGCGGCCCGGCGGGCGTTGCCTGTCCGGATCACGCGCCTGCATTTCTTTCTCTACGTAATAAGAAGTTCTCGTGACCGTCACGCCGCGGTCACACTCCACTGGCGAAATGCGGGGTATCCCAAAGACCCGGGGCCCTCATGGAGTCCAAGCCAGTGTCGTCGTCACCGCTGTTTCGCCAGACGGGTCCCGAAGTGGGCCCGCAGGATAGCGCCCCCTCGTTGGGTCGGTTTTCGCTGCCGCCCACCGACACCACTGCTCCGACCCCGCCCGACGACGACGAAGCCAGCCATCGTTATCGCACCATCTGGATTTCCGACATCCATCTGGGCACGAGCGGCTGTCAGGCAGACTATCTGCTCGATTTCCTGCGCCACAACGATGCCGACTATCTGTATCTGGTCGGCGACATCATTGACGGCTGGCAGCTGAAAAAAGGCTGGTTCTGGCCCCAAGGCCACAATGACGTGGTTCAGAAAGTCCTGCGCAAGGCGCGTAAGGGCACTCAGGTGATCTACATCCCCGGCAATCACGACGAGTCGGCACGTCAGTTCTGCGGCCATGCCTTCGGCGATATTCAGATCCGCGAAGAGGCTTTTCACACCACCCTGTCCGGCAAGCGTCTGTGGGTCGTGCACGGCGATCTGTTTGACGGTGTGATTCAACACGCCAAATGGCTGGCCTACGTGGGTGACACGTTGTACTCGATGATTCTGGTGCTGAACCGCTGGTTCAACCGCATTCGCATCCGTCTGGGCTTCCAATACTGGTCGCTGTCGCAATATCTGAAGCATCAAGTCAAGAACGCCGTCAATTTCATCGGCCAATTCGAAAAGGTGATGACCGATGAAGCGCGCCGCCGCGGTTGTGATGGCGTGGTCTGCGGCCATATTCACAAAGCCGAGATCCGCGATATCGATGGCCTGCTCTACTGCAATGATGGCGATTGGGTCGAGAGCCTGTCCGCCATGGTCGAGACCATGGAAGGCGAACTCAAAATCGTGTATTGGACCGTGATCCGCACCCCCAACGACAAACAAACCCGCAGCGCAGCACGCGTCTCCGCCTAAGCCTGGCGCGCGCCGCCCGCAACGCAAGTTGGTCAGATGTTTTTTTCACTATATCCCCGGTGCAGCCCCCGCCGGCGAGGAGCGCTATGAAGATCATGATCGTCACCGACGCGTGGGACCCCCAGGTCAATGGGGTTGTCCGCACTTTGAAGAACACCACGCGCGAGCTGAGCGAACTTGGCCACCAAGTCGATCTGTTGACCCCGCTGGAATTCCGCACCATCCCCTGCCCGACCTATCCGGAAATCCGCCTGTCGCTGTTCCCGGGTCAGCGCGTGCGCGAGCGTATCGACACCTTCGCCCCGGACGCCCTGCATATCGCCACGGAAGGCCCCTTGGGCATGGCCGCGCGTCGCTACGCAAAACGCCATGGCCTGCCCTATACCTCGGCCTACCACACCCGCTTTCCTGAATATGTGCAGGCACGCTTCGGCATACCGCTGGCGGCGACCTACAAATTTCTGCATTGGTTCCATGGGCCGTCACAAGCCGTGATGGCACCGACCCCGGTAGTCAAGCAGGATCTGGAGAAATTCGGCTTCACCAACGTCGTGCTATGGACGCGCGGCGTGGATCTGGACATCTTCCACCCGCAGGATTCCAAGGTGCTGAACACGGCGCGCCCGATTTTCCTGTATGTCGGCCGGGTCGCCATCGAAAAGAATGTCGAAGCCTTCCTCAAGCTCGATCTGCCCGGCTCAAAATGGGTGGCCGGCGAAGGGCCACAGTTGGCCGAATTGAAATCGCGCTATCCGGAAGCCAATTATCTCGGTGTGCTGTCGCAGGCGGAATTGGCCAAAGTCTATGCGGCGGCCGACGTTTTCGTGTTCCCGAGCCGCACCGACACCTTCGGTCTGGT